>Ga0187872_10004371_pt1 | contig 10671 bp, 7 predicted proteins | sample June2016WEW_16_4_FD_132973 | JGI IMG/M metagenome (GOLD analysis project Ga0187872, IMG submission 132973) | Peatland microbial communities from SPRUCE experiment site at the Marcell Experimental Forest, Minnesota, USA - June2016WEW_16_40 | ecosystem: Environmental > Terrestrial > Soil >...
GTCCTCTTCCAGTCGGCTTGGCCGGGGTCAAAGGCCCAACATCCGACTCAATGAGACCAAGGCCGGCAAAGGGTAAAGACTTGGAAACCTTATCTCCGACGGGCTCCTAGAATCGCTGCAAACCCAAGGGCTTTGTCCAATTCCTTGTTGAATTCTCCTCACGAACAAATCAATCCAGAAGCAACCCTAACCAAAACTTTGGCGAAGGCCGGCACGTCCAGAAGAGCCTGAATAACAGAGCAAAATCTCGCCGACCACCATGCTTTTTCCTGTTCGGCCACCTTACGAATAAGATCTGCGGCCGGTAATCAGGTTGTACAACAACACGATCACTGCACACACGAGCAATAAGTGGATGAGGCCTCCGCCCACGTGAAAGCCGAAGCCCAAAAGCCACATGACCAAAAGAACTGCAAAGATTGTCCAAAACACTTTGATCCTCCCTCCTAACACCCGTCTCCAGGCAGATCCCAGATGGAAGATTGAGGCACACTGGTTATAACTTAGGGAAATTCGCGTGTCAGCGCTGCACTGCTCACCTGGCTGGTCAGAATTGCTCAGCGCGGTTCTTGGCACTGGAAAGCTCGCGGCCTTTCTTCCCAATCCTGGATACTCTGAGGGGTCTGCCGGAAGGACAAGGTCTCAGCCCCGGCGTTACACAGCCATAATGCTCATGACCGTGCTTCATACAACTTGTGCGGAATACGGTGCGGAGCTTTGGAGCGCGGTCCGTCGGCTGACGGACTGCCGCTTTCCTCCCCGCCACCTTGCTCGCGGGGATTTCAGTCGCGCACGAATCCCCGCCTACGAGCTGGCTGGCAAGTGTAGAAACTTCAGACCAGCCAGCAAGCTGGCTGGGGAAAGAGCGGCAGCGAGCTGCCGCACTCGTGCGCCTGAGAGCGCACCTGGTTGGAGGAGTGAAAGTCCTCTCCAAGTCCACGTAACTTGTAACCGACTGCAACTGCGTCGTGGTGACACGGGGTGGGGAGCAGCAGGAGGTGAGCGGCCCGTCCGTACGCTGAGGAACTCGATTCGGCCGGTGCGATGGGGCGAGCCTGCGAGTGAAGGGCGAAGCCCCGAGTTCCCGTTGGGAGCTGTCCCGTGGGGAAGCCATCTCGGTTCGACCGGTCGAGGGGTAACGTGCTCTGACGAGGCGGAGCGTCCACAGGTGATTGGAGACGGAATGGCCGGAAGGCCGGGTGCGTGAATCAGGGAGACCTGCTCGTCGCCAAGACGGTGTTCATGCCGGGAGAAGGCCGAAGAGCCGGGCGGGCAGGAGTCAGAGCGTCCATAAGAGCGAAGAAGGGCCTGTAACGGGCCTGGAGCGAAGGGACGCAGGAAGGTGGAGACGTGACGGAGGGAACGAGGCAACCACCGGAAGCAGTGCCCGCAAGTGGGGCTAAGCCCGCCGGAGATATCCGAGCGCGATGGGCTTGGGTAGAAGCCACGGTCTGGACGGAACGGATGCTGACGGCTCTCGAACAGGGAGTGATAGGAGGCAAGTGGCACAGTCTGATCGACAAGGTCTACGCACTGCCCAACCTGCGGCAAGCCTTTGCGCGAGTAAAGGCGAACAAAGGAGCGGCGGGCGTGGATCACGTGACGGTGGAAGAGTTCGAGCAACACCTGGAAGCGAACCTGGAAAAGGTGTCGCGCGCGCTGGCGGAGGGCAGTTATCGTCCGCAAGCGGTGCGGCGGCACTGGATCGGAAAGCTGGGCAGCAAGGAACAACGCCCGCTGGGGATTCCCACGGTGCGCGACCGGGTGGTGCAGACGGCGCTCCGCGCAGTGCTGGAGCCGATTTTCGAGCGGGACTTCGCGGCGCAAAGCTACGGGTTCCGACCGGGACGGGGCTGCAAGGATGCGCCGCGCCGCGTCGACACTCTGCTGAAGCAAGGATGCAGTTGGGTGGTGGACGCGGACCTGAAGAGCTACTTCGACACCATCCCGCGAGTGGAACTGCTCGCGCGGGTGAAAGCGAAAGTCTCCGACGGGCGAATCCTGAGGCTGCTGGAAGCGTTCCTGACACAAGGGGTGCTGGAGGAGATGAACCTCTGGACGCCGGAAGCGGGAACGCCCCAGGGCGCGGTGGTGAGCCCGCTGCTGTCCAACATCTATCTGGATGCGCTCGACCACGAAATGGCGGGAAAGGGCATCGAGATGGTGCGGTACGCGGACGACTTCGTGGTGTTGTGTGGGACGGAAGGGGAAGCTCAACAAGCGCTGGCCGAGGTGCAGCAATGGACGGTGCAAGCCGGACTGACGCTGCATCCGGAAAAGACCCGGATCGTGAACGCCACCCAACCGGGGGGCTTCGATTTTCTCGGTTACCATTTCGAGCAAGGCCGTAAGTGGCCGCGCCGGAAGAGTGAGCGGAAATTACGAGACACGATTCGAGCCCAGACCCGGCGCACGCACGGGCAAAGCCTGGCCGCCACCATCGTTGATCTGAATCGTACGCTGGTGGGCTGGTTTGGATATTTCCAACACAGCCATAAGACCACGTTCGCCACGCTGGACGGCTGGGTGCGCATGCGACTGCGGAGCATCCTGCGCCGTTGGCGGGGAGGACAGGGACCGGGACGCGGAGCGGATCATCAGCGCTGGCCCAACGCCTACTTTGCGGAGCGCGGGTTGTTCTCCTTGGTTACAGCTCATGCCACCGCCGGTCAGTCCTCTCGCAGGTAAGACCACCAACTGGAGAGCCGGATGCGGGAGAACCGCCTGTCCGGTTCGGAGGGAGGGGGAACCGAATTCAATCGCTTCTCCCTACCCCTATCAAAGCCTCGTACCGAATGCCAACAGACAGGTGTTTTCCCGAAATTACGGAGGGTTCATTAATTTTAGCGTGGCGGGTTCTTGCCGGAGGCACTTACGTTCCAGATGTAAAGGAAGCTGGCGTCGCTGGCGGTGGCAACCGTCCGCCCAGCTTTGCGGGTTGCGCGATTCAGGGCTGAACGTACCTTCTCTTTGCTTTCCACCAATTCCGCCAAGGGCACTTTGATGGCGGAACCATTCTCGAGCTTGTCGAGATCCTTGAGGATTATGGTTACGATCTGCTGGTGTTTGCCCTTCCGCCCTTGCGGGACGCTGGATTGCGCCATCGTCTTGAAATGAGCAGCAGCTTTGTCGCCCCGAGGGCTCATGCCCGCCTCCGCGAGTCCATATCGTTAAAGAATCGTAGCGCTATCCTATCTCACCGTGACTATAACTGCAAGTAAACAATCGCACTGCTAACGTATTGGGACATCGCCCCCGCAAACGGCGCGAATTGGTTACTCGGCGGGAAAGGACATGCATCGTTAATTCATTAGCTAAAAGACAATAAAAGATTTCAGAAAAAGGTAACACGTATCGATTATGGCCTGTTAGGTTTTAGGAGACAGAAAGGATCCATGCCCATGACCAAACCCAAAGACCCTAAGACATACTTCGAGAAGGTCCCTCTGGAAATCGTCAAAAAATAGCGGAGGGAGACCTTCCGGACGACGCAGCGAACGGAGCCGAAGTGCCCGCCGAACCTCCGGCAAAGAACCGTTCCGCGTTCCCGCGTCGCAAGCCAACCCCGGTGAACGACCTGTAACAGGTATCTCACGGCATAACGGAGGACTGAAAGTGGACACATATCGGGAGAGACTGAGGGAACTTTACAAGCGAGACCCTCAAGTTCGCGCCCGTGCAAGGTTCGAAAAACGCACGGATAAGCCATTATTGTGACGCATGGAGAAAAGAGACGTTGTAATGCCGCCGCAGATACAGATGAGCCCCGTAAAGGTTGACAAGGCCAACGGCAAAGGCAAGCCCACACTTGCGCAGGCAACCGGAAGCATTCCCACCATCGATTGGGCGGAATTCCTCGCCGGGATCTCGCGCGGGAAAACCATTCTAGAATACAGCGAGGGTTGCACGGTCTTCATGCAGGGGGACGTTGCGGATTCCGTGTGGTACCTCCAAAAAGGCAAAATGAAATACGCCGTGACGTCCCAACAAGGAAAGGAAGCGATCGTCGCGGTGTCGGGTCGCGGTGAGTTCTTCGGCGAAGGATGCCTCGCCGGACGGCCGTTGCGCATAGCCACGGCGACCACGCTGGCCGATTGTACCCTTTACAAGGTCGAAAAGCCGTTGATGATGCGCATGCTCCACGAACAGCACGACATCTCGGAATTGTTTGTCACGCATCTGCTGATCCGCAACATGCGATATCAGGAAGATTTGGTCGATCAGCTCTTCAACTCGAGTGAGAAGCGCTTGGCCCGCATTCTCTTGCTGCTTTCGCATTATGGCAGGGAAGCTAAAGCCGAAACCACACTTCCCGGAATCAATCAGAAACACCTGGCGCAAATGGTCGGAACCACCCGGTCGAGGGTCAGCCATTTCATGAACAAGTTCCGGTCGCTGGGCTTCATCGACTATACGGGAAGCGGCGCGTTGACGGTGCACAGCGGCCTGTTGAGCGTGGTCCTGAACGACTAGGGCAGATTCCCCCCTCGTCCTCCCCGAAGAGTTGGAACATCATCAGGCGGATGCGAAACCTACTACCTTTATCGCCGAGGCGCCCGGGAGAGGTAGCGCGGGCGTCTCGCCGACTGTCGCACGCGCGTCCCGACCGTGCGCAGTCATGGCCGTGATGGCAATGCCGCGAGCTGGAGCGCGGGCATCCTGCCGCGTCCTTGGGCGCCTGGTCTTGGCTCTCGCTCGACGTCTCTTTGACGGCGGAGAGTGGGACTCCCCAAGGGAGGGACGCCCGCGCTACAGGCTCCGCGCCCTGGCCTCGAGGAGAAGTCCAGCCTTCAACTATTATCTCGCGGTTTTGCAATTCCCTGACTAGCTCTAGCCTGTACGTGTCCTCATATTATCTGAGATGAGCATTATTGACCTCTGACGTGAGCCGTAATGAACTGACACCCCTGCGCGCACACGCTATAAGCAATGTACCTCAAGGATTCAGTGAGAGGCAGAACTGAAATGAGTTGGGAGGCCACACTTATGAAATACAATCGAGTCATCAGCACAGCAGTGATGTTTATACTGCTCGGAACCACCCTTCCGGCATTTGCACAAAAAGAGGAGGAGCAAAAGGGCGGAGGAAAACCCCAGGCGGCGCAACACGAGCAACAACCTCAGCACGCACAGAAGGCGGAGCCGCAGAGGGCGCAGCCACAACGTGCAGAGAAAGCAGCGCCGCAGCACGCACAAAAAGCGGAACCGCAGCGGGTAGAGAAATCAGCCCCGCAGCAAGCGCAGAAAGCGCAGCCGCAACGTGCAGAGAAGGCACAGCCGCAGCGCGCCGAGAAAGCAGCACCACAGCACGCACAGAAAGCAGAGCCGCAACGTGCACAGAACGCGCAGCCGCAGCGTGTGGAGAAAGAACAGCCACAACGCGCACAAGCGCAACAGCCCGCCAGGCAGCAGACACAGACCGTTGCTAGCAACCGTGGCGGCGGGGGGCAATATGGCCGCATTTCTAATGCCAATTACACCTCCCATTTCGGTCATGATCACTCGTTCCACATGGGCCATCCCGAGATGAGGGACGGGTATAACCGCTTCCAGTATAGCGGCTATTCGTTCGGTTACAATCAAGGATGGCCAGAAGGCTGGGGCTACGACGACGACTTTTATGTCGAATACATTGATGGCGTCTATTATCTCTGCGACCTGAGATTCCCCGGCATCGAGATTACCCTCAATATGTTCTAACGATTTACTCAGCACACCTTCGGGGAACGATTCAATCGGCGCCGGCCGGGCGGATCGCCCCGAGGGGGAAGCCGGGTTGGCCTCTTGGCTTGCGAGCTACCCAATGAGCAAGTACTGCCGGACCCTGGCATGGCTGAGCGGTTTTGAGCCCCCCGGTGAGCAAAACTGACCAGACGCGCGAATCCTCCTGAGGTATAAGCAGGGTGTATCGCGCTGCCAGCGGCTGATACGAACAAACTTGTGGAAACAGAATCAAAAATTCGAAAAATCGCCTTCCTCGGCGATTACCTGCCGCGCAAGTGCGGCATTGCCACGTTCACGTCCGACCTCCTCACCTCGGTGGCTGGGGAGTACCCCCAAAGCCAGTGCTTTGCGGTGCCGGTTAATGATGTCGAGAAGGGGTACGAGTATCCCAGCGTCGTGCGTTTCGAAATAGAAGAGCAGGATCTTGCCTCCTACCAACGGGCGGCGGACTTCCTCAACATCAGCAACGTGGACATCGTTTGCGTACAGCATGAGTTTGGGATTTACGGCGGGCCCGCCGGCCGCCATCTGTTGGCGTTGGTGCGCGAACTGAAAATGCCCGTCGTTACCACGTTCCACACCCTCTTGCGCGAGCCCAACGACACCCAGCGGCGCGTGATGCAGGAATTAATTGCGCACTCGACCCGGCTGGTCACCATGACCGAACGCGGGCGCCAGATGTTGCAGGATATTTACCGGGCACCGTGCGCCAAGATCGACCTCATTCCGCACGGCATTCCTGACATACCGTTTGTGGATCCCAATTATTACAAGGACCAGTTTGGCGTGGAAGGAAGGACGGTGTTGCTCACCTTTGGGCTGCTTTCGCCCAACAAGGGAATTGAGAATGTCCTGAACGCCTTGCCGGAGATTTTGTCGGAGTTCCCGGACGTAGTTTATATCGTCCTGGGCGCGACGCACCCCCATGAGTTGCAGGATCGCGGGGAGGCCTATCGTCTCAGCCTGGAAATCCTCGCGAAAAAGAACAAGGTCGAGAAGAACGTGATTTTCTACAACCGTTTCGTAGAACTCGAGGAGTTGAAAGAATTCATTGGCGCGGCGGACCTCTATATTACGCCCTACCTCAACGAGGCGCAGATCACGTCGGGCACGCTCGCCTACACCTTTGGCGCCGGTAAGGCCGTGGTTTCGACTCCTTATTGGCATGCCACAGAATTGCTGGCCGAGGGCCGCGGTGTTTTGGTGCCCTTTGGGGATTCGACCGCTATGGGCCGCGAGGTCTGCGGCTTGCTGCGCGATGCCAACCGCCGCAACGCCATCCGCAAGAACGCCTATAAGCTGGGCCGCGAAATGGTGTGGAGCAACGTGGCGCGGCTCTACATGCACAGCTTCGAGCAAGCTCGCCTCCAGGGCGCCTCGTTGTCGCGGAAGTTGTTCGCGACGAGGACCCTCGACCAACAACCGCGGGAGTTGCCGGAGATAAGATTGGACCATCTTTCCCGGATGACCGATTCCACCGGCATTTTCCAACATGCCATTCTCACCGTGCCGAATTTTTCCGAAGGATACTGCACGGACGACAATGCCCGCGCCTTCATCCTCTCGGCGCTCCTCGACGATTTGAAAGAAGAACCGGCACGCGTGCAAACGCTTTCCACCACTTACGCTGCCTTCTTGAATCACGCCTTCGATGACAAAACGAAGCGGTTCCACAACTTCCTGAGTTTCGACCGCCGCTGGCTGGATGAACAGGGGTCGGAGGATTGCCACGCCCGCGCGCTCTGGGCGCTGGGGGTGGGAGTAGGCCGCTCCCCGAATCGAAGTTTTCAGATTATGGCCGGACAACTCTTCGCGCGGGCGTTGCCGGTGGTTACAGAATTCACTTCGCCGCGCGCCTGGGCATTTTGCCTCATTGGCATCCACGAATATCTACGCCGATTGAGCGGCGACCGCTTGGTCAGTCAAATCCGCGAAGAGCTGAGGGCGCGGTTGATGGATGTTTTCGACCGGGCTTCCCATCCGGATTGGCCCTGGTTTGAAGAGGAGTTGAATTACGACAATGCCAAGCTCGCTCACGCCCTGATTCTCAGCGGACGTGTTAACGGATATCAAAAAGCGTTTGACCGAGGCTTGGAGGCTTTACGGTGGCTTGTGGAGGTGCAAACCTCCGAGAATGGGCACTTCCGGCCCATCGGCAGCAATGGATTCTATCGCCGCGGCGGCACGCGCTCAGCCTTCGACCAGCAGCCGATTGAGGCTTATGCCATGGTGTCGGCCTGTCTTGAGGCCTACCGCGCGACATCCGACACCTGGTGGTACGAACAGGCCCGCCGCGCCTTCGACTGGTTCCTGGGGTGGAACGACCTCGGTTTGGAGGTTCACTCCGTCAATACCGGCGGCTGCCACGACGCTTTGCACGTCGATCGAGTCAACATGAACCAGGGAGCCGAATCTACCCTGGCCTTCCTCTTGTCGCTCGCGGAAATGAAACTCATGCAAAACACGGTCACGGTGTTCAATGAGCCCGAATCTTAGCCTCGATCATCCCATGAAAACTATCAACCTCCATCGCACCAACCTCTCGCTGCAACCGGACCGCACGCGCGTGCTGGCCCGGCCGTTCCGCCTCATGAGCGACCAGCGCTCGGTCAAAATCTGCGCGCGAGTCATGGCTCTTCCCGAAAGCGAAGTCCACTCGCTGCTAGAGCAGGTGTTGGCTGAATTCGGCGAACGCCACCCGAAGGTCTGCGAGTTCCTCAAACGGCAATTTGACGAGGTCCGGCCGTATTTGCTCAACGGCCAAAAACTCTCGGAAGAACGGGAGTTGTTGCTGGGCGGATATTTCACTCATGAGTTTTCCCTCGAAGCTGCGGCGTTATTCAATCCCTCGATCGTGCCGCACCCGGATCAGTCGGGCCTCCCGCCCGGTTCACTGCGCTTCATTCTGAGCCTGCGGGCCACGGCGGAAGGGCACATTTCCTCCATCACCTTTCGCACCGGCCTCCTGGACGCCAACAACAACATCACGGTCGACACGCCAACCCGATTCAGCCTTGAGCCGATGCAGGTGTCCAATGCGATTTACGAGAAGGGCTTGTTTCAGCGAAAGCTTCAGGAACTCGGCCTGGCGGGCGGCTTCAATGAACAGGTTCTCAAATGCCTTGGGGACACGTTCACCTTGGATGATCTGCGCACCTGCGTCAGTCTCGAAGTAGCACGGCTCCACACACCTGACAAGGAAACCAAAACCGTTGCCAGACAAACCCTGATGCTGGCCCAATCAAATTACGAGGTGCAATTTTCGCCAGACTCACGTTTGTCCGAACGCGTGTTATTCCCCGCCACACCCTCGCAGAGCAACGGGATCGAGGACGCCCGCTTTGTGCTCTTTCAAAACGACGACGGCACGCGGACTTATTACGCCACTTACACGGCTTACGACGGCAGGATGATCCTGCCGCAGTTCCTCGAGACTTCCGACCTCCTTTACTTCAAATTCTTCACCCTTAACGGCCCGGCCGTCGAGAACAAAGGCATGGCCCTCTTCCCCCGCAAGATCAAAGGGCGCTATGTGATGCTGGGCCGGCAGGACGCCGAAAACATCTATGTGATGTTTTCCGACCATCTGCACTTCTGGCACACCATGCAGCTTGTTCTGGAGCCATCGTTCCCGTGGGAATTCATCCAGTTGGGCAATTGCGGATCGCCGATCGAGACCGAAGCCGACTGGCTGGTGATCAGTCATGGTGTGGGACCGATGCGGAAATACTGTATCGGCGCTTTCCTGCTCGATCTTGACGACCCGACCAAAGTCATTGGCCGCTTGCGTGAACCGCTCATCAAGCCCAACCAAGACGAGCGCGAAGGCTACGTCCCCAACGTTGTGTACTCCTGCGGCAGCCTCGTGCACGGCCGACAGCTCATTATTCCCTACGGGATGTCCGACTACGCCACAACCTTTGCCACAGTGCCGCTCCACGAAGTTTTGGCCGCGATGGAATAGCGCTATTCCTGTCGAGCACCCGGCGATTCGGTAGTCACAATCACCTCCTCCCCAATCACCCCGCCAGATCGATCCACGAATGATTGGGTGAGAAATGTTTGAACCTTTGCTTCCTGAATTGTGTATATGGAATTTCATAGAAACCTCCAGTCAGCTAACTGTCGCGCAAGTATCGTGTTTGTATTCAATAGGATCGCACGTAACAAATGGAATTGGGCAATGGCCCCTGTTTTGCTCCCTTATTCTTACGAAGACTTTTGACTTAATCGCATTGCAAGTTAAAGCTGGCGGGGAGCTCAATTTCCACGCGAAGACCGAGAAAGTGGTGTTCTCTCTCAGGTTCGGTGTGTCGGAGTTTCGTCTTCCCGAATAATTTGCTAGCAATTGTCCCTACAAGCTGTTGCCCTACAAGTGAGTTGCTGGCATGTGCTGTTGATATCACCCAGAACCTTCAATAATCTCTAGCGGAGGAACAGCATGATTAGAAAGAACCTTCTGATTGCCTTGGTACTCTCGGGAATTCTGTTTTCACTCAGTGCGGTCGAGCTCCGAGGCCAGGCGGTGGCCAACGCGCAGATTCAAGGCCTCATCACGGACCCAAGCGGAGCGGTAGTCCCGAACGCCAGGGTGACGGCCAAGCAAACCAACACCGGTTTCGTACGAACAACGGTAACCGACGCGAACGGGACCTACGTGCTCCCGAATCTTCCAGTGGGACCTTACGACCTCGAGGTACAGGCCAGCGGTTTCCAAGCTTACGTGCAGACGGGCATCGTCCTCGAAGTCAGCAATAATGTCACGATTAATGTGGCGCTCCGGCTGGGGCAGGTGAGCCAGGAGGTGGAGGTGTCTGCCAACGCCAGCATGGTGCAGACAAACACCACCTCTGTCTCTCAAGTGGTCGATCAGGCGCGCATCCTCGACCTGCCCTTGAACGGGCGCATCGCCACGTCGCTGGTCATGCTTGCTGGCGCGGCCAACGA
>Ga0187872_10004377_pt1 | contig 10661 bp, 7 predicted proteins | sample June2016WEW_16_4_FD_132973 | JGI IMG/M metagenome (GOLD analysis project Ga0187872, IMG submission 132973) | Peatland microbial communities from SPRUCE experiment site at the Marcell Experimental Forest, Minnesota, USA - June2016WEW_16_40 | ecosystem: Environmental > Terrestrial > Soil >...
GTTCGAGGACCCGTTCGCCGTCCGGCTCTTGCCGGATTCACCCCGATTCTCGGTGCAGGCCCGGTTCTTTAACCTGGGCGTGTCGGTTGGCGGCACCGGAATCTTCAGCGTGTATCGCGCGAACGGAAAACAGGCTCGCGTGCTCTACGCCCGCCCGTTCGAACCGGAAGAGCGGTTCTTCTATCAGCGAAAGGTCGATCAGGCCCTGGCCCTGTGAGCGGGGATTTGTGATTAGTGATTTGTGACTAGTGATTAGTGATTAGTGACTGGTGATAGGTGATGTTGGGTTGCCGAAGCTTCCCCATCACCGATCACCGATTACCAATCACCGATCACTAATGATGAACAATGCGCGCGATTGCCAAATGGGAAGAAGTGCCGATCTTCGACAGCGAAGAGGCCGAGGCGGATTTCTGGGCTGAAAACAAGCCCGATCTTCGCCTCATGGAAGCCGCGGTGGCCGGCAACACGGAGACCGCCGACTCCGTCGCCATCTCGCTGCGGATTGATCCGCGGATGCTCGCCCGCCTCAAACGGCTGGCCCAGTCCCGATACTTGAATTATCAAAGCATGATCAAACAATGGCTCAGCGAACGCCTGGAACACGAACTGCGCGAACGATGAAAACCGAAGTCAGAAGTCAGAATGCAGAATGCAGAATGCGGAATGCGGAATGCGGAATGCGGAATCCGGTTTCGCGCAACGCGCAACACGCAACACGTTTCGCGTTTCACGTTTCACGCATCACGCATCAAGCACTCCGCATGGCGCGCTCCGCATTGCGCGCTTCCCCGGCCTTTACGCTGATCGAGCTGCTGGTCGTCATCTCCGTTATCTCTCTCCTCGCCGCTTTGACCTTCCCCGCTGCCAGCGCCGCGAGGATATCCATCATTCGCACCCGGGCACGGGCCGAATTGGGGCAAATCCAGTCGGCCATCGAGAGCTACAGCCAAAAGCTGGGCTACTACCCGCCGGACAACTCCGCCAACTGGGCGTTCAATCAGCTTTATTACGAACTGCTCGGCACCACCAACGTCGGAACAGTACTCGCCCCGACTTATATGACACTGAATGGCAGCGCCCGGATTAGCGCCGCGGCCCTCCCCTTAACGTTCGGGCCGAATGTCGTCGGCATCCAGAACTGCGCGCGCGGCGGCGCGGGCGATGAAGTTCCCAGCGCGGCGTCCTTTTTGAATAATTTGAAGTCAGGTCAATTCCTGGCCACCACGAACGGAGTGTCCACCACCCCGGTCTGCACGGTGCTCGGCTCGAGCCTCGACGGGCCGCAGGTTTTTCAGAATGCCAGCGGCGCCAAGATCAACCCCTGGCGCTACAACGCCTCCAGCCCGCGCTACAATCCCAAGTCCTTCGACTTGTGGATCGACGTGACGGCGGGCGCCAAGACCAATCGTATCAGCAACTGGAGCGATAGACCGCTCGTCGTCAGCGCTCCGTACCTATGACCCCGCAACCCATGCTCCTGCGCTTCGTTTGCGAACCACCGGCCGCAGCCAGGCGGGTGCCAGTGGCCTGGCAGGACTGCGCCTGGCGCCCGCGGGTGATCGTTCGCCCTGGACTTTTCCGCCGGTCGCTTCACTGCCTGTCCCCCGCCCCGAGATCTCACTCCCCGCTCTTTTCAGTGCACTCCTGCTCACGCACCACGCATTACGCATCACGTTTCACGTTTCACGTTTCACGCATCACGTTTCACGTTTCACGCACCACCCCTTCCGTATCTCCCTCCACCCTTATGAAAAACCACACTAATACTCACCTCCACCCGCGCCAATACGGCCTCCGCACTCCGCGCTCCGCATTCCGCGCTTGGAGAGCCTTCACGCTGGTTGAACTGCTCGTCGTCATCAGCATCATCGCCATCCTGGCCGCCCTGCTCTTGCCGGTAATTAGCCGGGTGAAGATAAAGGCGCAAGTGCAAAAGGCGCACATGGAGACCGGCAGCATCGCCAACGCCATCCATACCTACGAGGCCGACTACAGCAAGTTCCCTGTCTCCGCCGCCGCCATGAGCGCCGCCACGGCGGTCCCGGCGAGCCAGGGCGGACCTGAGGATTTCACCTATGGCACTGCGGGAGTTGCATGTGTCGGGCCTGGTGGCTCTAATCCTCAGGATATTCCTGTCGGCAATGGTGGTTTCAGCACGCCAACGCCCGGCACTTACGCGTCCATTCTCACGCCCACGGTTGCCACGCACGGCAACTACCAGACCAATAACTCCGAAGTCATGGCCGTGCTGCTGGACATGACAAACTGGCCTGCCTCAGGCCCCACCATCAACAACCCGGACCACGCCAAGAACCCGCAGCGAACCCAATACCTCAACGCCACTATGGCCATTGACTGCAAAGCACCGGGCATCGGCCAGGACGGAACTTACCGCGACCCCTGGGGCAACCCCTACATCATCACGGTTGATCTCAACTACGATGATAAAGCCCGCGACGCCTTTTACCGCGACCCGAACGTCTCGCAGGACCCCGCTCCCCCCAACCTGGGCCTGAACGGCCTCATCAAAACAACTCTGCCAAGCGGCGGCGGCACGGTTTTTGAAGCCAACTCGCCGGTGATGGTCTGGTCCGCCGGCCCGGACAAGATGATTGACCCCAAGGGACCGGCCAACAAGGGCGCCAACAAAGACAATGTCATAAGCTGGCAATAATGATTGTGCAAATGAACCATCGTCGGAATGGGGAATGGGGAATGCAGAATGCAGAATGCAGAATGCAGAATCCAGTGTCACACATTCCGGATCACGCATCACGCATCACGCATCACGTATTCCGCACTCCGCACTCCGCACTTCGCACATCCCTGGCCTTCACCCTCCTCGAGCTGTTGATGGTCATTGCCATCATGGGCCTCCTGGCGGCCATCGCCCTGCCCTCCATCCGCAGCATGAAGCCCAATGCCAAGGTCGCGGCCACGCGGCAGTTGCTTGACGCCGTGGTCCACGCCCGCCAGCTCGCCATCAGCCAGCGCACCACCGTCTATATGGTCTTCCTGTCCACCAACTTTTGGATCAGCGTGCCGGCGGCGCAAACGACGAACGTCCAGCCGCTCCTCGACAAGCAGCTCGTTGGCTACGCATACGTCTGTTTGCGCAGCGTGGGCGATCAGCCGGGCGTCCAGTACCCGCGCTATTTATCCTCGTGGAAAACCCTGCCCCAAGGGGCCTTTATTCCCCTGGCAAAATTCTGGCCGGGCCTCACGCTCACCAACACCACCCTTAACCCCGGCAGCCCATTGTTCATCCCCCCGTTTAGCACCGCCAACAACATCCCGTTTCCCACGGAGAACAGTCCCGTGAACCCGCTGGTGACGCTGCCCTACATCGCTTTCAACGGCACGGGCCAGCTTGTCTCGGGCCAGAGCGGCCAGCCGGAGCTGATCCCTATCTCGGAGGGCAGCGTCGGCGTCGTGCGCGACGCCAGCACCAAAGTGGCCCAGGCGCAACCGGCACAGGTGATCGAGCTGCCGCCCGGCAACACGACCAACAATTACAGCCTGGTCTATATCGACCGCTTAACCGGTCGCGCTCGCGTCGAGCGGAGGACGGTCCAATGAAAAGAGAAGCCAGAATGCAGAAGGCAGAATGTAGAATGCAGAATCCAGTTTCGCGCATCACGCATCACGCATCACGTTTCACGTTTCACCCATCACGTTTCACGTCTCACGTTTCACGTTTCACGTTTCACGTTTCACGCCCTACGCACCACGGACTCCCCATTCCGCACTCCGCACCCCGCACTTCTCCGGCCTTCACCATGATCGAGATCGCCATCAGCCTGGCGATCATCGGCTTTGCCCTGGTCGCGATCATCGGGGTGTTGCCCAGGGGCATGAACGTGCAGAAAGCTAATCGCGAGGAAACCATCATCAACCAGGACGCCAACATGTTCATGAACGCCATTCGCAGCGGCGCCCAGGGCCTGGACGACCTGACCAATTACGTCGTCGCCATCACTAATACTGTGAACCAATACCAATACGTCAGCCAGGGGGTGAAGCTGCTTTCGTTCCATGAGCCGTATGGTTACACGCTCACCAGTTCCTCCACGAGTCCCCAATACCCCCTGACCAACGGTCTTCGCATTGTGGGCCTGTTGAGCACGCCCAAGTACGTGCCGTGGGTTGACGCTGTCAGCGGCACCAGCGGTTATTACAGCAACCATGTGGTGGCTTACGTTCGCTCGATGAGCGGCCCCGCCAGCGAGAAGTTCCCCCAGGCCAGCGCGGCGATGCAAGACCTCGCCTTCAGCTATTGCATGAGTCCGGAAATCATTACCTACTCGACCAATTACTATGATCCAAGCTGGGTCAACTTCGCGCAGCCCGGACTCAGCGCGACTGACTTTGCGGCTCGCTCGAACTACTGGATGGTGGTCAACAACCTTCAGGCCAACCTGCATGATGTGCGCCTCCGTTTCCTCTGGCCCCTCTGGTCCGGCGGGAAACTCGGCCCAAACGGCCAGGCCTTTCGCACCCTCGTCGGGGGTGCTCTCCAGGAAACGAATGAGCCGTATTTCCTTCGCCCGAATCCGCTCGTGCCCTCGGGTTACGATCTCTATTTCTTCCAACCCCGCAACTACATCAACGTCAACGCACAGTGAACCTGACACAAACAACCTTGCCTGAGCCGCGGACCACGCCCCACGCCCCACGCCCCACGCACCGCGTCTCACGCATCCCGCATCCCGCATCCCGCATCACGTTTCACGCATCACGCATCACGCATCACGCATCACGCATCACGCATCACGCATCACGCACCACGCACTCCGCACTCCGCCCTTCCCCGGCCTTCACGCTGGTCGAAATCCTCGTCACCATCTCCCTGCTCGCCTTCATTATCCTGGGCCTGTTCGCCGTCTTCAACCAGGTCCAGCGCGCCTTCCGCAGCAGCATGAATCAGGTGGACCAACTCGAGGCCGGGCGGGCCGTCACCGAGATGCTCCCCCGCGAGCTCGAGCAGACCATCCCCGCCGGTTACGCCTTTCCCAACGGGGTCAACTTCTACGCCTTCATCCCCAATTCCACCCCCTTGACCCAGTCGCTTCCCGGCACGCCCGTCCCGCGCACGAACCTGCTGGAAGATTGCTTCATGCTGCTGCGCACCAACCAGACCTGGATCGGCATTGGCTACTGTGTTCGCACCAATGATTCCCAGGGACGCCTTTGGCTGCCCGAATGCGGGTCGGGCCAGATGGGCGTCGGCAGCCTCTATCGCTTCACCACAAACCTTCCCGTGCTTTACGACACCGCCACCGGTTCGAGCCCACTGAACGGCCTGGCTCAGGACCCCAGCCAGCTTTATATCGATTTCCTTAACGCCTGCAGCCCGGGCTCACCGGCTTCGACCGTTATCTCCAACCGAATCTGTGATGGCGTCATCCACTTCCGCTTCCGGGCCTTTGACACCAACGGCGTGCTGCTCACGCCTTTGAGCGTGATTCCGCAGGCCACGGCCATCTTCTACTCCACAGTCGCGCCCGGAGAAATCGGCCTTTACAAGTTCTGCAGCAACGCCGTCCCCGCCTCCGTGGAAATGGAACTCGGCATCCTCGAACAGCACGCCGTGGACCGCTACAACTCCATCGGCACCCCCGCCGCCCGGCTCAATTACCTGCAGAGCGCCGATCACTACCTCAGCAGCCGCGTCCAGCTCTTCCGCCAGCGCATCCCCCTTCGCAACGTCGATCCCTCAGCCTACCAATACCAATGAAGACAGAATGCAGAATGCAGAATGCAGAATGCAGAATGCTGCGTGCAGCATCCCGCATCCCGCATCCCGCATCACGTTTCACATTTCACGTTTCACGTTTCACGCTTCACGTTTCACGTTCCACGTTTCACGCCCCACGCCCCACGCCCCACGCCCCACGCCCCACGCACCACTCCGGCGTCGCCCTCGTCGTCACGCTGGTCCTGCTCTCCGTCATCACCTTCATGGCGGTCACCTTCCTGGTCGTCAGCCAAAGCCAGCAGGGCGCCGTCGCCACCGACACCGACCAGGCCATTGCCCGGCTGGCCGCCGACACCGCCCGCGAGCGCGCCATCGTCCAACTCCTCGCCCCCATCCTCACCTGGACCAACGAACTCAACTACGGCCTGCTGGTCTCCACCAATTACATCAACTCGGACGGGTTCGATCAGACCCTTGCCGCGCCGGGGCCGGTGAATCCGACCAACGTCAATTACGATTACACCCGGGCGGGCGCAGCTCTCAACCCGAACCAGCGGCTCCAAAACCTCGCCAACCTGCTCTACGACCCCCGCCCGCCGGTCTTCATCGTCACCAACGCGCTCGCGGCCAACTCCAATGACTTCCGCTTCTACCTCGACCTGAACCGCAACGGGCGCTACGACACCAACGGCTTTCTCCCGGTAATCAATCCGCAAGGCGGTTTCTACGACACCAACGGAAATCCCTATCCGCCGCCAATCAAGCTGGGCAACGCCTTGAGCAATTTCTTCGTCGGCGACCCGGAATGGATCGGCGGCTTGCAGCGCCCGGAATTTGCCCACTCCGCCACCAACCTCTTCACCCATCGCTACGCCTATCTGGTCGTCCCCGCCGGCCAGACCCTGGACCTCAATACGATCCACAATTATGTGAAAAGGAACCTGGCCTCGACCAAGCCCAGCGAGGCCTGGCGCGATGGTTTCTTGCGCGACCAGGGCGTTCTCACCGCCGAAATCAATCTCGCCGCGTTCCTCGTGGACCTCAACACCAACCTGTGGCCCTTCCCATTGCAACCCCCAGCCCCGTTCAACTTCCGCCCTTACTCTTACAACCCCTTCACACCGACTGAGAACCCTTACCCAGGGGTAAATACCGGGTCCGCGTTTGACGACGCCGCCTCGTTCATGCGTTACCGTTATGCCACCAACGTGAACTCCTTGGCCAATGTAAAAAGCCTCTTCGGCTTCCCCCGAGCCAACGCCTTCACCAACCTGATTGATTGCTACTCCGAAGGCCCGCTAATGACTGGCACGTGGTGGCCGCCACCGGGCGTTGTTGGCAATCCCAACCAAACGGCGGTGAATGGAAACTACCCGTGGGCGAGCGCGGACAACCCCAACCATTTCTACACCACCCAGGATTTGTTTGACACCAACAAGCTCTCCTTGCCCACCCCCGGCTACTACTTCCCCGACCGCCTCCGGATGGCCGGCACCAACACCGATTCCTACAACCGCTACACGTTCTACCGCCTGCTCTCCCAGCTCGGCACCGATTCCGACCCCGAGCCGGGCGGCAAGATGAATCTCAATTACTGCAACGTGGACAACAACGGCTACGTCGTGCGAGGCATGGAAACCAACTTCATCCCCTGGACCCCCGTCCAGTTCTTCACCAACGCCGCCATCCGCCTCTTGGCTGACGCCGGGTACACCGTTGGCGCCACCAACAGCACCTCGAACCTCCTCGCTACCAATGTCGTTGGCGGCTACCTCGTCACCAACCTTCACATCCCGATTTGGCCGGCCAACTCCAACCTTTACACCCCGAGCGTCCACCACCTCTTGCAGCTCGCCGCCAACATGTACGACGCCACCACCAACCGGTTTAGCTCCCCGCTCGCCACCAACGGTTTCCCAAGCGTCTTTTGTCCGCTCTTCAATGACCAGAGAAGGGGCCCCAAAGGAGGCCTGAGCGGCGGCTCGGTCTTCATCATCGGCTACATTGAACCGAACTCTGCCCAGATGAGTTCTCTCCTCAACGCCTACCCGTTGCCGCACGACCTCTCCGACCCGAATGATACCAGGCTGCCCAATCCCAATGCCAATCTCAATCCCATGCCCATGGTCTATGGCATCCCGCTGGTGATCGGCGCCAAGAAAGGCTACCCCAACTTCAACGAGTTCGCCATGCAGATGCTGGTCCAGGTCACCCGCAAGCTCCAATACCATCGGGACCCAGCGACCACGAACATAAACGAAATCGACCAGATGTTTATAGTCGGCGTTTCCAATGTATTCGGCGTCGAAGCCTGGAATTCCTACAGCAACGCCTTCCCCCGCCTGCTGCAAATGGTCGTGTACCCGGACATAAACGTCATGGTGACCAATCTCGAGACTCACATCCAGCTCATTCCCCCACCGACGCGCTACCAGCCGCCGGTAACGGGCACGCCCCAGTTCATTACCGTCAATAACTGGCAGGGATACGTGCCCGCGTATCCGACGAATTCCTTCGTCACGCCTTTGACGGACGGGTACAATCCTTACACCAATCACCTGTTCCTGACCAACTCCACCTATCGCCGTACATTGGATCAGTTCGTGCAACTGGCCACCGTCTTCGAGCGCACGCCCGGATCCACGAACCTTCACGTCCCGCAGTGGCAACTCCAGTTGAAGACGCGGCTCCGGTTTGCCTTGTTTGACCCCAGCGCAGGCCGAAGCGCAGGCCGAATCGTGGATTATGTGAACCTCGCCGCCGACTATGCTACCAACTTAACTCTTGCCCTGATGGCGGGCAGTCAGGGGTGTGGTAGTTTCTGGACACCGGACGGCAGCTACGGCAGCATGTGGTGCACCAACCGTCAGAACGGCGCAACCAATGATTCCAATCCAACCTTTGGCATCCTGAACCAGATCCAGGCCAGTCTGGGGCAGAACCTCCCAAACCTCACTTGGAACAGCGGCAACAACGACTTCCCGCCCGGCATGGGCAAAGCCGATGCCATCACCTTCTTCCAGGGCCAGTTCCTGCCGCCTGGTTACTACTCAATGACCTCCAACACCTTCAATGCGCCCTACCAGCCGTCCCGGAGCATGTACATTGTCACCTCGTGGCAGGCCAATGATCCGCTGGTGCATTACACCGTCGGTGACCTCCCCCCTGACCCCACCCTGCCGTCAAACCCGGCGTTCGATAACCCCCCCACTCCCTTGCCCCTCCCTAATCTCGGCGCGGTCAATAATTGCTACCGGCCGTGGGGCGGGAATCCAAGCGGCAGTAGCTCGGACCCGCAACAATTCGACATGGCGGTCAAAGACCCCTTGGTGGAGTCATCCGACAACTGGGATTTCCCAACCGGCAAACTCCCGAACGTCGGCTGGCTCGGCCGCGTCCATCGCGGCACCCCCTGGCAAACGGTTTACTTGAAACCGTCCCCCAATAATTTCCCGCCGTGGCTGCAACCGTTGTCCCCGTTTGACCTCCCGACGTGGACGAACTGGACAGGCAATGGCCTGTTTGTGGCCAACATCGGCCAGTTTTCAACGAATGTCATGCCGCTCTACAGTGTGGCTTACGATGCCTACTTCACCCAGCCCACGAACGACTGGCGCCTCCTGGATCTGTTTACGACCGCCCTCAACGACAACGCCACCCGCGGCCAGTTATCCATCAACCAGACCAATCTCGCCGCCTGGTCCGCCGTCCTCAGCGGCGTCATCGTGCTCACCAATACCGTGGACGTCAACGGGAACCCGGTCTTGTCTCCGCAGGTGATCGAGCCGGCTGGGGTCTATGACCCCTTCGATCCGACCAATTGGCCGCCCTTGGTGCAGCTCGTCAAACGCATCAATGACATTCGCGCCACCAACACCACCCGCGGCGTCTTCAGCCATTTGAGTGACCTGCTCGCCGTGCCGGAGCTGACCGTCGCTTCCCCGTTCCTGAATACCAGCATTTCCCCCCTCCTCGCCAAAGGCGGCCCAAACCCAAGCTATGTTCTGAACGACGCCGCCATTGAGCGCCTGCCGCAGCAAATCCTCGGCCTGTTGAAGTGCGACCATACCCCGCGCTTCGTCATCTACGCCTTCGGTCAGACCCTGAAGCCTGCGCCCAACTCGAAGGTTAACAGCAGCGGCCCCTTCTTCGGCCTCTGCACCAACTATCAGATCATGGCGGAAGCCGCCACCCGCACCGTCGTTCGTTTCGAGGGCGTTCAGCCGTACCTGGGCAGCGCCCCGCCCTGGGCAATAACCACCCTCCACCCCGTCATCGAGAGTTTCAACGTCCTGCCCCCGGACTAACCATGCCTCCCCCTCTTAATCTTAATCTTAATCCTAATCCTAATCTCTCCCCGTCGGCAGAGACGACGTTCACCATTCCCCCTCTCGTCACCCCGGTTCTCCATCACTCGGGCGCATCCGGACACTGCCCCCGGACCGCGAGCCGTCCCCGGCTCGCAGCGGCCACCAATGCGAAACGGCGATCAAACCTCTGGCCCGTTCCCTACACGGTCGAACGCGCTGCGAGCCAGGGACGGCTCGCGGTCCGTGACCATGGGGGGCGTTCCCCCTCCTTGGGGGCAGTGCCCGGATGCGCCCCCATCACTCCATCACTCCATCCCTCCATCACTCCATTGCTTTTCCTCTCCTGCCCTGATTAACTATCCCTCTTTATGCGCTGGCGACCTTTGACCTGGCTCTTGTTGAGCATAATGCTTTTTACCGCGGCCTTCTATTTCTGGCGGCTGGGCGACCGGTGGGCGGCAAAGAAGACCCCGGCTCTCTCCCGCCAATCCCGCCCCCCGTCGCCCACGCATCACGCATCACGTATCACGCCCTCATCGCCCTTCGCGCTCTTGAGCCAGGCCGGCGCCCTTAACTCCCCCCCAGCCACTGATTCTCTCACGAATCACGCATCACGCGTCACGAATCATTTCGCCCTTCGCCTCAGCAAC
>Ga0187872_10004381_pt1 | contig 10658 bp, 13 predicted proteins | sample June2016WEW_16_4_FD_132973 | JGI IMG/M metagenome (GOLD analysis project Ga0187872, IMG submission 132973) | Peatland microbial communities from SPRUCE experiment site at the Marcell Experimental Forest, Minnesota, USA - June2016WEW_16_40 | ecosystem: Environmental > Terrestrial > Soil >...
ATAGTATTCGGCATAGCCTGGATCGAAGAACCTTGGGCCGGAGTAGCTCGGAGCGGGCGCCTCAACCGTCTGCACGGGTGCTGCCGAGGGCTTCGGTGCCCAGTTGCCGAAAGGAGCCTTCGCGCGAATAAAGGCCAGTTCGCCGTCGAGCTGATTCCCGGCTTGCGCCTTGAAAATACCGAGCATCACCTGCTCGCTCGGTGTCAGTTTGCTTTCGTCCATAATTATTTGCCTCCCTTCGCGGCCTTCGCCAGAAAGGGCTTGAGCGCGATCACGTCCGTCGTCGATTTCATTTCAGTTTCGCGCATCAGTTGAGGTCTGCCGCGCGAGTCCCGAGAAGGAAGGCGATTGTCGTAACCCGGTCGGGGAGATCGACCTTCCTTCCGCCTGGCAGGGCGCGGGCCATTTCCATCAGTTGTTCGGTCGGGATGTGTTTGAAGTCGGACAGCTTCATCAGAGCCATGCGGACCCCGGCTTCGAATCGGCGGTAGCACTGCGAGACGGTCCATACTTCCTCTCTACGCAGGGATTGAAGATCGGGGGAAGACGCTGGTAAGGGAGGGGCTATATATAGGTCGATTGAGCTAGCGACCCCTACGGAAAACCGAATCCACGACGCAAAGAAAACTCTCCTATCCAAAACGTGCCAGACTCGCTCATTAATGAAGAGAGCTGGCATGCACGACTGCCCAGGCTGCGGACGTGCCGTGCGCCAGAACGACCCAGATGCCACTGAGGCTGGGGCCTTACACTCCTGCCGTAAGGCACACAATCTAGGGAGATAGGGGGAATCTGAGCTGGCCTCGCAGGCTAGAACGCGTCTAGCGGCCCCTACGGGCAACGGCCTCTGGACTGGGCCCGAGCCTAAGGCACGCTAGAGCGACGCTCTAGGAGCGCCTAGCGCTTGGTAGATGACGGAGCCGGGCGGGAGGAAGCGGTTGGCTGGATGTCTGGGATTTTGGGCCGATCAGTATTCGTCCGGCAGCAGGAACGTCGTCGCGCTGCGGTCGGCTTCCGTGATGACCCAGAACTTCACGCCCGTGCTGAGTCGATAGCAGGAAAGAATTCTCCAGCCATGTTTGAGGCTGAGTTCGTTTTCAAGGCGGTCGTGCTCGTCGAGTTCGCCCCAATCCCCCGCAACGTGACGAACGAGAAAGGCCAGCGGGTCATCCCCACTGGCCTGAAACGCGGCTAACGCTCCCGGCGTCGCCACCACCGTACCGGGGCTGAACTTGATCCCGCTCACTTAGCCACTTTGATGATGCCGTGGTTCTTGGCATACGCGATGTACCTGTGAACTCTGGCTGCGTCGACTTTGTGCCCGTCGATCTGGCGACCAGCAAACTCCGCAATGAGCATCTCCGCACTGACGGTGCCCTTCTTTCGGGTAAAATCGCAGAACTCCTTCAAGAATCCGCGCTTGACCGTTTCAGTTGAGCCGATCGTGTACTTCGCATCGTCGGCTGGCTTGGAAGACTTCTTCGCTTTCTCGGTCTTCCCGTTCTCCGGTTTGTCGTTTGCTGCGGCCCTCTTCGGATCCGGTGCGCCTTGCTTTTTCATCGTCCATCCTCCTGTGAATTGATTGAACTCATCGAGATCTTCTACTGGCAGGCAACGCTGTGACATCAACTTCCTAGAGCCTCAGCTTGTGGGAGTCGCTGGTGTAAAGTTGCTGAAGGCACTAGAGACTGCGCATCCGAAGCGCGTTGTAAATCGGGACCGTATATCATGAAGCCAAAATGGGAAAGCTAACGGGAACTCGACACGGTGATGCTGCGAATGAACTTCTGGTGTTTTATACGGACAAGGTCCACGAACTGGAGGAGTCCGGTCAATACTTCATGGCAGCGGTTGCGTTAGGGTTGGCGCTTGAGACTGCGGTTCTGACCTACCTGTTAGTGGAGTTCGGCGAGGAAAACGGCGGTGAGCTCGAAATACCCGACTCGGTTAACATGTCGAGCTTGATTGAGGCGGCTAACGAGATTGACGTTTTAACCGCTCCCATCAATATTCCCTCTCACGTTCGCGAAGACGAAAAACCTCCAAAACACGTAGCGAAAGAAGTGGTTGAGAAGATCAGGAAGTTCCGGAACTTGATTCATCCTGCTCGCGCTCTAAAAGAATCGTACGATCCTCGGAGTTTCACGCACGAACAATTAAAAGAATTCAAGGAAATGTACGAATCGGTCATGCACAGCTTGCTCTTTTACCTCTAAGGAGCAGGTCATTGAGAGGTCAGCACCTAGAGAGATTGTGGCGCAGGACCGAATTTTCTTCTGAAGTTCGTCAATCGCGGCTTGATCGTCCAGTTGAGTAGGGGAGTGGAGCGATCTTGTTCCGGCAGGCGGGACTTTGACATCAACATTATGCACATTGTTGAGTGACGAGGATTTGCACTCAGAACGGCCAACTGAGAATAGGGCGTAAGTGTAAGGACTCGTCTGAGGAGGACAAACGGTTGGGGGGTGTTTACGCATTGAGGGAATTTTGCTACACCCCATTTACCACTTGGTTAACATGGGCGGGGGTGATGGGCGGGCGAATGGCGCGGGCGAGCGGTGGACCCAATCGTGCCGGTATGATTCACAAATGAAACTCCCAGAGCCAAGGCAGATACCACGACCAGATCAGTCACTGGACGGTGACAGTGCATAGAGACCGACAACTGACGGAACTGCGATTATTTCTAAGGAGAAACGCGGATGTGTTCCATGTTCAACTGCAGCAACTTGCTGAGCAGTTGTTCATCGGACATTTCCTTCGGCCAACCATAAGCAGCCAGCACAGCCTCGTCTAACTTCCGCTGCGCATCTCTCAGCCATGTGGGATTGTGATTGTAAAGGTTGGTGACAGTTCGTTCCTTCAACTCCTCTGGGGAAGCACCCACGGGGTTAAGCCACAGATCACGTTTATTCACCAGTTCACGCGCAGCATCAGCTATGGACTCAATGCGCGTATCGTGTATCGGTTCGTGCCCAGGAACCCACGGAAATGGAAAAGTGTCGAAGCACGTGCTGGTATTGTAGGTCGGGTCGTTGCCAACTCCGTGCCAAGAACACGTGTGCAGGGTCCACACTTCATGAACACGGGAGTGCAAGACGCCAAAGAAATAATCATCATCTCTAGCAAATGCGAATAGTCTGCTGTCCGGCACGAGCTCCGCATCTGCCCAAACAAAAAACCGATACTTTGCAACGCGTGGGGTCACAATTACCCTGGGTTTCCCCTGTTTTGCGTTCTTGAAATCAGCTCCGGAACGGCCCAGCCTCCACCAGAACGTTCGTCGTTGGTCATCATTGTTTTTTTCACGGCCAGGCCTGACATGCATATCAACATATTCGAAGGGCATCTCAAACAGAGCTGCTTCTTCCTGTGATAGTTCACCGAAGTCAATTATCCACATGTGCCTGGGCCGCTTAGTCAGGTCCGAAGCATTCATCCAAGGTTTGATAATTTCGGTGTTTGATCGACCATGTGGGTTGCCTGCTTTGAACATTGCTTGCGCAACCGCATCCTGCAATTCAAAGGCTCCTACCTTCACAGGCCCCTGAAAAGCAATCCCATGATTTTCACCCAACGGCTGTGCAGTCGTGAAGTCAAGCTGAGTGCTTAAATCAGAGTTGATGTTTGGGACCCGCTCTCCATCTAATGTTTTATCTGGCTGGGTACCATCATCAAAACCGACCATTGATACTCTCACAGCAGCGCCGTCGAGTATCCAGGGGCGGTCACTCCATGCCATAAATATATTTCCCGTCCCTTTGATTCGGTCTAACACTTTTCGGCTAGCGCCCGCCCGTATCCCCTGAGTGGCCAGTAGGCCGACACGCTTCGCCCTGTGCGCAACAACCTGCTGACACGCTTTTGCGAACCAGTAACAGACAAAATCGGCTTCGTGTGGAACACGTCCCTCGTAAACTCTGAAGAGATCATCGACGTACTTATCTCCAAGCTCTGTGCGTTGCCTTTTCCCACCCAAGAACGGTGGGTTGCCAATGATAAACTCTGCGTCCGGCCATTCTGGTTCGATTGGAACACCAAGGTTGCTGTAACCCAGCACAGAGTCCATGTGACGGATGTTCTGCAACGGGCGCAAAATAGGGTGTGAACCGATGATGAACCCGTTGTCGTACTGCCACTGGATGTAGCCAATCCACACAACCACAGATGCCAGTTCGTGCGCATAGATATTAGTTTCAATACCGTAAAGCTGCGCCGGATTCGTCAGAGGCAGCAAACCAGACAATCCGTTGTTCGCTGCGAACACGCTGACTTCTTTTTCCAGGTCAAGCAAATGCTTCAGTGAGACGTACAGGAAGTTGCCGCTACCACATGCCGGATCAAGCACGCGGACTGCAGCCAGTTCAGCAGCAAATCCCTTCAGCAGTTCGGATAACGCTTTGCGTGATTTCGTCTGACCTGCCTTCTGTTGCCCCTTGGCCTTTTCAATTATGTCGGTCGCCTTCTGTCGGACGTCATTCCATCGGCCACGCAGTGGTTCTATTAAGACCGGTTCCACAATCAGACGAATGTCATCTTCACTGGTGTAGTGCGCACCCAACTGCGAGCGCTTATCGGGGTCCAGGCTTCGTTCGAACAACGTGCCAAAAATGGCCGGTTCAATACTTGACCAGTTAAGGGCAGTTGCAAGGCTAAGCACAGCAAGATCATCGGTTGTGAGGTCGTATGCTTCATCATCGGAAAATAGGCCGCCGTCGAAATATGCGATGTCGTACTCTCCAAAAGCTCCGTGCTCACCTGACATCGCAGTAAACAACTGGCGTAACTTCTTCGTGAATTCAGCCGGACGCTGCCGGTTCGAATCTACCAGCCTAGTGAAAAGACCTTTCGGGAGCAGTCCGATGTCTTCTGAAAAAAGGCAGAATAGCAGCCGCATCAGGAAGTGTGCTGCGCACTCCGAAGGAACCCCGCGAGACCGCAGACTCTCTGCAAGTTTTGAAAATTGAGCTGCCGCGGCCTCAGTGACTTGTGCTGTGGTCTGTCCTGGCTTCAGACATTGAGGGTCGGTAAAAACCGCCCGTAATACCTCAAGCGGCGGAACCGTGCAGTTTGCTGTCGTCTCATTCTTGACCAATTGCGCGAGGTCAAATTTGTAAACCTGCTTCAGCGTATTTGTATAGTTCGTGTGGATTTCGAATCGGTCTAGATCACAGACGACCAGAAGCGGGGGGTTCTCTAGGTCTTCGCGATACTGGAGTAATTGCAGGTAGGCGGCTTCAAGATCTTTGTGCTTTCCCTTATATTCCCACGCGAAGTACCCGCGCATCCACACATCTGCAAAGCCATGTTCACCAGAAGTCTTCGTGACGCCTTTTTCAAACGTGTAGGTGTTCCCTTCTTGGTCAACCTCCGCCGGCCTGGGTTCTCCCAGTAAATCGCAAAGGTCGATGAAATGAGACTGGGCTGCACTTCGTTCCGAAAGTGCGCAGTTCTGCCATCGGGCGACGAATTCAGGTACTGTGAGATTTTGCGCCATGTGGGGGTTGGATAAACACCTACTATAACGTTTCTGCGGCGCGGGCCACTAGTCGCGTGAAAGGTGCCCCAGCGGGCCGCATCAAGCACGGGTGTGCTGCGAGAGGTCCGGTCATGTAGGTCTACTGAAGGCATGCGCTCTTGCACTAGGCTAGGCTAAACCTGCATGCGCAAAGCTGACCAGTTTCGCCAAAGTCTGCCAGTGTCTTGGATGCGGTCGGCGTCGGCCCGCGCGAATCGCGTCGGCGTATGTGACGGAAACGCTTAGCGCTGACATGATGGCCAGCGTAGTTGAGCGCCTCGGCACACGAGGACGTCTCTTTCGGCATCTGAGCGGCAGAGCGGGTGGGTTCTAGCTAGGCGGGCCAGAGCGAACTTCATTTCGTCAAGGTCACTACGACGCCGTAGTGACTTTGCTCATTCTTCTTTCTTGAATTTCTTGACGAGCGGACCCAACACTTTCTCAAATGCTATCGCCCTATCAATCAGCCAATCGAACAGCGTCGTAATGCCAGCTTCATTATCAATATCCGCATTCTCTTTTCTCTGCACTGCGCGGCAAGCCTTTTTAGCTTCAATCCATTCCAGCGTCGCACCAAGCTGCTGCTCAACGGCCACCTGCTGGGATTTTAGGAAGTTGAAAAGAAGCTTGTTGTCGTTGATATAGATCTCGCATCCCAGCAGATCCTCCTTCGTGTTAATAGTTAGGCTGATATGAGCCTCAGCGCTCCCAATCGAGATGTTGTACCAGTGCTGAGGGGCGGGCGTTTGCCTGAACAATGAAATTTTCTTGTCTGCTGCGTAGGATTTGAGCTTAGTCCAAAAGTCCAGCTTCTTCAGGTCTGTTTCGCCAAGGTCCTTACTCTCTAAGCTGTGCTTCACCACTTTGGCCCATTCGTTCGGCTTGCAGATGACGTGGAACTTCGGCGCGGGATCGGAATTGTTGATGCGCCAAGCCTCAATTCTTATCGCGAAGAACAGGCGATCCTCGCCTGTATTCTCGTTGAGCCAGTCGACGGCGCTTCTGTGTTCTTCGGTGATGTCTTTGAAAATCCAGATCACGATGCTCGCGTCGTGCCCCGCAGCATACGTAATGATTTTGCCGAGATGGTCGTGATTGGTCTTTTCCAGCTGGTTTTCGATGACGATTTTGCGACCCGTCCCTTCCTCTTCCGCAAGGATGTCAAGACTGTACTTACCGACGCCCGCCTCCTTCTCAAGTAGCCTGATCGGGATGCCGATCTCATCGCTTAGCTGGACAAGGTTCTCTTCTTGCGCGAGCCAGCTTGAAAAATCGTACTCCTCGTTCTTCCAGATCTCTCTCAAGTCCACCTTGGTCAGTTTTCCAATGTTGCTTGCCATGTCACAGATCGTAGTTTGTGGTGCTTGGCGATGCAAGCTGCGGAGGCATGGACCCAGGATACCCTCCTCGGCTTTTTCCATACCCGTCAATCTTCCGCATGATCCGCTCCGCCCACTGAACCGCAGTGGCGACCAGCGACTCCGTCCGCGGACTCGACCTGCTGTCGAAGATATCGTCCGTCGTCTTCAGAGCTAGAGCGAGTTGTTGTTCCATATTGTGTTCCGATTATTTGGCCTTGTTCCACAATTCGCCGAAGAAAGCTTGCAACGAGTTCTTTTCCTTGGAACCGAGGGTCACTACCAGGGCGGGAGAATTGCTGGCGGCATCCTTTATCGAAGGACCCAAGATGTAGGCAGTCTCGTCCACGACCATAAAGCGATCATGGAGGTGTTTGTATCTCTTGTGAGCAAACTTCGTGTATTGCTGTGAGAAGCGCTTGGCTCTCTGCTCGAATTTGTCCCGAGCCTGTGCATAAATGAGCTTGAATGCGCAGTCCTTGGGAATAACATCTAGCACGGTGTCGAAGATAGTTCCATCCACCCACGAATCAGCGATAAGCACTTGGCTCTTCGCTGCTGCGAGCGTTGTCCGCAGGAATTTGTCAAACGTGTGAGTTGCCTTTCGGTTCACAATGATCAAAGCACCCGATTTTGTCAACTCTCCTGCCGTGATTCCGGGAGCCAATGCCTCCAAATTATCGAGCCCCGATTCAGTCAAGCGAAACTTACCTTTGGTTGTTGAGGGATCTACCCAACCGGCTCCCTGGGCGCGATCGTAAAAAGCAGGATTGTATTTGACGCGCAGCAAGGATTTTCGCCACTGTTTTTGAACCTCCTTTGTGCCAATCTCAATGGCGACATCACCTTTGCATTGCGTGGCTGCTACGGCCACAAACTTCTGATGGCCACTCATTTGTGTGAGCGGCAAACCTTTCAGAAATGCTTTTAGATTTTGAGTTAAGTCCATGACCAGAGTTATTCCGACAAGATTTCGCGCCAACTGGGCCGAAGAACGTAGACCCCGTGTTTCTTCGTGTTCACAAGACCTTGTTCCTTTGCATCATTTGAGTATTTCCGATTGAATTCGCCTAGCAGGGAAGTCATCCGGCGCCAAGCGGTCTCGATGTCCTTCAGTTGTATCTCTCCTTTTACGTCTCCCTTCGCCAGGTATGCTAGCAAAAAACCGAATTTCTCCCCACCGCTTAGGCCAATGGCGTGAGCCTTCATAAAGGCCCGGACATTTGCGCTGAAGTCAAATTTGCGAGGTGTAAGCGACTTTCGCGACGGCGACGGTCCCGGTTGTGTCATGATGTTCCGAGACTTTCCTGCCAGATCGGCAATGCACTCATCGACCAGCGCTCGCGCTTGCTGGAGCTTTTTCATGAGCTCTGGACTGTTGGATTTATTTTCTCTTGACATACATTTTCTTGCCACCTTCTTTGAAGGTTGCCAAAGGGCCAGTCCGGGTCGCCTGTCTGTTAAGCGCCGTCTGTACTACCGGTGCTACATATTGGTAGTCGTTCTTTGCAAGAGCTGCCCTCACATCTGCGAGACCTCTTTTTGTCCTGAAGAAGCCCTGCGAGATGAGGAACCGCACTCCGCCACTCGGACCTTCGAAATTCTTCCCGGCCGCGAGCCGCGTCGTACTCTTCCCCTTCTTCTGGCTAAAGACTGCCTTTTCGAGCCGTACGAGCCGCTCGTCGATTGTGCGGAGAGTTTTTTCATCCATAAGTACTTCTATCCCGTATAAAACCACCTTTTTTGATCTTTAATGCGCCTCAGTTGCCGTTTCCGAACAAGTCGGAGCAGAACCGGCGAAAGGGTTGTAACCGGGAAGAAGTGCCCCATTTCTTCCAGAGCCACCTTCGTCTCTGCGAGATCTTTTGGTTTGCGAAAAAAGTTCCCGTCGATTAATGAGCTTATGAGGTTGATCGGCGTGGCCTTTTGCTTGCTCCGACTTCCCGCCGCTTTCTTGCCGGAGCGTGCTAAAACTCGAGGAGCCGCCGAGTGTTCGCTGAGTTGTGCCACCAGTTCGCCGACCTCTTTGGGCGTGCCTTCGACTGTTATCTTGGTCCCGGTGTTTGTGGTAATGTGGGCTTTAGCCATATTCAAGTATTCTGTTTAGCAACACGACTAGAATACATGAATATGATTCACTGTCAAGAGTGCTGCTATCGGAGGCAGGGGAGGGAGGGTCCTCCTATATTTATGGAGGGCGCGAGATGCTCACCGGGAAGCGTGCCTTCAAACAGGACAGTCCCGGCATGACGTTGACAGCTGACCCGCGCTGGTTGAGGTGCCGAACGACTTTCGCTCCAATACCAAGGTTTCTCTCCAAAAACCCGTCTTGTTGGCAGGCGCAGGACTTCAGAACCTGCTGTCGCCTAGCTTTGGTCCTTGGAGTCCCGCGCCGCGACGAACGGGTTGACTGGTTGACCGAGGCTTCCGACAAAACCCTATCGGGAATCAGCGGCAGGGGCGTGCAGGGCGTTTAACTTCTCGTGGAGATCAGAGCCACTTAGCGGCTTCAGGTAGCGGATCGTGGATTCCAGCGAACTGTGGCCCAGGAGGGACTGAACGGTCCTCAAATCAATCCCGCCCCTCAGCCAGTTCGTGGCAGCGGTCGCCCTGAACTTGTGCAGGAAGAACCGAGTCTCGTCCAGGCCCGCACGCTTGGCGATCCGTTTGAGGGCCAGCAAGTGTTTCGTGTTAGGCTTCCCAGTTCGTGTGGGAAAGACAAGCCCCGTGGCCTTGCGCTCGCTCCTTCGTCTCTCTAGTTCCTTGGCGAGTTCCTTTTCGAGAGGAATGGTCCGCTCGTGCCATCGCTTCGGAATGAATCCATACGTGGGCTTCGCCTTCACACTGACCGTGTGATGCACGAAGTCCAAGTCCGAATACTGGAGATACATTACCTCCTGCATTCTGAAGCCAGTTTTCAAATAAAAGGAAAACAGCAGGCGGTATTCGGCGTTGCACTCCTTGAAGAACTTGTCGAGTTCCTTCTGCGAGTACGCCTCAGGCTCACTTTCCACGAACACCGGGGCATCGCCGCGCTTGGTCAGCCCAGTGATTCCGTTCGCCTTGAGGACGGTCATCAGCCCATTCCAGCGATTGAAAATGGTGCGCTCGGACAGCCCGTCCTTGCGTAAGCTGTCAGCGTAGCGAAGTAGATCGCGGCGATCTACCTGGTCTAGGTAGGTTCGACGGCAGGACTTTTGGAAAGTTTCAATCATGATCCGGTAGGCGCCTACCGTTTTCTTTTGCCGGTTCTGGAGTTCCAAATCTGCGATGAACTGCTGAAGGGCGTCGCTGAGCCGGAGCCGGGACGGGTCATCGGGCTTGACGTCTACTCCGGCGGCAACGGCTTGGAGTTCGATCTGCTTCCGAACGCGCAGGCCGATGGCCTCGGTCATGGAAGCCGCACGCTGCCACTTGGGTTTGCTGCCCTCTTCCCACCGGATGTACCAGCGGCCCTCACCAGCCGGGATCTTCAGCCGCTGTCCTTTATATAGGACGATTTCGGAACTGATTGAGCCTTTGGGTGTGGTCTCGGGAGCGCAGAAAACGGCCTTCCCGTTGATTTTGACCGAGCGAACCAGACGCACTCGCCTGTTAGCCATTAGGCGATTATGTCTTAGAAATCCGTCAAATTTCCGTTAAATGCGTTTCGGGCGGTGACTAACGTACTGTGCCTTCTATTGGGTAGAAGGAACTGGCGGAGAGAGTGGGATTCGAACCCACGTTACCCTTTCGAGTAAACACGCTTTCCAAGCGTGCGCCTTCAGCCACTCGGCCATCTC
>Ga0187872_10004384_pt1 | contig 10654 bp, 12 predicted proteins | sample June2016WEW_16_4_FD_132973 | JGI IMG/M metagenome (GOLD analysis project Ga0187872, IMG submission 132973) | Peatland microbial communities from SPRUCE experiment site at the Marcell Experimental Forest, Minnesota, USA - June2016WEW_16_40 | ecosystem: Environmental > Terrestrial > Soil >...
ATCAGTACATGTCCCATGTAGCTCAGCTTCGCCTGGCTTCCTCTGGACTTGGTCCACAACCGGGCATCGGGATCCGTGGTCGATTCATGGGTCTGGTTCTTTCGCTTTTCCCCGCGAAAGTCGACGTCTCCTCCCGGTCCCGGCGGCTTCCCCGTTCCATCCTTGGGCCGGAAACTCTTGTGGCTGGCCCAGGCCTCAATCAGCGTTCCGTCCACCGTGAAATGTTCATCCGACATGTACGGCTTCGCGCGTTTCAGCACGCGCCTGAAGAACGACTCCGCGATCCCCTCATTCAGCACACGCTCCCGATTCTTGCTGAACACGGCATGATTCCAGACCATCTCGTCCATCTCCATCCCCACGAACCACCGGAACAGCAGGTTGTACTGCAGTTGCTCGATCAGCATTCGTTCACTGCGTACGGAATAGAAGATCTGCAACAGCAGAGACCGAAACAGTCGCTCGGGCGCAATCGATGGGCGCCCCACGTCGGAATACAACTTCGCAAACTGCGGTGACATCTCTTTCAGAATCTCATCCACCATCTTGCGGATCGGCCGCAACGGATGATCCGCTGGTACTCGCTTCTCTGGAGAAACGTAGCTGAACATTCCTTCTTGCTGGTTATCGTCTCCGCGCATTCACTCGTCTCCTTGGCCTTCCTTCTTTCAGACGAGTTTTTGAATTAAAGTTGCAGCGGAACTGCATTTTTCAACAAACTGTTAACGCGGTTACCGGAAAAGTTCGTACTGGGACCAAGATGTAATCCGACTTATCGTCCACTGGCATTCGGTCATGGGAATGGACTACCCGAAGTGACTTTTAATGGCCCAAACGACGTTACTTTCAAAGTTGTGCCGCTTGGAGCTACCTCAACCGAAAAGTAGCATTGGCCCTTGGGATACTGGTTCGTGGCTGCTGCATAGAAGAACTTGCGTGTGGGATTTGTATGGCCATCCGTGTAGACCTTGACTCCACTTTGTGCTTGCTTTAACTCGCTGTCGAGAGGCCATCCACAATATTGGAATAGTTTTTCTAACTGGGGCGCAAAATCGGGGCGATTGACCGTCTTTACGAATTCGGGTTCCATCTTGTCTAGAGCCGCGTCCGCTCGGTGAGCAATCAAGTCTGACATAAACGAGTCGCTCAACTTTTGAGCTGCTGCTGAGTCAATAGGAGAATCATTGGTCTTGTGACCGCATCCACCAAGGGTCAGGACAATTAAGAGTCCACCGAGCATGCCAGCTCTCATTATTTTCTTCTCCCGCTGCTGGACGAGCAGTATATGCCAACAGGAAGATGCGTGGTCATATCTGGCCCCAATCGGTTCCCCACCGGTTGATTGGACTCAGTGCCCGATAAACGCGCCAACCGAACAAGTGAAGTCCAACTTGAGGATTCTACTGCCGCACCCCGTCCGCTGCTTCATCTGCCGCGGATTCGGTTGCCTCCTGTCTGGTAATCGCCGACTTCTTCAGCTCTTCCAGCTTCTTCATCGCATCCAGCCGGTTTTGGTCCATCACCTGCGCCTGATGGGCCGCTTGGAGCCTCTCCCCCGATAAGTGAATGCTTCGAGCTCGGCGGTGAGCGTTCTTAGCGCCTTTCAAAACCCGGCGAGCCAAAGGAGTCAACGCACGCCCAACCTCATCCGTCAGGCCAAATTCTGGCCCTATGGCTCTCACCACGAGTTCTGTCGTCGTGGACAGATGCAGCAGACCAGTGGTGATGCCTGTGCGGGGATGCCAGGACCGCGTTATGGTGCGAAAGTCACCGGCTGATTGATTAGGCTACCCGCCTCCCTGAAAGGGGAGATCGAAAAACTCATCGTGGTCCATGGTGATCGAAGAGATGACTGGTGGGCAACACCAAGTGGATGAGTGCCAAGGTTGAGCAACTTAGGGTGAACGCGATGAACAGAAGCTCCAAAAACAGACGCAATTCGTGCGCCGACGAAGAAGTGTGTTCGATTCAAGCGATGAGCGTACAAAAAGTTCCTTGCAACAGCCGGCCTCGTTAGAGATAACGCTGTAACCGGAAACTTGCCCCTAACCTTCCGGTAGGCTTGTATTATCGGCGTTCTGAATAGGAGGAAGCTGTTTGGAAAGACTCTTTCAGTCATTCCCGGCGAGCAAGAGACCATCAGAGCTCGATCGTGCAAACCAAGCATACGAGATTGCCCTTTCCACATTCGAGAGGATCCGCGCCGCGTTTCCAGCGTTAGTGATGAACCTCGATTTACATCCGAAACATGTGGATCTTGCCATGAACATTCCCGCTCAACCCGGGCTGTCATTTGAAGTAGACCTCAACCTTCAAAACATCGACGAGCTCCATCTGTCGGCAGCGGCTTTATGGGTCGAGTGGTTTCCCTGCACGAAACGTAAGAAAGTTGAGAAGTATTTCGAAGCGGTATCGGGTTTGCTCTCGGGTAGATTTCGCATCCTCGAACACCGACGCGGCACGCGTGCCGTCAAATCATGCCTGCAGCGCCCCAGCAACGGCGGATGGGAAACCATCCATGGTTGCTCGACACTGCTATCGATTCCGTGGCCGCCAAAGACCTTCAAAGTTGTGCAGAACGTACCTACTGGGCAAAGTCCCGATTAACGCGCTAACCGGAGAAGTGAAATCTGAACCGGACTCTATACAGATGTGATCGATGCAATGCTCCGGCCACGGCTGGCGTGGCATACGCGTAGCAACTTGCTGTGTAACTCTGCCTCTCTTCCGAGAACACATCGAATCGGATTTTATTCTCACCCTTCGCCATCAGGTTTTTCCGATAAGGACGAATCACAGCTGATTGTCCCCGCGCCGGAAATCTTGTAGCGACACCTTTGACCATTGATCGCGCGACGCTTCCCGGTTTATAGCCCTGATCAACACCTATTCCGCCCCTCTTCGCTGCGGCTTTGGCGGCCTTATCCACCCTTCTCAACATGTCCGTCTTCTTCCCCGGCGCCCATTCAATATCCACCCTGATGCCGGCCTTGACTTGCGCCGAGAGTAGCTGTTTCCACAAATCCGCATTTTCCCGTGGCTCCCCATGACGGTTCCTCCAGCCCTTTTTCTTCCATTCCCGCGCTCGGAATGCGTTGTCCTTCACGTAGAGGGAATCGGTCACAATCTGCACCCGACGTACTCTATCGCCCGGTGCATTTTCGCGAATCCACTGAAGGGCCCGGATGCAGGCTAACAACTCCATCCTGTTGATGCTGCTCTCAGCGCAGCCAAAATCAAATATCTGTTCATCTTCTCGCTGAAGATGTTCTGGGTACTCAACAATCGCAGCGCAACCAGATTTACCGCCGGGATTCTTGTAGCAAGAACCGTCTGTGTAGATGTGCAACGCGTGGGGGTCGAGCGGCATGACTGAGCAGTGATTCTACTCTGGCGACGCTGGCGCTGGTCGATTCCTGTTTGTTCGCTCCCAAGGAATACGCCTGCTTTTGCGCCATCGACACCATGGTCATCCCCGCTGATGCAAATGCACAGGCAGCGATCCATGCCCTGTGTATTCGTCTTAGGCGTAGTCTCCACGGGTTCCTTTCCACTCCTGTTTATTCGTTCCCGTGGTCTCAGCCCTGTCTCTGAGCCTGCACCAATACAGAGCAGCGCATCCGAACCCGAAATCTCCCCTGCGCAAATGAACAGCTTCGTCCTGAATTCGGCGGCACTATTCACCCAATCGCAATTCGCCCGGCAAAACTCACCCAATCCCGTTCCCGATGGAAAATATCGACGATTAAAACAACGATTGCCGCCATTGCAGAGGTTCAAGCGCGATGATCCAGATTGGGATGGGGAATGATTGGGTATCAACTCACGCGCCGGGATTTCGGGATTGTGCCAATGTGCCGTGACACTGGAATCGGCGATTCCATGGCCCCGGTTTCGCCCAAAAATCTAATTTCTATTCCTCTATCCTCTATTCTCTATCTCCTATTCCCCTATGACCAAGATGTTGGATTGGGGATATAGTATTTCCCCACCGCGCCAGCTCGCGTTGACCTTGCGCGAATAAACAGTGCCGCTGCCGGCCAGCGCGACAATTTCGTACGCCCCGAGTCTCGTCCCCGCCGCAAGCGTCATTTCTTCAGCCCCGCCTGCCAGTTCAGCACCACCGTGAAAGGGGCCTGCCCGGTTTGCTCCACCGGAGCCAGGAAAAGAAAACGCTTGCCATCCGGAGTCAGAACCCACGAGTACCCGAGTGTCGTAAACGCACCCTGCGGCGGCGTCTGGAAGAGAGCGTTGGGTGCTCCTGCCCGGAACACCGGGTTCGTTGTGATCTCGACAGCCATTAGCTTCCCGTCGGGAGCGAGGTAGTACAACTCTTTACCGTCCCCGCGCCACCGAGGCTCACTTCCTCCTCCAGTGGAAATCAGCCACTTGCCGCCAGTATCGGAGGCTGCTGCTGTAGAGTCCGGCGAGAATGTCCGTACATAAATCTCATTGCGGCCGGATTCGTCAGAGAAGTAGGCGACCCAGCGTCCGTCGGGCGAGAACTGACCATCCTCGTTGTTGAACTCCGTGCGCAGGAAAGGAAATGGTTTCTTATCGCCTTCGAACGGGAGCACCCACAACTCGCCCTCTGTCGTCTTCGGGTCCGACGTCGTATAGAGCAAGAAACGCCCGTCGCGCGACCAGCTCGTGGGACTTTTATCTTCACCGGACTTCAGCAGAAGCTCCTCGTCTTTCACGCCGCTTGCCGGTTTCTGATAAAGATCTGCTGCGCCGTTGCGGTTGGAAGCGAAGATGATTCGACTGCCCTCCGGAGACCAAATGGGATCAAGGTCAAAGGACGGATCAAATGTGAACCGCGTGCTCGTTCCGCGCGAGAGATCAAGCACCCAGATAGCCAGATTCGGACTCGGGGAAGCGAATCGGCTGACAGCGACTCGCATTCCATCGGCAGAAAGCCCCAGCGTGTAGTAGGTGCCCGGTTCCCCGGCCGTACCGAGAACCTTCCCTTGCCGGTCAAACCACGTGAGCTGAGAGGCTCCGCCACCGCCGCCCGTCCTGTAAACCAGAACGTCGTTGGCCGAAGTTGAGAACAAACCGCCGTACAAGAAGGCTCCAACCTGCTCGGCCACCGTGATCGGCTCACCTGACAGTTCCAGCCGGCGGGCGTCGAACGGCTGCGCCATGAGCGTCCCATCGCGCATAAAGAGCAACTGCCCCATTCCAGGGTCGGAAGACGGCACGTAGGCTGGCCCGTAGGCAGTCGCCAGGAGTTGCTTGGAATCTTGTTGCTCCGGCCTCGCATCAACCGAGCCGACGTAGACGCCGCTGTTCTCAGGCTTGTCCGAAAGGCGAAGATAAATGAAATGGTGCCCATCGGGAAGGAAAGATGGAAAGGCGTGATTGGTTTCCTTGCGCGACGAATCAACAGTTGTGAGCGGGGACGCGGAGCCGCCGTTGGCGGAAACCCGCATCAGGCCTGCATAGCTGGTCCCGAAGATGATCATGCCCTCTCGGTTCCACGATCCGCCCACGGCAAGCCCGGTGATATCGCACAACGTTTGCGCCGGGCCGCCGGAGATATCGATCTTCTTGAGTTTTCCGCCAGCGTCAAACCCGATGTACCGGCTATCGGGCGACCAGAAAAACGGAGGGAATTGGGGAGATTCCGAGCCGGGCAGGGGCCGCACTTCCAGAGAATCCAGAGAGCGGACCCACAGGCGTGAGACGCCATCGGACCCCATTGCGGCGAAGGCCAACTGGCGGCCATCGGGTGACAGCGCGAAGCGCCCGCCGCCAAGTGCCAGCTTCGCAGTTAGCGGGATCTGGAAGCGCATCGCGCCGACTGTCTGAGCGGGAGCGTTTACCACGCACAGGTGCATCCACATAAGGGCGGCAAGTGCGACCGCGAGAGACACGCCGGCAACAGCCCACGGCAAAGCGCGGCGCCAGAGCGATGCAAACGACGATGGCTCCGCCGCGCCGGCGAGAACTTCCTCAAGCGAAATGCGCGCATCACCGATATCCCGCAACCTCTGCTTCGGGTCCTTCTGCAAGCAGCGTTGCAAGAGCACTCGAACTCGGATTGGCGTCGCGGCAGGAAGCTGCGACCAGTCCGGCTCTTCCTTAATCACCGCTGCTAATGTGTCCGTCACCGCTTCGCCGGGAAACGGCATCTTCCCCGTCAGCATTTCATACAGCACGCAGCCGAACGCCCAGATGTCCGCGCGACGATCTACCGCCTTGCCCTTCGCCTGTTCCGGCGACATGTACGCTGCCGTCCCCAGCAGCACTCCTGCCTGTGTTGCCATCCGGCTGACCGTGGGGGAATTGGCGATGTCGATAGAGGACGCGTCGCCTTCCAGAGCCTTTGCCAATCCGAAGTCGAGCACCTTCACCGCGTCGTCGTTTGTCACCTTCACGTTCGCGGGTTTCAGGTCCCGGTGCACGATCCCCCGCTCGTGCGCGTATTCGAGCGCGTCGCACATCTGCTTCGCGATCGGCAATGCTTCGCTAATTGGAATCGGACCTTGCTTGATGCGGTCGGCGAGCGTCGGCCCTTCGACGAGTTCCATCACCAGCGCATGTGTAGCGCCGGAATCCTCCAAGCCGTAGATCGAAGCGATGTTGGGATGATTCAGTGAGGCGAGGACTTTCGCTTCTCGCTGGAATCGCGCCATCCGTTCGGCATCGCGGGCAAACGCTTCGGGCAGGACTTTCAGCGCGACATCGCGCCCGAGCTTCGCATCCCGAGCGCGGTACACCTCGCCCATCCCGCCCGCACCAATGGCGGAAAGGATTTCGTAGGGGCCGACGCGATTGCCAGGGGTCAGCGCCATTCGGGGCTGGATTATAGCCCCTCGGAACATTAACGTATCCGATTACTTAGCTAGGGCCCACGCGGGAACTATAACGCGCCGTTAATGTGCTCCATCGAGACCTGTGATTGAATAGAAGAGGGAAATGCTGATGGTCGAGTCAACCGAAGACCGGTGCGGAAAATGCGGGGCCGAGATTGACCCGAGCCGCAGGGTTGATTTCACGCTCAAGGATGGCACGAGGGTTTGCGAGTCTTGCTTTGTAAAAGGAACGGCGAGACCCGGGCGTTGAGCGTGTCGCCTGTCACTCCTGAGACGCTAGAATCGCCAGCTTCTTCGCCAGTTCTTTGGCAGAAGCGTTCAACGCCCCTTTTCCTGACATCCGACCCGAACGGACTACGGACGCGACGAATACGCCCTTTCTATCCAAAGCGATTACTGCCGCGCCGGCTCCCGCGAGAGAAGATTCCTGTGCAATGACGATGTTGTACTGGAACGTGCCGTCAGAGGAGACAAGTTCTAGCTTCAAACCGTGAGCCGCAAACTCGCGCTGACAACTATCGACAAAATCCGCAAGGCGACTCGTGTCCCCTTGAACGAACACCCTGATGGTCCTCGGTGCCGAAGTTGATTGAGCGCGGGCAACGCCACATACGAATAGCACAAGAAATAGGGCATTCGCTAGACGCCTCATGCTAAGTCGCCTCCATTGCTGTCCCATCGTCTAGGCTTCCTCGTTCACTACTCGATCTGCAATCACTGGCAGCACATCATCAACGAGATGGTTTACAAACTGATTGACGCTCTGAAACTGCTTCCGGCAACCTGGACAGCCTGTTACCACTACGCCGCGCCCGCCTTTGGCGATGGAAGGCGGGTCGTCCACAAAAGTATCCAGTGAATGCTTAACTAGCTCATCCCGCGCTATCTCAATGATTCGGTTTCTCTCCAGCATGTCAGACGTTGTCGGAGGTGAATAGTCATCAGGCGGTGGTCGAGAGGCTGATATATTCGTTTAGGCACGACCTACGTTAGCAGCTAGACTCGTGTGCCGTGCCTGCGAGGGGCGCTCCATACTCCGCCGACCAAGATGCTGACGGTAGCGAGAATGAAATTCACGAACCACGAGAAAAGGTAGGGGTTCCGTTACCCGAGCGAGAGCGTGCAAGTGCCGCACAGTTTCCCGAATTTGCGCTCTGGCAAGCGATGCGAGTGTTAGTGGCTCGCAGCCAGTTTTTCAGCTGCAAGCTTCTGAGCGGTGGAGATCGCGTCCGGCGCTGGCACTTTGACGTCCGGCACCACACCAGTTCCTTCCCAGTTCGTCTTCGAAATCGGATTGATCGCCTTGGCAAAGGGGACGCCGATCAAGATATTCCTTCACTCGCTTAAACATGAGGATGACGGTAACTGTGGTCGCCATTGCCATCACAGCAGCCGTGGCAAGCAGGACGAGGCCGGTTCGAGGCATCCGCAAGGCTATCAGAGGGTTGTCGAAACGAGTCAAGTCCCGATAAACGCGGTTACCGGAGAAGTGCTGGTCTAGTACTTTACTTCTCCGGTTATCCGACTAATCAGGAGTTACCGAAGCTGATGGTTCCAAGCGGGCAGGCGCCAAACCCCAAGTGACGCCCTTCGTCGGCTCGTTCTGAACTATTGCAGTGAACAACTGTCATGGATCCACAGCCGCAGGAGCTGGGACCTTTTCATGTGCCTATCGTCCCTATGAGCGTCAAGGCACCGGTGGCAGCATCGATGCTGTAAATGGAGACGTCGTTCGAGTTTGAATTCGCCACATAGGCGAACTTTCCGGACGGATGGATGGCTATCGAGCTAGGAAGTAGGCCGGCAGCTACCGTACCGATCGGTGTTAAAACCCCGGTCGTGCCGTTGATGGTGTACATCGAGACGTCGTTCGAGTTGGAATTCGTCACATAAGCGAACTTGCCGGCAGGATCTACGGCCACGGAGACAGGGCCTGTTCCGGTGGCGATCGTCCCTATAGATGTTAAGGCCCCAGTCGTGGCGTTGATGGTGTACATCGAGACGTCGTGCGAGATGGAATTCGTCACATAAGCGAACTTGCCCGCGGGATCTACGGCCAGGGAGGCAGGGCCTGTTCCGGTGGCGATCGTTCCTACAGATGTTAAGGCCCCAGTCGTGGCGTTGATCGTGTACATCGAGACGTCGTTCGAGTTCCAATTCGTCACATAAGCGAAGTTGCCCGCAGGATCTACGGCCACGGAGACAGGGCCTGTTCCGGTGGCGATCGTCCCTATAGATGTTAAGGCCCCAGTCGTGGCGTTGATCGTGTACAGGAGCACGCTGCCAGCCGATCCGGGGTTATTCCCAATCGCCACATAAGCGAACTTGCCGGATGGATCCACGACCACCGAGGAGGGAAAGCACAATCCCGGGCAATTTCCGTTTATCGTTCCTGTGGAGGTTAAGGCCCCGGTCGTGGCGTCGATGGTGTACATCGCGAGGATGCCATCCGCTTCATTATCGTAATCATAGACATCCCCCGAATTTGTCACGTAGGCGAACTTGCCAAAAGGATCTACGGTCAGGGACCCGGCGTTGACACCGTCGCCGTAGTCGACACCATAGCCGTATGTTGACACCGGCGGTCCTATGGACGCCAGGGCCCCGGTAGTGGGGTCGATCGTGTACATGGACACGTAGCCACCAACGCCGCCACCGCAGCCGCCATCCATTACATAGGCGAACTTCCCGGTAGGGTCCACAGCGATTGATTGCGGATCAACTGATCCTGTCGTTATGGTGAAGGTCAAGGAGTTCGAGGTACCACCGCCGGGTGGAGGATTGAAGACTGTGACCGTGGCTGTCCCTGCTGCGGCGATGTCACTCGCTGAAATCTGAGCAATTAGTCCGTTAATGCTGCCATTACTACTGGTCGGCCGGTCGCTGCCGTTCCAGCGCACGACTGAACTGGGCACAAAATCATCCCCAACTACCGTCAACAGATTATCTACTGAATCAACGAACTGTTCTCCGGCGGGAGCGCAGCTTGGAAACAGAACACTGATCGTCGGGACGGAGCTAGGGCCGGCGCTGGTGACGGTGAAGTTTATCGGATTGGAGGTGCCACCGCCGGCCGCGGGGTTGGTCACTGTCACGGCCAGCGTGCCCGTCGAGGCGATGCTTGAAGCAGGGATGGCCGCAGTCAACTGCGTGGAGCTGACGAACGTGGTGGCGGGTGCCGACCCACCGAAGTTGACCATCGAAGCTCCGAAGAAGTTGGTCCCATTGATCGTAAGTGTGAAAGCCGCACCGCCGACCACGGCACTGTTCGGCGAGATCGCGGTGATGGTGGGAGTGGGGTTGGGATTGGGAGTTTGAGTCGGGTCAACTGTCGAAGCCGTGCCGCCGCCGCATCCAGCAAGGAATACAAGACTCACGATTCCGAAAACTACGAGCTTTCTCATTGCCACTGCTTCACTCTTCATGGCAACCTCCCGTTCAGGTCACCCCGAGGATGCCCCGCGTTTAGTTGAAAATTGAGAAAAAAGAAGCAACGGCTCTCGCCCGAGCTCGGATAGAGTTCGGGTTGCGAATCCCTTTTAAAGGAGAGAGGCGCCGTGAGAAACAACTACCAGAGGAAAGAGCGCAAGTCCATTCAAAAGTTGGAGGAAGTCAGAGGGCAAGAGTTGCCGTGAGTCCCATGGCGACAAAGAGTTGTGCATTCACGGTAGTCCCACGAATATTCGTTTGACACCCGTACTGGGACCCATTTGATTGCATAACAATGTCGGCTCCTTAGGCCCGAGTAGACTGTGGTTTGTCGACGACCATAGGCTCGGGAGAAAGGAGCCGAACATGATGATTATAGGCGTAGATTACCACCCGAGCTTTCA
>Ga0187872_10004387_pt1 | contig 10647 bp, 15 predicted proteins | sample June2016WEW_16_4_FD_132973 | JGI IMG/M metagenome (GOLD analysis project Ga0187872, IMG submission 132973) | Peatland microbial communities from SPRUCE experiment site at the Marcell Experimental Forest, Minnesota, USA - June2016WEW_16_40 | ecosystem: Environmental > Terrestrial > Soil >...
GACGTGTTCAAGCGCATCATCACTTGGCACTGCCTCAAGGGCGACGGCAAGGTTTTCAGTATCCGTTGGTTGAAGCGCCGCATCATGCGGTTCCTAATGGGGACAAACGGGACAAACTATCCCGTTGGCATGACGCCGCAAATTAGCGTGTTGATGGCCGGAAACGATGTCAGCATCCGTCTATTGTCAGGCGTTCGCACGCTAGGCGCACAATCCGGGTTCAATACGTGGCAACTCAACAGCGTGCCATTCAATAATATTGAGACAATCTACACGCCGGAAAATCCGCTCCCGAACGCGGCTGTATTCAAAGAGGCCGTGGAAGACGGAACTCTTGAATTGCCGTTTCAGTTCAACTTCACCGTGTCCATCTGAGGGCCGTCAATGTCGATTTTTCTATTCTACAATAACGCGGCGAGCACCTTGGCAGGTCCGATCACCAACACCGCGACGACCATTCAACTCGCGGCGGGCGGCGGAGCGCAGTTCACGCCTCCTCCGACTGGTGGGCAATTGTTCTGCATGACGCTGAATGACGCCGCTACTGGACTGTTGCGCGAGATTATTCACGTTACCAATGTCACTGGAGACATTCTAACGGTAGTTAGGGCGCAAGAAGGAACCACGGCGCTTAGTTGGTTGGCTGGCGACTTAATCATCAATCAGTGGACGGCTGGCAGCGCCGAGCAAATGCTCCAACAGGGCCAACTACCCGGAACCATTATTTATGTCGCGGGTGCTGACACCGGAACCGCGAACAATATCGTGGTGGCGACATCGCCAGTAATTTCAGCGCTCGCGCCCGGAAATATCATAGAAGTCACGAAAGGTTCACTAGCCAATACGGGTGCGGTGACAATACAAGAAAATGGTAGTTCGGCCATCGCGATCACTTGGTCTAATGGCAGCCCGCTCGCCGCAGGTGATTGGCCGGCGGGCGCGACCGGGCTCATCTCATATCAGGCCGGCGGAACATTCCAGCTTATCAGCTTCACGTCTTCGTCTAGTCCTAATCTGGTGCATTACGGCGTCGCTGGCGGAACGGCTAACGCGCTGACGGTGACATTCGCTCCGCAGATTAGCGCGCTGACCGATGGTTTGCTGTTTGAGATCACGCCAAGCGCCAACAATACCGGAGCGACCACGATCAATCCAAATGGTCTCGGTGTGGCGGCTCTGCAATATGATACCGGAGCTGGACTCGTCGGCGGCGAGCTGATAGCCGGCAATCCGGTTCTAGCGATGGCGCTTGGCGGCGCAATGCGACTGCTGACGACATTGAAGGGCGGACTGAAAAACGTACAAGTTTTCAATACTTCTGGAACATACACGGCAACGCCAGGAACGAGCGAGGCCCTCATATTCGCAACTGCCGGCGGCGGCGGTGGTGGTGGCGGCTACGGAAACGGCGGCGGCGGTGGTGGTGGTGGCGGAACCGCCGTGTCGCTTGAATCGACGATTGGTCTTTCGCCGCAAACCGTGACGATTGGCGGTGGTGGAGCGGGCGGCGCGGGCGGTAGCTATAATAATGGAGCGACTGGCGGAACAACATCTGTTGGATCACTTGCTGTCGCGACTGGCGGCTTGGGTGGATGGAATACAGGCACGGTAGCGAGAGGCAATGTCGGCGGCGCGGCCACGACATACAACTTGCTAAATCTAGTTGGTGGCGTCGGCATAGATTCACCAACCGGCGTCACCGAAACAGGACCGGGAGGTGGAACATTCTTCGGTCAAGGCGGCGCCGGTTACAATGCAATCACGCTCGCGGCGGCGACAGCTGGTAATTATGGCGGCGGCGGTGGCGGCGGCTATAGCGGCAATGGCGGCAATGGTGGCAACGGTCTCGTATTCATCATGGAGTTTTAACCGATGACAGCCATATCCTATGCCGTTGTTCAATCCGGCGTCGTCATCAATACGATCATCGCTGATTCCAGCTTTGTCGCACCAACCGGGGCAATCCTTGTGCCAAGTTCAACCGCGCAAATCGGTTGGACATATAATGGATCGACATTCTCGCCGCCCGCGCCATCGTCGCTCACGGAAGCGCAATTGCTGGCCTATGCGCAACAAAAGCTCAATACGATTAGCGCGGGCGGTCTCACCGTCAATGTCGCGGCATCCGTACAGCCATCCGAAAGTGCGTCGGTCAGCACCACAACTGATGGTCGCGCCGACATCCTCGGATTGATGGTCGAGATTTCACAGGGCGCGACAAGCATCACTTGGTATCAAAGCAGTGGCAATCTGACGCTAACCGTGGCGCAAGTGAACATCATCGCCGCCGCTGTCGCCGCATTGCGTTCGAGCGCTTATGCGACGTGGAGCGCGATTGTCACCGCAATCAACGCCGGAACCATCACCACCACGGCACAAATCGACACACCTCCTGCGCCAATTCCCGCTTGGCCGTTGAACTCTTAATAGAGGGTTATTCATGGTCACTCCAGTCACGCCACAAGGTGGCGTCCATTCGATAATCACCACGGGCGGCGTCGCTGTCGTCGCTGTCAATGGTGGCCCAAATGGCGGCATCATCACCAATCCACTGCTGGCTTCCGATCAGGGTCTTGTGACCGCTGAGGTTCTATTCATCAACGCCGTCACCACGGCCACGACCAGCGCCAGTGGGACGAACTTCGCGCTACAGCCGGGGCAGTCGTGGAACATTATCCCCGGTCAAACCACGGCGACCAGCGTTAACGCCGCGACCAGTGGCCATGCTTTCTCGGTGATGTCATGGTAGGCGCGATGAAACGGCTTCTTTTCCTTGTCGCGACCCTTGACGCGCTGACTTCCAACGCCATCGCCGCACCGCATTGGGAACTTCCTTCGCCAATCACATTGGCGCAGTTCGGCGGTCCCGGCCCTATTCCGCCAATCATCACGAGCGTTCCCTATACTTGGACAGGGAAACAAACGTTTTCGGGCGGATTGGCCATTAGCGGATGCACTGGTCCGGTCATCGGCAATGGTTCATCGTCGGTGACGTGCAGCCTAATCGGCAATTCCGAAATGGCCGTTGGGGCTGCCGCGGCGAATCTTGGTTACACCCCGCTGGTCGCATCTAATAATCTATCGGATGTCGCCAGCATCACGACTTCACGTTCAAATTTGGGACTTGGAACAGCGGCGACAAAAGCCGCTAGTTCTGGCGGCTCCACGGTAGCGTCGGTCAATGGTTCTTTCGTGGTGGATCATATAGCTATATTTTATGACACCGTTGGAACTATTAAAGATGGCGGCCTGGTTCCAGGGACAGTAACGAGCGTTGGTCTCGCGCTTCCGTCTATTTTCGTGGTTAGCGGTTCTCCGGTAACTACCACGGGCACATTGGGGGCAACACTCGCGACACAGACGGCTAATTATGGCTTTTGGGGGCCAGCATCGGGTTCCGCCGCCGCGCCAACATTCCGGGCGCAAGTTTGTGCCGATCTACCAGCGGGGGCACGTTGTCTCCTGAACACGCTAACTGCTAGCAGTTCGACGGCGCTGTCAGACACTACCAGCCTGACAAGCGCGTATAAACATTATGAAATCCGCTTCCAGAATTTAATTCCCGCCACGAACGCGAGCACTTGCGAATTGCAAGTCCAAGTTGGCGGTTCATTCGTCACTTCATCTTACGTTGTGAACTCAGCGGTATTGAATTCATCATACAGCTCTTATTCTCCAACAGCATTTATTCCATGCAGCTACACTAGCTATTGGTCAACATCCGGCCAGGGCATGAGCGGGTCCATCACTATTGAAAACCCATCTCAGACCAGCTTGTATAAAACAGCTATAATCTCAATTGAGGGACCGGCGGCAAGCGGAACCTACCAATATCTCAATGGTGGCGGATGGTATGGCGGCGGAACTGGCGCGGTTACGGGAATTCAAGTATTTTCATCTAGCGGAAATATAGCTAGTGGCATAATTCAGATATATGGATACAACTAATGACTTATACCGCCAGAACCAACACCCTGCTGACAAGCCCGATGAATATTCCGTAAATACACAGGAGACAACAATGGCCCGCGTTGAAATAAATCCTACGTTCTTTGAGATTGACGGTCGTATTCGTATTGAACGTGGATTGTCAATCAAGCGCAACGTCATTGCGTCGCCTGAATTGCTGAAAATAATCCATCCAGATTACAGCAAACCCAATTCCGCATTTGATGACCATCCAATTCTCGGCTCTAAATTCAAAGGTTCAGCGATGGATCAACAGGGCAAACCAATCGTGTTAGGTGAAACTATGGCGCATATCGACTACCCGGTCATAGGTGTTGCTGGCAGCGGGTCATTTTCATGGTTCGTCTTCCGGCTTGAGGATGACCCGACGCACGGCGAATATAACACAACCGATGAACTAATTACTTTGAAATCCGGGGCAAGGGCGCTTATCGGAACATCGAAGCCGGTTCTCAATCCGACGCATCCGATGCACGGCAAACGATGGATCGAGCATGGTCAGTTCCCGACGTTGGAAGATGCCGACGCTTTCGCCCTCACGCTCTAAGGAGATTTTGTCGTGACCGCATATACTGATCCAGCAATGTTCAACGCCGGTCTTACGGCGATGTCCACGAACGCCAATAAGGTGTTTATCGATACGTCGCAGCCAACCACCTATACGGCGGCGTCATCGACATATCTTTGCGGAACGGCGACGCCGGGCGGCGCCGGGGCTACGGTTGGCGCTCCGGGAAACGATGCCGGAACCGGCCAGGAAGTAACCGTCGCCGCGATTTCATCGGGCGGCGCTATTTCCGCGACGGCGACGGCGGCGTTTTGGGGCGTGGCCTACTCCACCGGCTCCATTCTTTACGCCGGAAATTCGCTGTCGTCTTCGCAATCCGTGACCAATGGAAACGCGTTCACGCTGGCGAGCTTTACAATCGATTTGCGCGGGGCCACGTAACATGGCCATAACCACTATTACTTCTAAGGAGACGACCATGGCGCGCGTATGTATGCGAAAGCATCCTTCCACCGGCGAGGAAGAGTTTTGGGAAATCGATGGCCGCGTGCGTATTGAGCGTGGCTTGGGCATTCATCGCGACGTGATCGCGACGCCGGAATTGTTGAAGCGTCTGTCGCCTGAATACAACACGCCGCATCCGACGTTCTTCAAGAACCATCCGGTTCATGCCGATAAGCACGGCAAATGCGCGCTGGGCCAAAATGGCGAGCCTATCGAGATGGGCAAGCCGATGAGCTACATCACCTATCCCGTCGATGGCGTCGATCACGGCTGGAAGAACAATGGCTTCGTGTGGTGGGTATTCAGGCTGGAGGACGATCCCAGACACCTCCGCTTCAAGACTTTCGATCAGATCGCGAAACTATCTGACGGCTCATCGGTTCTCGTGCAAGCCAAGCCGCCGGAGCTTGATCCAACGCATTCCGAACATGGCAAGCGTTGGATTGAAAAAGGACAGTTCGTTGAACTGGCTGACGCCGAGGCGTTGGCGGCCACGTTGTAAAGGGAGAGCTTCTATGCTGACTAACCTCAACAATCCTATCTTCGACACTTGGGGGCCAAGTGTTCGCACCGCTTACACTGACTTAAGCATGTGGACTCAAGGGTTGACGAATATGAAGTCCAACTGCGCCGTGTTGTGGATCACGAATACGCAGCCGACAACATACACGATGGCCAGTTCCACAGACAATATTGGCACCGCGACGCCTGGTGCTGGTTCTGTGTGCGCAGCGCCAACCATCGACGCGGGCACTGGCGCGAATATCATCGTGAACGCCGTTGCCTCGGGCGGATCGATCAATAACACGGGCACCGCGAGCTACTGGGGCGTCGGCAACGTCGGCAACACTGTGCTGTATGCTGGAAATAGCTTGTCGAGCGGCCAGAGCGTGACTAGCGGAAACACCTTTACTACAGGTTCAGCTACGATCGACCTCCGTGGGGCAACCTAATGGAAACGGAAAAGCCCTACATCTCAATCGGAACGCCTATGTTCAATGGCTCGTGCTATGGGATGTATGCGCTTTCCTTGCTAGGTTTTTCGAACGCGTGTCATCAGAATGGCGTGGGGTATGAGATTTTCGCCCTCGCCAATGAGAGTTTGATCCCACGCGCTCGAAACAAAATCGTTCATCATTTTTTGAGAACGACGTGCACGCACCTGATGTTCATCGACGCCGACATTGGTTTCGATGGTTCCGACATTTTGCAGTTGGCTAACGCCGACAAGGATATCATTGGCGGCGCGTATCCCAAGAAGGGTATCAATTGGAAGAAGGTGGAAGACGCCGTGAAGGCTGGCATTCCGCCCGAGGAGTTGAACGATTACGTTTCGGAGGGATATGTCGTCAATGCGCACACGAAAGAGCCCCCCAAGGATTTGACGGCCCCTTATGAGGTGGACCACATTGGCACGGGCTTCATGCTGATCAAGCGCCGCGTGTTCGAAGAGATGGCGCCGTATGTGAATAGGTATAAAGTCGATCAAAGCGACGAGGATTGGCAGCACGAGTTTTTCGCCACGAGCATCCATCCAACGCGAGGCGTGCTGTTGTCGGAGGACTATCACTTTTGTGATTTGTGGCGCGAGCATGGTGATCACGATGAGCAAAAATATCCCGGTGGGCAGGTGTTTCTCGATCTTCGCGTGCGACTCTCGCACATTGGACTGCATGTCTTCACGGGTGCGGGTGTTGTCAATGTTCCAGACAAGGAGACGACCTAATGGACTACAGCGCGTTGGTCGCCAAGTGGGCGACGTTGACCGGAACAACCGATCAAAAATTAGCGGCCATTAACATGGTGGGAGGCAACCTTGGCTGTTGAGAAATGGATAGCGGGTTCTGGCCAAGGTCTTACTTGGGGAAACGCATTCGCCACGGCGGGCAGCACGGAAATCAATCAATCGAGCTTCCTGAACGGCGACTCCGTTTTGAGTAGCATCGTGGTCGCGAATGGCAGCGCGTTGGATATATTCGCGGATTTGTCGATGTCGTTGGCGTCGATCACGACCGTGGCCCCAAACTACGTTGGGTTCTACATCTATCCGCTCAACGAAGACGGCACCTCCTATGGTGACGGCAAGCTTTCCACTACGCTTGCCGCCGTGGTTCCCGAGCCGCAGTATTGGGTTGGGAACATCGTCATTCCGGTTGGCACGCAGGTTTGCACGGGAATGCTGCAACGAATCGTGCTGCCGCCGGGGTCATTTTGTTTCGCGTTCTATAATCAGACGGGAGCGACGTTGGCGACTACTTCTAATGTAGTGAAATACCGCACGTATAATAGAAGTATCGCGTAATGGCCATTTGGACGCCGCGAAAATTCAACATCCTGGCGACGAGTCCTCTCGAAAATGAGAATGGACTCGTTGGGCGTTGGTTTGTTGATGGAACCGCAAGTGATTGGTCTGGAGCTTCTCCTAATGGGAGTGTATCATCCACCACGAATCCTATCCCCGGAGTAATTGGAACTGGCGTTAACTTTAGTGGGGCGGCAGGTTCCAACGCGCTGCTGAATCCACCGATTAACGGTCTAAACACCATAAGCGTCTCGTTTTGGATGTACAAGACGACGGCCTATAACAATTCTGATTCCATCCTGATGGAATACAGCCCAAACATAAATTCATATTCTGGATTCATGATCGACCCCGACTCTGGGTCTCCTCTGTCTGGGTATTTCCAAGTCGGGCTTAGTTCGTCCGGCAACGCCAGCGGTATCGGTTACACGCGACCGTCGGCTGGGATGTGGCACCATTTCGTGGTGTTGCTCGATTTTACGAAATCAGGCACCCAACAGATTACCCTTTATATCGACGGCGCGCTTCAGACGCAGCAAGCTAACTTCGCACCCGGCCAGTTAGGTCCATTCTCCAGCTATTCACTATACGTCGGCAACAGGTCTGGTAATACATTACCATTCAGCGGTAATTTAAATGATTTAAGAATTTATAATCGAGCCCTTTCCGCCGCTGAAATATATGCTCTTTACGCTGATGTCTTCGCCTATCGGCAGGGCCAGCCAGAAGGTGGGATGGAGACGCTATATGTGGCGGGCACCATCGTCTCGCTTGGCACGCCGAATAATGTTGTGTCGGCTGGAGTTTCCACCTTTGGCGCGATGACATTCGCGGCGAGCAGTATTCTTGGCGCGCCAAACAATGTCGTGTCCGTTGGAGTCGCGACCGAGGGCTCGCCGGCTCTCGCGACAAAATATGCATTCACGCCGAATGGCGTCACGTCGGCTAGCGTGGCGACGGAAGGTTCGCCAACCTTTGGAGCGAACAGCGCGCTGGGCTCGCTTAACAATGTCAGCTCCGCAGGAATCGCGACCGAAGGAAGCCCCGCATTCACCGGCATAAGCACTCTCGGCGCTCTCAGCAATGTTGTCTCCGCTGGAGTCTCGACGGAAGGTTCGCCAGCGTTTACGGGCATTAGCATTCTTGGAACGCCGAACAACGTGGTGTCGGCTGGCGTCGCTACTGAAGGGTCACCAGCCCTAGCGACGAAATACACGTTCACACCGAACAATATCGCGTCAGCGAATGTCGCGACGGAAGGCTCGCCAGCGTTGGCGACAACATATGCCTTCTCGTTTAACGGCATTGCGTCGGCAAGTGTCGCGACCGAAAGTTCGCCCACATTCGCGGGCATTAGTATTCTTGGTTCATTGAATAATGTGGTTAGCGCGGGCGTCGCGACCGAGGGCTCGCCAGCGTTGACACGCTACTGGGTGTTCACGCCGAATGGCGTTACGTCGATTAGCGTGGCTGCGATTGGTTCTCCCGCGTTCGGCCAGACCGACATTCTTACCGCGTCATCGCTGGCGTCGATCACGACGGCCTCGCTTGGAACTCCAACTATAGCGGTCACCGGCGAATTGATTGCCAATCCCATCGCATCAATCTCAACCGCGATGCTCGGAACCCCCACGATTGTTCAAATTGATGCGCTCGCGGGCATGGGGATAATGTCTATTTCTGTTGCGGGGTTAGGTTCGCCGGCATTTGCTCAGGTCGATGTTTTGGCCGCGACCTCGCTGGCATCCGTTGGCGTCGCGATATTGGGGACGCCGCAATTCATTCAAATACAAGCCCTGACGGCCTTGGCGTTGGCTTCATCCGGTGTTGCTGGATTAGGAATCCCGATCTTTATTGAGATTATTGGTTTAGGACCAGCTAATTCCGTCGCATCAATCGGCGTGGCTGTGCTCGGAATGCCGGCGCTGACACAAACCCAATTTATTCGCCTGATTGTCTCTCTAGGCGCGGTGACGCCATACCCGGTCATCTCGCAATCAGGTATATTAACTTCAATCCTCAATCAAAGCGCGTTGTGTCAATACCCACAATAAATCAGCAAGCCGGGGAATGATAATGGCCTATAAAAATCCTCCGGAGACGGTAAGTCAAGGAGACGTGTTTTCGCTATATTTTCCATTGCTAAATCCTGACGGAACGCCAGCGACATATATCGCGCCGGTAGCGTGGTTTTCTCTAGCTTTCACGCCCTACGCGGTGGAAGGAGCGATGCCGGCATTGTCAAAGAATTCATCAATTGAAGGCGGCGTTCGCATATTCCAGGTGCTCATAAATTCAATCAATACGTGGGTGTCCTATGTTGATTTCAGCGCTGCGGATACCGATGGTCTATCTCCTGGCGGTCATTATTACGAGTTGTTAATCGTGGATGGCGGCGCGCAATCCACGGTCGCGACGGGCGCCGTCAATATCAATCCGACAATAACGCGGCCTTGAGGAATACAAGATGACGGACGCAACACTTGGTATGCCCCCGGATCAGGCGGGCAAGCTGTTTGACCTATCGCAATTAACGAATGGCGGTTCACAAACTGTCTTTAGACAGAGAATCAATATAGGAGACCCAACCACGTCGGCCAATGTCGCGGCGGTCAAAGGCGGCAGCACGGCGCCAATCGCCAGCGACCCGGCGCTTGTCGTTTCTATTTCGCCAAATGGCCCTTCACCAAATCCGATAGGCTCCGGTTCATTTGCTACCTCGCAGGCCAGCATCGGAACGTCGGCCTCTCTTATTGTCACCGCGCGCACGGGAGGGCCTGGCACGGGGCGCATCGCCGTGACGCTTTATAACACAGGAACGCAAACGGTCTATTTTGGGCCAACAAGCGGCGTCACTTCATCTACCGGAATGCCATTGGCAGCAGCCGCCGCCGTTACCATTGATACTACTGCCGCGATCTACGGAATTTCCGCGAGCGGAACACAGACAATTGGCGTTATGGAGACATTCTGATGGGTGACATTTTAATTCCTCCTGGTCCGACTGGACCTACTGGTGCGACTGGACCTACTGGACCTACTGGCGCGACCGGACCTTCCGGCGGCGGTAACTCAAGCTTTCAGAACGTAGCCTCATTCGAGGCCGCCAGCATCACCGCTTCGGTGCAGACTGTTAATGTTCAAGGGTATTCAGTAGCGGGTGACGCAGGGGCACAAACTCTTGTCAGAGTCACATCAAATTTAGGAACGTGGTGTATTCGTTCGGCTGACCGCTTTCTCCCCAATGGAAGCCAGACGCTCTCCTCTAGTTTTGGAGCGATATTGTCGTCAACAACGGGCTCTATTTTAACGCCAGTAACCAGTAACGGAACGAATTGGATAATTGGATGAAAACAAGTCCCGC
>Ga0187872_10004397_pt1 | contig 10630 bp, 7 predicted proteins | sample June2016WEW_16_4_FD_132973 | JGI IMG/M metagenome (GOLD analysis project Ga0187872, IMG submission 132973) | Peatland microbial communities from SPRUCE experiment site at the Marcell Experimental Forest, Minnesota, USA - June2016WEW_16_40 | ecosystem: Environmental > Terrestrial > Soil >...
CCATCCACGCGCGCGCGGACGTAGCCTTCTTTCGCGTACTTTTCGAGTTCCTTCCTGTATTCGCCCTTGCGCCCCCGCACCACCGGCGCGAGGACCATGATGCGATCGTCCGGCTTGAGCGCCATCACCGACTGCACGATCTGTTCGGTCGACTGGCGCGTGATGGGCTTGCCGCATTTCGGGCAGTGCGGCGCGCCGATGGCGCTATAGACGACGCGCAGGTAGTCGTAGATTTCGGTGATCGTGCCGACCGTCGAGCGCGGCGAACGCGTCGTGGTCTTCTGCTCGATCGCGATCGACGGCGAAAGTCCTTCGACCGAGTCCACTTCGGGCCGTTCCATCTGATCGAGGAACTGCCGGGCGTAGGCGGAGAGCGATTCGACGTAGCGCCGCTGGCCCTCGGCGTAGAGCGTGTCGAACGCGAGCGAGGATTTGCCGGACCCCGAGAGACCTGTGATGACCGTCAGCGTGTTGCGCGGAATCTCCAGGCTGATGTTCTTGAGGTTATGCTGCCGGGCGCCTCGAATGATGATTTTCTTCAGACCCATGGATGGAGTGGCCCCTTACAGAGCGGCCCCCTCTACACTGGGTAAAATGGTCCCAGCGTAATCTATCAACATAGCAAGAGCCCTCGGCGCGGTCAAGAAAGGCGCAGTGATGCGTACAGGGATTCACGTATGGCTTTGTGAGGCGCCCGGAATTTTTACTGGTGGCCGGGACTTTTTACTCTGGACCCGGAAATGAAGGCGTTTGATTTCAGCATCTTAGCTTTGGTTTCCGACGTGCGATAGATACGGGCGTCAGGGGGAGGAAAGCCGAGGATCCCTTCGGGGATTGAGGGCTGGGCCGGCTTCCTTCCCCCGGCCACCTTCCGCCGGGTTTTCAATTCTTACCTACCCCTCTCGAACGCACGGCGGGGGTGTATTCACCTTCTTTTCGCCGCAGCGCAGCCGCAGGCTCGGTAGAACCCGCGCACAAAGCTCTTCGATACGCCTTACGGTCTGCCCGAGATTCGTGTAAATTTAGTAGAATCGTTCGCTGCCAAAGTTGGGGCGTGGTCCAATTGGTAGGACACCTCACTGTTAATGAGGACGGTGTTGGTTCGAGTCCAACCGCCCCAGCCAACTCTCTGCCGCCAGGCGGAGTTTCGCGCAGGAAGCCTATTCCTTGCCCTTGATGACAGGGAAGCCGGCCTCGGTCCAGCCGCGCCAGCCGCCGTCCATGGAAATCACGTTGCGGTAGCCCATCTTCTGAAGGTTGTCCGCCGCGAGCGCGGAACGGTAGCCTCCGCCGCAGTAAAGGACGATGACCGCATCCCTGTCGGGAACCGTCTTTTCGATGTCGCGCTCGATGATGCCCCGCCCGAGATGAATGGCGCCGGGAATGTGGCCGCGGGCCCATTCCGAGTCCTCGCGCGTGTCGACGAGGATGAACTTCTCACCGGCGTCGAGCCTCTTCTTCGTCGCGCGGAAGTCTTCCTGCCGGATGCGCTTCTTCGCGTCGTCCACGAGCTTTACGTATGCTTCCGTGTGCTGCACCGCCATCGCTTCGCTCCTCCGTGTCGCCTGAGATGCAAAACACTAACTCATGTCGCGCCAGTTCGGGCCGGCTTTCGTATCCACGACGAGCGGGACGCGCAGCTCGTGCACGCCCTGCATGACTTCCTTCACGAGTTGCGTAAGGCGCGGAATCTCCCCTTCGGGGGCTTCGAACAGCAACTCATCGTGGACCTGAAGGATCATCTGCGACTCGAACTCGCGCGCCAGCCGACGGTCGAGCTCGATCATCGCGAGTTTGATGAGATCGGCCGCCGCGCCCTGCATCGGCGTATTCATCGCCGTGCGCTCGGCAAAACTGCGCAGGTTCGGCTGCGGCGAATTGATTTCGGGAATCGGCCGCGTGCGCCCGAAGAGCGTCCTCGTGAATCCGCTCCGGCGGACTTCGGCGATCTGCGCGTCGAGGTATTTCTTCACGCCGCTGTAGCGCTCGAAATATGCGGCGATGAACTTGGCCGCCTCGCGCTGTTCGATTCCGAGCTGCTGGGCAAGGCCGAACGCCGAAAGGCCGTAGATCACGCCGAAATTGATCACCTTCGCGACGCGGCGATGCTCGGGCGTCTGCGCGAAGGGCGCCACGCCGAACACTTCCTGCGCCGTGCGCGAATGAATGTCCTCCCCCCGGCGGAAGGCTTCGACGAGCACCGCGTCTTCCGAAAGATGAGCCAGGATGCGCAGCTCGATCTGTGAATAGTCAGCCGAGAGCAGCAAACGGCCGGGCGAAGCGATGAACGCCGCGCGGATTTCGCGGCCCAGCGCGGTTCGCACGGGAATATTCTGCAAGTTCGGATTCGACGAGCTCAGCCGGCCGGTCGCCGTGCCTGTCTGGCTGAAACGCGTGTGCAGGCGGCCCGTGGCGGAATGGATGAGTCGCGGCAAGGCATCCGCGTACGTGGACTTCAGCTTGGCCAGTTCGCGGTATTCGAGGACTCGTTTCGGCAGTTCGTGGATCAGCGCCAGCTCGTCGAGAACTTCGGCCGCAGTCGACCGCACCTTGGCCCGGCTCCTGCGAGGCGGCTGCAAATTCAGCTTGTCGAAGAGGACTTCGGCGAGCTGCTGCGGTGAGTTGATCTTGAACTCGAAGCCCGCGAGTTCGTAGATGCTCTTTTCGAGCGTGCTGATTTCCTCCTGCGCCTTCGCTGAAATCTTCTCGAGTTCCTTCGAATCCACGCGCACCCCGGCGGCTTCCATGCGCGCCAGCACCGGAGCCAGGGGTAGATCGATCTTTTCGTAGATCTCGGCGAGACTCTGGCTTTCGACTTCCGCGCGGAGCATCGGCGCAAGACGCAGCAGAAAATCGGCCCGCTCGCCCGGCGCGCCCGAGAGCGTTTGATTCAAATGGCGCAGCACGACCTCGCCGAAAGCGTGATTCGCCGTGGTGGGGCGGAGGAGATAGGAGTAGAGCATCGTCGCGTGGCGGACTCCGGCGAGAGCTTCTGCGCCGCCCGGAGAATCGGCAGCGGCCAGCAGGTGAAGCAGCTTCGGATCGTGCACAACTTTGGGCTGCTTCGGATCGGCCAGCCATTCACTCATCGCTGCCAGAGTTTTGTTCTCGGCATCGTTCGCGATCGTGCGGGCCATGCCCGGTTTCGTGGATACTTCGACAGCCAGCACCCGCGCCCCGAAGCCCTCTTCTTCCGGCTCCTCGGAATCGAGCGAAAGCCAGACGGCGGCTTCCTGGCCCGGCGGAACGGCTTTGAGGAACTTTCGCAGTGCGTCCGGCGACTCAAGCGAAGCATAATCGGTCGCGCGAGCATCGGCCTGTGTCCCAATTTCTTTTAGCAGCGACGTGAAGCCGAGCTCGCCGTAAAGCGCGCGAAGCGCGGCGACATCCGGCTCCCGCAAACGCAGCGCATCGAGGGAAAGCGGCACGGGTGCGTCGGTGGGAATCGTGGCGAGCTGCTTGCTCAGCCGCACGAACTCGCCGTATTTTTCGAGCGCCTCGCGGTAGTTCGCTCGCTTCACTTCGGCCGCGTGTTCGAGAGCTGCTTCGGCGCTGCCGAATTGCTGGATCAGTTGCCGTGCGCCCACTTCACCGATGCCGGCTTTGCGCCTCTCGCCCGGAGCGGGCTTCTCGTTCGGATTGCGCGCGCCGGGAATGTTGTCGATGGTGTCGCCCATCAGGGCCATCACGTCGGGCACCTTTCTCGGCGGCACACCCATGATCTCCTCGACCTTTTTCTCGTCGACGACGAGGTCGTTCTTTGCGGGATTCAACGCGCGGACGCGGCCGCCGACGAGCTGCATCAGATCTTTGTCGCTGGTGACGATAAATACATCAAGATCTTCCGCTGCCGCCTGGCGCGCGAGCGTCCCAATCACGTCATCGGCTTCGTAGCCGGGATATTCGAGGATGGGCAGCCGCATCGCCTCGCAGTACCGGCGCACGAACGGGAGCTGCACGGACAGGTCTTCCGGCATGGGCGGGCGCTGCGCCTTGTACGACGCGAAAAGCTTGTCGCGAAAGGTTGGCGCGGAGACGTCGAAAACGACGGCCACGTAATCCGGGCGCAAGTCCTTGCTATTGAGCAGCCGTCGCATCATGGTGGCGAAAAGATAGGGCACCTTGGTGGGGACGCCGGCCGAGGTCTGTAGGCGGTCCATCGGGGCGTAGAAGGCGCGGAAGATGTAGCCCATCGCGTCCACGAGGAAGAGGCGTTTTGGCGTTGTTTCCTTGGGGGCCATGCGATCAGCAGATAGGGCAGTATATCAGACCGCGCGGGAGCCTCGTGGGTTGGTGGCTGGCGGGCCGATTCGTCGAAGGCGACAACTCCGTCACTTTGTGATAGTTGTGAAATATTTCCGGGCGGCCCTGCGTATCAACCAATGGACAGGCACACGACGACCGGGGCGATGAGCGAAGCGGAATTGGCGCAGTTGCTGGCCAAGGTCCGGGCGGGCGATTCCGACGCCTGGGGCGAGCTGTATCGCCAGTACGCTGCGGCGATTTTCCGGTTTTGCCGGCGAGTGCTCCCGGCGCGCGAGGATGCGGAAGACGCGACCACGGAAATCTTCATGAAGGTACGCCAGAAGCTCGGCACGTACGATTCCTCGCGGCCGTTCACAGCGTGGCTCTATAAAGTCGCCAGCAATCACTGCTGGGACATGCTGCGCCGCCGACGCATCCGCCAGGACCTTGAGACTGGAGACGTGGAGACGCTTCCGCTCGAGCACCCCGATCCGAGCCAGCTCGAACGCCTGCAAGCCGAGCACACCGGCAAAGAGGTGCGCACGGGTCTGGCGAAGCTGCCGGACCGCGCGCGCATGGCGCTCGTCCTGCGGTATTACGCGGACATGAGTTACGACGAAATTGCGGACACGCTGGGCGTGCGGCGCGCATTTGTGGGCGTTCTGCTGCTCCGCGCCCGGCATCAGTTGCGCGACGCGCTGAGCGGGGGCGGTGTCGGCGGCCGAGCCACGGCAGGGGGAAAGTCATGAGCCACTTTGATGAAATGACGGGGTTGCTCTATCTTGAGGGCCAAATCGATGCCGACCGCGCGCGCGAGGTGTCCGCGCACCTCGCTTCGTGCGGCTCATGCCGCGAACTCCTACACGCGCTCGAAAAGGAAGGCGTGTGGCTGCGCGAGGCGCTTACCGCGGAAGAGGAATCGATCCCGGCTCGCGTCATTGCAGCGCCGAAGCGTGGCGGGCAGTGGGGTTGGATGGTGGCGTTTGGGCTGGGCATGGGCGGCGTTTACACACTCTGGGCCGGCTTCGTGCAGCCCTGGCTCACGCAGGCGGCGCAAGCGGGCTTCACACAGGGGAATATTCTGACGATGCTCTTTTTCACCGGTGCTTTCTGGAAAGGATGGGATGCGATGCGAAGCGCGATGGAATTCTCGGCGGTCGCGAGCCTGGCGGCGGTTGCGATCTGGCTCCTTAGGAAGCAATGGCAGCGCTTCACGACGATTGCGTTCGTGATGGGCGTCATGATCTGCGCCCTGGCATTGCCTCCCACGGCCACTGCCGGGGAAGTGAAGAGGGGCGACCCGAGTTACACGTTGCCTGCCGGGCAGGAAGTGAAGAACGACCTCATCGTGTGGGCCGTGCGCACGCGAATCGATGGAGACGTGGATGGCGATTTGATCGTGTGGTCCGAAAGCGTGACGGTCAACGGGCACGTGAAGGGCGATGTGATCGCCATGGCGCGAGAGCTTCGCGTGAACGGTACGGTGGACGGTAACTTACGGGTTTGGACCGAGAGTCTCTCCCTGGATGGCGTGGTGGCGAAGAACGTGTCCGCAGGGGTGGAGGAGCTGGAGATGGGCGAGAAGGGTACGGTGGGTGGCGCTATGATGCTCTGGTTCGGCACGGCGGACCTTGCCGGCCGGGTTGGCGGCGACCTGCTCGCTGCTCCCGGCGATCTCAATATCAGCGGGACGCTCGATCGAGACGCCACGATCCGGGCCCAGCGGCTCACGATCAGCCCCGATGCGGAAATCAAGGGTCATGTGAGGTACCAGGGATGGCGCCAGCCCGTTGTCTCGCCCGGCGCGAAACTTGCGAACCCGATTGAGATCAAGATCAAAGGCCCGGGTCCGGATTACGCCTCTCCGCGCTACTACTCACATCAGATGTTCTACTGGGGTTCGAGCTTTCTTCTTGGCCTCGTTCTGCTGCTGATCGCGCCCGGATTTTTCTTCGATGCGGCGCAAGCCTGCAAGCGTGTAGGGCCTGCGTTTGGATTTGGAGCGCTGTTCCTGCTCGCGACGCCGATCGCTGCCATTATCGTCTGCGCGACGATCGTCGGACTGGGCGTCGGAATCTCGACGATTCTTCTCTACGTGATTGCGATTTACTCCGCTCAGGTTTTTGTCGGCTCGTGGCTGGGAGAACAACTGCTCGGCGCCGGCGTGGGAGTTGGCTCCACCGTGGGCCGGCTAGCCCTGGGCCTGGCTATCATCCGTGCGCTGACGATGGTGCCGTTCGCAGGCCCGTTGATACATTCCCTCATCATCCCGATATGGGGCATGGGCGCGCTCGTCCTGGCGATCCATAAGAGGATGCGGCCGCAACTGGCGCCTGCTGCTGTGTGAACTCGCTGACCCTTGATGGAGATTGTGGCGTACCGGATCTTGCAAGGGGAACTTACTGACCCACAACCTGAAAGAGCAACTGCGTGCCGCTGTCCAGGTGAACGTTGCGGCTCGTAGAGTTCGCCAAATTGCTTCGTTAACCCACGCAAAAAAGCCAAAAAATGGGCGCGTATCGAGCGCGCTTCCGCTACAATCGCCGCCGGCCGCGGCGCGATTCGCCGCCCGCTTCCGAGAGAAAACTTTGAGTTCCGCACAGCGTCTCCGTGAAATCCGCTCCGGTTTCGAGCGCCCCTTCTGGGTAGCGAATTTCACCGAGATCTTCGAGCGCGTCGCCTACTACGCCACCACGGCGGTTCTCGCCATTTACCTCACCGAGCAGCTCCATTTTTCGAGCGAGCTCGCGGGGACGATCCTGGGGATCGCGGGCTTTGTGGTCTATGCGCTTGCGATTCTGGCCGGCACGCTGGCCGATCGATTTGGTTTTCGCCGCACGCTCATGGTCGCTTACCTGCTGTTGACGGCGGGATACTTCCTGCTCGGTTCCCTCGAAGCGTCATGGATGGCGCCGCTGCGCAGGGCCGTCGGCGACACGTGGCTTGTCTCCGCGGTCCTCCTGATTCCGTCGCTTGGCCCGGGATTGGTGAAGCCCTGCGTGGCGGGCACGACGGCGCGCGCATCCACTGAAAGCGTCCGCTCGCTCGGCTACTCGATTTACTACACGCTGGTGAACATCGGCGGCGCGCTTGGGCCGCTCATGGCTTGGCTGGTTCGCCAAAAGCTGGGATGGGGAATCGAGAATGTATTTCGCATGGCCTCGTTGAGCGTGTTTCTGATGTTTTGGGTAACGCTGCTCTTCTATCGCGAACCGGGACGGCCGGATGAAGCCCGGGTGGCAAGCATTTCGAGCGCGCTCAAGAACATGTTCATCGTCCTCGGCAATCTGCGCTTTGTTAGCTTTCTCCTCATCTCCTCCGGCTTCTACATTGTCTACTGGCAAATCTTCATCTCCGCGCCGATTTTCATGCGCAGGTTTGTGAATCCGAACGCGGCCGTTGACCGGATGCTGTCGATCGAGGCCATCACGGTCATCTGTTTTCAGATTCTTGTCGCGTACCTGACGCGGAAAATACCCTCCGTACAAACAATCGCCATTGGTTTCCTGCTCTCGGCATTCTCGTGGATTTTTCTGGCGGTGCATCCCGCGATGTTTACGTTCGGGGCGATGCTCGTCGTTCTGGCACTCGGCGAACTCGTGCAGGCCTCGCGCTACTACGAATACTGCTCTCGCCTTGCGCCACCCGACCAGCAAGGACTCTACATGGGCTATGCGTTCCTGCCGATTGCGATTGGCTACGCGGTCGCGGGGCCGCTCGGCGGGTATCTGCTGCGCGAGTTTGGCGACGTGCTGCACCGGCCCGCGCAGATGTGGTGGGTGATGGTTGCGATCGGCGTGGTTACGGCAGCGCTGATGTGGTTGTACGACAGGATTGTGAAGCCCGCGAATGCGGAAGCAAGCTTTTCCTAATTCATCATGTGACGCAGCTTTTCGACGGCCTGGCGAGCAAGCGTGTAGCGCGGCTCGATGCGCAGCGCATCCTGAAAACACTGGCGGGCCCGGTTGAACATGCCTTTGGCGAAGTAGACGCGGCCCAGATTGAAATGGGCAAAGTGCCGCGGATCGTATCGGGGCGCGTCAATCGCGCGCTCAAGCCACGGGACCGCTTCGTCGAGGCGGCCGAGCGAAATCAGGTACGCCCCGATGTCGTTGTAGGGATTGCCGAAGTCCGGGTCAACTTCGATGGCGCGTTTGCATTCGGCGATGGCGTCTTCGATCTTGCCCTGAAAGTGGTAGGTCCAGCCGAGAAACGTGTGGGCCTCCGCCGTAGGCAGAATCTCGAGCGAAGCCTTGTAAAGCTCGGCGGCGCGATCGAAATCGCCGCTCATCTGTGCGCGGTAGGCTTCCTGGAAGAGCTGTTCCGCCTGTTCGTGACGATCTGCTGACATTTGATCCAACCGATTGCTACCGAGCCGGAGATCTCACGGCAGCCCGCGCGGGCGCGCCAATCTTCGCGATTGCTTGATTTGTCGTGATCAGCCGTGCGCCTAGGGTTTGCAATTCATCGAGAGCGCGGCGGCTGTCCGCGGGGTTCAGGGTTTCAATCGCGTCCTCGACGATCGAGACCTTGCGGCCACGCTCGAGCAAGCCCTTCGCGGCGCATCGGACGCAGTATTCCGTGACGACACCGAAAAGCACATATTCCGCATCGCCGCCGAGCCGCTCGACGAGCTCGCTTGCATGCGGATTATCGAAGACGTCGAGCGTCTGTTTCTCGAGCACGGCCTGCGGATAGCCGAGAACATCTTCCGGCAGCTTCTGCGACAGATCATTCGGAATTGTGCGGGGATTCTTCGTCAGCCCTTCGGGAATGATTTTGGCTCCCGGCGTTCCGCGCAGGCAGTGCGGCGGGAATCTCTGGAATTCAGGGTCGTTTTCCGGATGGGCGTCGCTGCTGGCAACCAGAAACACGCCGGCTTCGGCGGCCGCATCTACGAGGCGATGAATGTTGGGAATGATTTTCTCGGCGCCCGGGACGTAGAGTTTGCCTCCGGGCAGCATGAAATCAGCCTGCGCGTCCACTTCCCAGAAGACGACTTTCTGCGCCGCCATGTACCCAGATCCTCCAGCGCTTTCAAAACTATTTTACCGCAAAACGGCGGACGCGCTGGCGAACCTCTTCCTGCAACGCAGTGAGACGCTTGCTATATCGGACGGGATACACAGCGCTCCGCTTAATTTGGCGATAGCGCTGAGGGAGCAGGGCGAGGCTCGCAATGCACCGGTCGCGAAGCAGGCTGACCGATTCGGCCGGCGCAGTGCGGCGGCCGGCGCGCATGACTTCAACCAGAAGCGGCTGTCCGCCATTCGGAGGTTCGTTTTCGAGCGCGATTGTGTCGCTTCCAAATTTCCCGGCAGGCGCCAGATGACGGAACACCTGTTTGCGGCCGGGATAGGTGGCTTTCGCGCGGCTGAATTTCGCCGCCTCGCGGACTTTGCCGCCTCGCTCGACTTCGACGAGCTTGTAGATCAGATTCAAGTGCGGCGCATCGCCCGGCGTCCCGAGGGCCGTTCCCACGCCGAACGCATCGATCGCAGCGCCCTTTCGAAGCATTTCCGCGATCTTGTACTCGTCGAGGTCCCCGGACGCGAATACCTTCACGTCCTTCCAACCGGCCCGATCGAGAGCGCGCCGCGCCCAACGGCTGTCCGCCGTGAGATCGCCGCTGTCCAGGCGGATGCTCGCAGGCTTTCGCCGCATGGCGATGATTTTCTTTACGGCATTGCGCACGTCGTAGGTGTCCACCAGCAGGACCGAGCCTTCGGGGAAAGCATCGAGGAAGTGACCGAACGCCTCGGCTTCATCTTCGTGCGCCATCACCCACGAATGAGCCTGCGTGCCATAGGTATCGATTCCGAATTCCTTGCCCGCAAGCGTGTTCGAAGTGCCCTGGCAGCCGCCGATTTCCGCCGCGCGCGCGGATAGAAGACCGGCGAAACCGCCATGCGCCCGCCGCGCGCCGAAGTCCACCACTTGCCGGCCCTGCGCGGCGGTGAAAATGCGCGCCGCCTTGCTCGCGATCATCGTCTGATAGCTGAGCGTCGCGAGCAGATACGTTTCCATGATCTGCGCCTCGATGACCGGCGCAGTCACGCGCATTACCGGCTCACCCGGAAACACGAGCGTCCCTTCGGGCATCGCCCAGACGTCGCCGGTAAAGCGGAATCCCGCGAGATAGTCGAAGAACCCCGGGAGAATGTGGCGGAACATCGGGTGCCGCCGCAGGTAGTCGATTTCGTCGCGCGAGAAGGAGACGTTTTCGAGGTATTCGAGCGCCTGCTCGAGCCCAGCGACCACAAGGTAATTGCGCCGCGGCGGCAGGTGCCTGACGAACAGCTCAAACGTGGCGCGGGCATCGAAACGGGTCTGCCAATAGCCCGCCGCCATCGTGAGTTCGTAGAGATCGGTGAGAAGGCCTGAA
>Ga0187872_10004398_pt1 | contig 10629 bp, 7 predicted proteins | sample June2016WEW_16_4_FD_132973 | JGI IMG/M metagenome (GOLD analysis project Ga0187872, IMG submission 132973) | Peatland microbial communities from SPRUCE experiment site at the Marcell Experimental Forest, Minnesota, USA - June2016WEW_16_40 | ecosystem: Environmental > Terrestrial > Soil >...
GAAACTGCATCCCGCGACAAAAACGTTTCTGGCGCTGCGGATAGCGGTGAATCGAGAAGAGGAGGAACTCGGGCAGTTTCTTTCGCGGACCCCTGCCACTTTATCTTTCGGAGGACGGTGGATCGTCCTTAGCTACCACTCGCTCGAAGACCGTCTGGTGAAGCACGCCTTTCAGCGCCTGGCGCGGGAAGGAAGTTTTCGCGTGCTCACCAAGAAGTTGATCCAGCCCGGCGAGGAAGAAATCCGAAACAATCCTCGCGCGCGCAGTGCCAAGATGCGTGTCGCCGAAAAGATCGAGCCGGCGGAGAACCGCCCGGCCGGGAGCTGGTCATGACGGAATACCACACAGTAAAGCGCATCGATAATTCGCGGCTGCTGCGTCCGGCGCCGCCGGCCCGGCTGCGGGATTTCTGGCGCCGCGTGGCGGTGGGATCGGGAATCGCCTGTCTGCTTTTGTTTTATGCGTGGCAGCATTTCCAGTGCATTCAGCTTCGGTACAGTATCGAGCAGCTCGATACCGAGCGCGCGCAGGCGGCCGAACTGAATCAGCAACTGCATTTGGAAGTCGCCACGCTGCGCTCGCCGATGCGCGTCGATGCGATCGCGCGGAATCAGCTGGGCTTGACGGTTCCTGTGCCCGGCCAGGTGGCTCCGGCCGAAGGGTCGAGCGATGCCGTACTCGCCGACGCGCGCGCCACTGTCGAGACTCCCCGGCCTTGATAGTCGACACGCACCCGACATGAGTTCATGAGTTGGTTCGCCCGCTTCGGCGGGCGTTTCCGGCGGCGTCGGCCACGATCGCCGCCGGAGCACGTTTCCGATAGGGTAGGCCGGAGTCCATGGAGCAGCGCAACCCGCGTCTACGCTGGCTTGTCGTCTGGGTCCTGGCGGTGGTTTGGATGGCGGTGGTCGCAGCCCGGCTGAGTTATCTCCAGCTCTTCTGCTACAGCGAATATCTCGCGAAAGCCCAGCACCAGCAGCAGCGCATTTTCGAAATCAGCCCGAAGCGCGGCACGATCTACGACCGCAAAGGCCGGGAACTGGCCGTCAGCCTGCCGATGGATTCCGTCTTCGGCGATCCCGCCGAGATCAGCGACGTCGAGCTGGTCGCGCGGCTTCTCTCGCGCTCGCTCGATGCGTCCGCCGAAGACCTCGAGACGAAAATCCGCGCGGCTCACACGCCGGTGCGTCTCGCGCGAAAGCTCTCCCCCGACGTGGTCCAGCGAATCAGCGACATGAATCTGAAGGGCGTGTTCTTTCAGAAAGAGAACCGCCGCGTGTATCCGCAGCGCGAGCTTGCGGCTTCGGTGCTCGGCTATGTGGACGTCGATGAGAAGGGCATCGGCGGAATCGAGTACTCGCTCGACAGTCAAATCCGCGGCCGTCCCGGCAGGATGATGGTGATAGCCGACGGGCGCCGCCGCTGGTACGACCGCAGGGAATCGGCGGCCGATCCAGGGGCGAGCGTCGTCCTGTCGATCGACGAGACCATCCAGTACATCGCTGAAAAGGAGCTCGCGCGCGCGATCGATGAGACGCATGCAAAGGCTGGCACGGTCGTCGTGCAGGACCCGAATTCCGGCGAACTGCTGGCCGTCGCCAACTGGCCGGTGTTTGATCCGAACGACGCGGGGTCGTACCCGGCTGAAGCGCGCATGGACCGCGCCGTTAGCGCCGCCTACGAGCCCGGATCGACGTTCAAGGTCATCACGCTGACGGGCGCAATCGAGAATGGCGTCGTGACTCCGAACGAGCTTGTCGACTGCCAGATGGGCCAGATTCTCGTGGCAGGGCGGCTGATCCACGACTGGAAGCCGTTCGGGGCTTTGAGTGTGAGGGGAATCCTCACGAACTCGAGCGATGTCGGCGCGATCAAGGTTGCGCTGCGGCTTGGCGCGCCGAAGTTCTACGACACGAGCCGCGCGTTCGGCATCGGGCAAACGACGGGGATCGAATTGCCGGGCGAAAACCGCGGGCTCCTGCGGCCGATCGAGAACTGGTCGGCGAGTTCGATCGGCTCGCTGGCCATGGGACAAGAGGTGAGCGTCACACCGATCCAGATCGTCTCCGCAATTTCGGCGATCGCAAACGGTGGAACTCTGTACCGCCCGCACATCGTCCGCGAAATCCGGGATGAACCGCCCGGCGCTCAACTGCCGCAACCGGGCGCCGAACCTCAACAGGCGACGGATGCGAGAACCGCGGCGGCCATGCGCCAGATGATGGAGGACGTGGTCCTCGACGGTACCGGAAAGCCTGCGCGCCTGGACGGTTACACAGCTGCGGGAAAATCCGGCACGGCGCAGAAGATCGATCCTGCTACGGGCCGCTATTCCGCCACTCAGTACAACGCGTCGTTCGTGGGTTTTGCGCCGGTGAACAATCCGGTGGTGACAATTCTGGTGGTGCTCGATTCGCCCATTGGCCCGCACCACGGCGGTCAGGTCGGCGGGCCGGTGTTTAAGCGCATCGCCGAACAGATCATGGCGTATCTGAGCGTGCCGCACGACGTGCCGTCGCCCTCGGATACGGAGACTGCCCAAGACCTGCGCTCCGCGCCGAGGCCCGGCCCCGCAACCGGCGATTCCGAGGCGGCGCGCGCGAGCTTCCAGGCCGCGGTGGCGAAGAGGACCGAGCCGAATGCCCCCACCGTTGCGTTTGCAGGGCAGGATGCCGTTGCCGTTCCCGATCTCTCCGGGCAGACCGTTCGGGGAGTGACCGAGGAGTGCTCGCGGCTGGGCCTCGTGCCGTCGCTGATCGGCAGCGGAGTCGCACTGGAACAGTTTCCCGGGGCGGGGACACAGGTCCTGCGCGGCAGCCGCGTGATGGTGCGTTTCGGGCGCCCGGGGGAGATCCAGCCCGTTTCTTCGCGAGGGAATGGCAATTGAGCCCCAGCGTCAAACAGAAGTCGGACGTGAGAAATGGAGAGCGGAGCGCTAGACTGGAAAAGCGGGGTATGAAACTTCAGGAATTACTCTCCGGAACCGAACTCAGGCAAATCTCTGGGCCGTCCGATACCGAGATTCAATCGGTTGCGTACGACAGCCGAAAGGTGACCTCGGGAGCGCTCTTTTTTGCGCTGCGCGGAGAAAAGCTCGAGGGCGTGAAGTTTGTCGAAGATGCGCTGAACCGCAGAGCAGTTGCGGTCGCGAGCGCCACTGCGCGGCCTGCGGAGTTTCCGGCGCGCGCGGCCTGGGTCGAGCTGCTGCCGGGATCGGAACGCCGCAGCCTGGCGCGCGTCGCCGCGAATTTCTACGGGCATCCCGCGGACGCGCTGAAGCTGGTGGGCGTCACCGGAACGAACGGAAAAACCACGACGGTGTTTCTCGTGGATTCGATTCTGCGCGCGGCCGGAGACACGACGGGACTGATCGGCACCACGGGATATCACACGCCGAAAGGACCGCGGCCGGCACCGAACACCACACCCGAGTCGCTCGACTTGCAGCAGATGTTCGCCGAGATCCGCGATGCCGGCGGGACGCACGCCGCGCTCGAAGCGAGCTCGCACGCCCTCGCGATGGAGCGCTTGTGGGGCTGCCACTTCGCGGTTGCCATCTTCACGAACCTGACGCGCGACCACCTCGATTATCACAAGACGTTCGAGGAGTACTTCGCGGCAAAGCGTCTGCTGTTCGAAGGCACCGGCGCGGGCGCGCCCGACGCGGCGGTGATAAACGCGGATGACCCATATTCCGCGCAACTGGAGGGGCTTGCGCGGCGCACGATGACCTATGGCCTCAAGGGCGCGTGCGACCTGACCGCGAAAAAGTTCAGCCTGAGTTTCGACGGCCTCGAGTTCACGGCGCATACACCCGCGGGGGATATCGAAGTGCGTTCGCTGCTCGTGGGCCGGATCAACGTCTGCAACATCCTCGGCGCGATCGGAGCGGGGATTGCGCTTGATATCCCCGCGGCCAAAATCGAAGAAGGCATCGCAAATCTCGAGCTCGTGCCGGGCCGCTTTCAGCGGATTGACGAGGGCCAGCCGTTCCTCGTGGTGGTCGATTATGCGCACACCGACGACGCGCTACGCAATCTGATCGTGACGGCGCGCGAGCTGAGTCCTTCGGGCCGGATCATCACGGTGTTCGGCGCCGGCGGCGAGCGCGACCGCACGAAGCGTCCGCTGATGGGCGAAGCAGCAGGCTCGCTCAGCGATCTCGTTGTGCTGACGAGCGATAACCCGCGCAGCGAGGACCCTTTGCGGATCATCAACGACGTGGTCGTGGGGTTGCAGAAAGTCGATGCGAAGTACCGGATCGAGCCGGACCGGGGGCAAGCGCTCGCGCTGGCCGTAGACGAAGCCCAGCCGGGCGACATCGTGCTTTTCGCCGGCAAGGGCCATGAAACGTCCCAGCTGCTGCGCGACGGAACGATCGAATTTGACGACCGCGAAAAGGCGCGCGCGATCCTACGTCGCAAGGGCTTTTCAAAGACGCCGGCCGCGCGCTAGCCAGGTCGCCCGGAGTTGCGGCTGAGCATGAAGGCCAGCCCATTGGAGAACCGATGCGGTGGACAGTGGCTCAGGCGGGTGAAGCGCTGGGTGTCGCAGTTCCCGCTGGGCTCGACCCCATGGCCGGGCTGGCCGGCGTGTCGATTGACTCTCGTACTATTCAGCCCGGAGAGCTGTTCATTGCTATACGCGGACCGCGTCACGACGGACACACTTTTGTAGGTGAGGTACTGGCGCGGGGCATTCCAGCCGGGGTGGTGGCGCGCGAACAACTCGGTGAGTACCCCACGGAGGTACAGAGAAAACTCTTCGCTGTGGACGGCACACTCGCCGCGCTCCAGCGGCTGGCCTCGCGCGCTTGCGAGATCTGGCGGAAAGCGCGGCCGGGGCGGCTTATCGGCGGGGTGGCCGGGTCCATCGGCAAGACCACAACGAAAGAGATTCTGGCGGCGCTCGTGGGCGCGCCGTTCCGCGTGCTGAAGACGCAAGGGAACCTGAACAACGAATACGGCCTACCGCTTACGCTGCTGAAGCTCGACGACGAGCACGGCGCGGCGGTGATTGAACTGGGGATGTCGCACCGGGGGGAACTCGCGCGGCTGGCGCAGATCGCGTCGCCGGACGTGGGAGTTGTGACGCGCGTTGCGGTCGAGCATCTGGAGTTCTTCGCGTCGATTGACGAGATTGCGCTTGCTGAGCGGGAGCTGATCGAGAACCTGGCTTGGCCGAATGCGGTCGCCGTATTGAACGCGGACGACGACCGCGTCGCGGCGTTTGCGGATGCCGCGCGCGGACGCGTGATTCGTTTCGGCACGCATCCGCGAGCGGATTTTCGCGCGGAGAGAATCGAAGAGCGCGGCCTGGACGGCTCGGCGTTTGATTTCATTTGGGCGGCGGGACGCGCGCGGCTCGAACTGCCGCTGATCGGGCGGCACAACGTGATGAACGCGCTTGCGGCGCTGGCAGCGGCGAGCGTCTGGGGCGTCGGTGCGGAAGAGGCGAAGCGCGTGTTTCCGTCGCTTACTCCGGCGGACAAGCGCGGCGAGGTCGTGCGCTTCGAAGAAGGTTTTTCGGTGATCAACGACACTTACAACTCGAGTCCCACGGCTTTGATCGCGCTGGCGGAGGTGCTCGCGGTCACACCGGGGTATCAGCGGCGCATTATTGCCGCGGGCGAGATGCTCGAGCTCGGAAGCTCTTCGCCTGAATTGCACCGCGAGTGCGGCCGACTGACGGCCGGGTCGGGGAAGATCGACTGGATTTTCGGCGTGCAGGGGCAGGCGGAGGAGTTCGTGCGGGCGGCGGTCGAGGCGGGCCATCCGGCGGACCGCGGGCAGTTTTTCCAGAATTCGCAGGAGGCGGCGAAGTTCCTGGAAAAGTTTGTGAGGCCGGGCGACCTGTTGCTTTTGAAAGGCTCGCGCGGCGTGAAGATGGAAAGAATCCTGGAAGCCATCGACGCACAGCATCGCCGCACGGCCCCGAAAAGCGCGCCCGAGGCTCTCGAGGCGGGCCCGAAGGGACGCCGCTGAAATGCTCTATTACCTCTTCTTCTTCGTGCTGCACCGGCATTTCAGCGCTCTGAATGTGTTCCGTTACATCACGGTCCGCACGGCCGTGGCCAGCCTGACCGCGCTCCTGCTTTCGCTCCTGCTCGGCCCGTGGATGATCGAGCGCCTGCGCGAGCTGCAAGTGAAGCAGTACATCCGTCAGGAAGGGCCGCAGGCGCACCAGAAAAAGGCCGGGACGCCCACGATGGGCGGCGTGCTGATCGTCGCCGCGATCGTGGTTCCCACGCTACTCTGGGCCGACCTGCGGAATCCATACGTGCTGCTCGCGCTCGGCGCGACGCTGGCCTTCGGCGCGATCGGTTTCATCGACGATTACAACAAAGTCGTGCGGCGGCGGAACCTCGGGCTGACGGCACCCTGGAAGTTTCTGCTTCAGGTGCTGACGTGTGTTTTCGTGGGCGTGGTGCTGCTGGGATTGCAGGTGAAAGGCGTTTACTCGACGCAGTTGAGCGTGCCGTTCCTGAAGAAGCTGCACCCTGACCTCGTGATCGATTCGCTGCTCGGCCACCGGTTCATTTGGCCGCTGGCTTTTGTGCCGTTTGTCATATTTCTCGTGCTCGTGATCGCAGGCTTTTCGAACGGAGTGAACCTGACGGACGGTCTCGACGGCCTCGCGATCGGCTGCGTGCTGGTTTCGTCGGTCGCGCTGACGGTGCTGACCTATCTTTCGAGCAACGCGCGGTTCGCCGAGTATCTCGAGATTCAGAAAATTCCCGACGCGGCCGAACTCACGATCTTCTGCGGGTCGCTGGCGGGGGCTTCGCTCGGGTTCCTGTGGTACAACGCGCACCCCGCGGAAATGTTCATGGGCGACGTCGGCTCGCTGGCGCTGGGAGGCGCGATCGGAACCGTGGCCGTCATTCTGAAGCAGGAAATCCTGCTGGTGTCGATCGGCGGCATCTTTCTGCTCGAACTGCTGTCCGTGATCCTCCAGGTCGGCTCGTTCAAGCTGACGGGCAAGCGCATCTTCCGCATGGCGCCGCTGCACCATCACTTCGAGCTACTCGGGTGGAGCGAGTCAAAAATTATCGTTCGATTCTGGATTCTGGCGCTGGTGTTTGCGCTGTTTTCGCTGACGACTTTGAAGTTGAGGTGAGGGCCAGGTGAGACCCGGGTTCGATCTTGCGGGAAAGCGCGTGCTGGTGGTGGGGCTCGCGCGCACAGGAGTGGCGACGTCACTTTTCGCGGCGGCGAACGGAGCGATCGTGACAGCCACGGATGAGAAAAGTGAGGGTGAAATGACCGAAACAGCGACGAAGTTGCGCAAGGCTGGAGTGAAGCTTGATCTCGGCGGCCACACGGACGCCGCATTTCTCGATCTGGACCTGATCGTCATCAGCCCCGGCGTGCCGGTGAAGCTCCCGCCGCTCGAGCTGGCGCGCAGCCGCGGCGTGGCGGTGTGGAGCGAGATCGAACTCGCATGGCGCTTCCTACGAGGGAAGCTCGTGGCCATCACGGGTTCGAACGGCAAGACGACCACGACGTCGCTGGTCGCGCACATCCTGAAAAACGCCGGGATCCCCACGCTCGTCGGCGGCAATATCGGCGTGCCGCTCGTGTCACTCATTGAGGAGTCGACGGATTCCAGCGTCACCGTGGCCGAGATCAGCAGCTTCCAGCTCGAGGCCACCGAGGCGTTCCGGCCAGGAATTGGCGTTCTGCTGAATCTCACGCCGGATCATCTCGACCGCCACCCATCGTTTGAGGAGTATGCCGACGCGAAGATGCGCATGTTCGAAAACCAGCTCGAAGGCGATACCGCCGTGCTGAACGCCGACGATCCCGAAGTGACGCGGCGGATGCCTTCACGGCCCCACGTCTTCTGGTTCAGCCGGCAGAAGCGCGTGGCGGCGGGCGCGTTCCTACGCGACGGCCAGATCATTTTTCGCGACGACGGTACCGAAGTCGCGATGGCGCGGCGCGACGAAATCCGGTTGCGCGGCGAGCACAATGTGGAAAACGTACTGGCCGCCTGCGCCGCGGCCTATCTTGCCGGCGCTACTCCCGCCGCGATCGCGAGCGGCGTGAAGACGTTTCAGGGAGTGGAGCACCGCCTGGAATTTGTGGCCGAGGTGAGCGGCGTCAAGTTCTACAACGATTCGAAGGCCACGAACGTCGACGCGGCTTTGAAGGCGATCGAAGCATTTCCGGAACCGCTCGTCGTCATTCTCGGCGGCACAGATAAGGGTAGTCCGTACACGCCGCTGCGCGAGCCGCTTCGCGAACGCGCAAACCTTGCAATTTTGATCGGCGCCGCCGCGGACAGAATCGCGGCGGACCTGGACGATGCCGTCCCAGTCGTGCACGCAGGCACGCTCGACCGCGCGGTGCAGCTTGCGGTCGAACGGGCGCGGCGAGGCGACACGGTGCTGCTCGCGCCAGCGTGCTCGAGCTTCGATCAGTTCGAGAACTACGAGCATCGCGGCCGCACGTTCAAGGAACTCGTCGCGAGGTTCCAGAATCACCCCGCTGCGGAAGCTCACGCGCGGAAAGGATGAAGGATGCCCAGCAGCTTGCAACCTGACCGACAGCTATTCGGCGCGACGCTCGCCCTTTGCCTAATCGGCGCGGTGATGGTGTTCAGTGCCTCGGCCATGACCGCGCGCGACGAATACGGCAACGGTTACTATTTTCTGCTTCGGCAATTGTTGTGGCTTGCGCTCGGCATCGCGGGAATGTTCTGGCTGATGAACACGGACTACCGCAAGCTGCGCCAACCGCGCGTGATCTTCACGGCGCTGTCGGTCACGTTTCTTCTCTTGATCGCCGTGCTTCTCCTCGATCGTTCGCATGCGACGCATCGCTGGATTCGCTTCGGGCCGCTCGGCTTACAGCCGTCCGAGTTCGCAAAGCTCGTCGTGATTTTCTATCTGGCGTGGTTTCTCGAAATCCGGTGTAGGCCGCGCGGCGCCGGCGTCAACAATCTGACTCAAACGCTCCTGCCGGCGCTCGGAACCGTCCTGCTGATCGTCGCGCTGGTTTACAAGGAGCCCGACCTCGGAACGGCGTGCATGATCTTTTTTTGTGCCGCGCTGATGCTGTTCATAGCGGGTCTTTCGATACGCTATATCGCTGTGGCCGCCGCGGCAGCCGTGCCGGTCATCGCGATCGCGATCCTAAGCACGCCCTATCGCCTCGAACGCATGAATGCGTTCTTTTCGCCCGAGGCCGATCCGCAGGGCCACGGCTTCCAGTTGTTACAATCGCTGATTGCGGTCGGCTCGGGCGGGTTTACCGGCGTCGGCCTGATGGAGAGCCGCCAAAAGCTCTTCTTCCTTCCCGAGGCGCACACGGACTTCATTTTCTCCGTGGTCTGCGAGGAGTTCGGTTTTATCGGCGCGGTCATCGTGCTCACGCTGTTTGCCTTCTACGGCTGGCGCGGCTTCGTCGCGGCAATGAAGGCACCGGACGAATTCGGGCGGTTGTTGGGAATCGGCATCACAGCGATGGTGGTGGGCCAAGCGCTGATCAATCTGAGCGTCGTGCTGGGCCTGATGCCGACCAAGGGAATTCCGCTGCCATTCGTGAGCTATGGCGGATCGAGTTTGATGGGCATGCTTTTGGCCACCGGCGTGCTCCTGAACATCAGCCAGCACGCGGATGAGACGTGAGCCCCAACGCGAAAACGTACGCGAAGCCGGACGCGAAGACTCTGCTGATCGCCGGCGGCGGCACCGGCGGGCACGTGTTCCCGGCGCTGGCCGTGGCGCGGGAATGGCTCCGCCGCGGGAGTGAAGGAACGAGAGAAGGAGAACGAGGCGTCGTGTTTGTTGGAACCGAACGCGGAATCGAAGCGCGGCTCGTGCCGCAGGCGGGGCTGCCGCTCGAATTAATTCGCGTAGCCGGCCTGAAAGGGATCGGCGGCGCGAGGTTCCTGCGCAACGCCGCGATGCTTCCTACGGGGCTGTGGGACTCCGAGAGGATTCTGCAACGGCATCGTATTTGCGCGGCGCTTGGCGTCGGCGGCTATGCCTCGGGCCCGATGATACTTCTTGCGGCACTGCATCGGATTCCAAACGTCGTGTTTGAGCCCAACGTCGAGCCGGGATTCACCAACCGCATTCTTGCGCGGCTCGCGACGCGCGTGGCCGTTGCCTACGATCCGACCGCCGTCCGATTCGGCCGCAAAGCCGTCGTCACCGGCTGCCCGGTGCGCAAGGAATTCTTCGCCATCTCTCGCAAAGCTCATCGCGCGCCGTTTACGCTGCTGATCACCGGCGGCAGCCGCGGAGCTTTGCCGATCAATCGCGCCGTGGTCGATTCGCTCGATCGTCTCGCCGTTAGAAAGGGCGAGCTTTTCATCGTGCATCAGACCGGCGAAGGCGACTATAATGCAGTTCGCGTGGCATATGCGCGCCGCGAATTCAAAGCGGAGGTACTGCCCTTCATCGAGAACATGGCGGAGAGGTTCGCCCAGGCCGACCTGATCGTCTGCCGCTCGGGCGCTATCACTGTCGCGGAGGTATCGGCCTCCGGACGCGGCGCCATCTTCATCCCTTTCGGGGCTTCCACCGACGCGCACCAGACGCGCAATGCCGCCGCCATGCAGGACGCAGGCGCGGCCCGGCTCTTGCCGCAGGACGACCTGACACCCGAGCGCCTGAC
>Ga0187872_10004401_pt1 | contig 10628 bp, 9 predicted proteins | sample June2016WEW_16_4_FD_132973 | JGI IMG/M metagenome (GOLD analysis project Ga0187872, IMG submission 132973) | Peatland microbial communities from SPRUCE experiment site at the Marcell Experimental Forest, Minnesota, USA - June2016WEW_16_40 | ecosystem: Environmental > Terrestrial > Soil >...
ACGGCGCGGCAGGTGGAGGACGCCTTTCAGACGGAGATCCACAATTACGAGGTGAACGGCGAGAGGCGCGTGGCCAATGCCACGGACATCGCCATTCCCGAGGCTTTGGGGCCGGTGGTAGACGGCATCGTCTCGCTGCACGACTTCCCCCCGCATCCCATGTATCATCGCGTGGGCACGCCAGTTAGGGAAAGCGCGCGGCCCAACTCATTGTCCCCGGCTTTCAACTACTCCGGCGGCCACGCCATCGGACCGTATGACTTTGCCACCATTTACGACGTCGCCGCGTTGTGGAACCTGAACTATGACGGCGCCGGCCAGACCATCGCCATCGCCGGCCACACTAACATCAAACTGAGCGATGTCACGGCCTTCCGCACTTACTTCGGCCTGCCGGCCAATAATCCGCAGATCATTGTCAACGGGCCCGACCCGGGCATCATCAGCGCGGACGAGGAAACCGAGGCCGATCTGGACGTGGAGTGGTCCGGCGCCGTCGCCAAAGGCGCCACCGTCAAGTTCGTGGTTTCCAAGAGCACTAACTCGACTGACGGTTTGGACCTCTCCAACCAGTACATCATAAACAACAACATGGCTTCGGTCATGAGTCTCAGTTTCGGGGCCTGCGAGGCCGAACTCGGCTCGGAAAACCAGTTCTATAACAGCGTCTGGTCGCAGGCGGCGTCGCAGGGCATCTCCGTTTTTGTGGCTTCCGGCGACTCCGGTTCGGCGGGCTGCGACTTTCCGGTCTCCTATGACAGCAAGGGGGACAACACCACCAAGGCGGCCAGTGGTGGCTTGGCCGTCAACGGCCTGGCCTCGACTCCGTTCAATGTTGCCGTCGGTGGCACTGAGTTCAACGAAGGGTCGGGCACTTACTGGAATAGCGCCATGGATGCGCACCACGCCTCGGCGATCGGTTACATCCCGGAGGTGGTCTGGCAACAGAGCAGTTACACCACGCCCGGGGCTGCCGCCAACAACCTCTATGCCGGATCGGGCGGCGTCAGCATCCTGTACGGCACACCCGCGTGGCAGACCGGCAATGGCGTTCCCGCGGCCGATCCCTTCGCCGCCGGCCAGCATCACCGCTATCTGCCGGACGTCTCTCTCTCGGCAGGCGGGTACGACGGTTACATTATGGAGCAGGAAGGCAATATGTACCTGGTGGGCGGCACTTCGGTTTCCAGCCCCTCTTTCGCCGGAATCATGGCCATCGTCAATCAGTACACAGGGGCGCACAATGGCAATCCGAACCTGCGCTTCTATCCGCTGGCGGCACAAGCCCCCTCGGTGTTCCATGACGTCACGTCGGGAACCAATGCCGTCCCTTGCGCGGGAGGTTCGCCCGGCTGCTCGGCCGCGGCGCCCGGCACCAACATCGGGCACATGAATGGCTACAGCGCCGGCGCCGGCTATGATTTGGCCACGGGATGGGGTTCGGTGGACGCCTACAGCCTGGCCACCCACTGGTCGAACGTGACGACTCCGCCGACCATCCTCTCGCTCAGTCCGAACCCCATGACGGGGTCCAGCTCGAACCAGACGCTGACCATCACGGGCAGTGGGTTCCAGGCCGGCAGCGGACTGACGGTGGTGCTGGGCTGCACGGGCGCCACGGTCGGAACCATCGCCTCGGTGAGCAGCACGCAGATTCAGGTGCCCGTCAACGTGGGGACCGTGGCTCGTGCCTGCACCGTGCAAGTTGTCAATCCTAACTCGCACGCCTCCAATACCGCATCCCTTCAAGTGGTTGCTCCATCGTCGGCGCCGGCGATTACTTCGTTAAGCCCCAACCCCATGACGGGATCGAACACGAACCAGACGCTGACGATTAACGGCAGTGGATTTCAGAGCGGGCTGAAAGTGCTGCTGAGCTATACCGGCTCGACCACTACTTTGCAGGGATCGCAAATCGCGTCGCTGACCGCTTCGCAGATTCAGTTGCCCGTTAACGTGGGCGCCACGGCGCGCACGTGGAGCGTCGAGGTGGTCAATTCCAGCGGTCAGGCCTCCAGTGCCGCATCCCTCCAGGTGCTCGCTCCACCTTTGGCGCCGGCGATTACTTCGCTGAATCCGAACCCTATGACGGGTTCGAACTCGAATCAAGTGTTTTTCATCACTGGCAGCGGGTTCCAATCCGGCAGCGGGCTGAAGGTGCTGGTGAGCTATACCGGCTACTCGGCCACCGTGCAGGGAGCCGAGATCGCTTGCTTGAGCGCCTCGCAGATCCAGGTGCTCATCAATGTGGGCACCATGGCCCGCACGTGGAGCGTGCAGGTGGTCAATCCCAACGGTCAGGCCTCCAGCCCCGCATCGCTTCAGGTGCTTGCTCCGCCGCCACTGCCGGCCATCGCCTCCGTAAGCCCGAACCCTATGAGTGGCTCGAGTTCGAATCAGACCCTGACCATCAACGGCAGCGGGTTCCAGTCCGGCGGCGGGCTGGCGGTGCTGGTGGGCTACTCAGGTCACACGGCGATGGGAACGCAGGTCAAGTGGGTGAGCGGCTCGCAGGTGACGGCGTCGATCAACGTGGGTACAGCCGCCCGTAGCTGGCTCGTGGAGGTAGTCAATCCCAACGAACAAGTTTCCAGCGTCGCGACTTTTCAGGTGAATGCTGTCAAGACAGCGAGCAAATAGGGATAGCGGCTACCCAGCGGCCGCCTGCTCCGCCATGGCCGCGATCTCCGCGCCGATGGCCAGCGACGCCGTGGCGGCCGGGCTGGGTGCGTTGAGCACGTGCAGTGCATTGGGCCGCGCGATCAAGCGGAAGTCCTGAACCAGCTCGCCTTCGGGCGCAATGGCCTGCGCGCGCACGCCGGAGCCGCCGGTATCGAGGTCGCCGGGCTGGATTTTGGGCACCAAGCGCTGCAGCGAACGGCAGAATAATTGGCGGCTGAAGGAGCGCCGCAGTTCGTACCAGCACATCGAGGGATGGCGGCGCAGGAAACGCCAGAAGCCGGCATAGGTGAGCGCGTCGGCCAAGTCGCGGGCGTTGAAATCGGTCTTGCGGTAGCCTTCCCGCGCAAATGCCAGCACGGCATTCGGCCCCGCTTCGACGCCGCCGTGGATCAACCGCGTGAAATGCACGCCCAGGAAGGGAAACCGGGGGTCGGGCACCGGGTAGATGAGGTTGCTCACCAGGTGTTGGCGCTCCGGGCGGAGCTTGTAATACTCGCCGCGAAACGGCACGATGCGCATGTCGCGCCGCTCGCCCGCCAGTTGGGCGACGCGGTCGCAGTGCAGGCCGGCGCAATTGATCAGGAAATCGGCTTCAAACTCGCCGGCGGTGGTTTCCGCAATCCACCTTGCGCTTTGCCGCCGTAATCGTTTCACGCGGGCGCCGGTCACGACGCGCGCGCCCCGCTCCGAGAGCTTGGCGGCCAGCGTATCGCAGACCGCTGTGTAATCCACGATGCCTTCCTGGGGGACGCGCAAGGCCGCTACGCCGCCCACATGCGGCTCGATCTCGCGCATCTCGCCGCTGTCGAGCCAGCACAACCCTTCCAGGCCGTTGGCGGCGCCGCGCTTTTCGAGGTCCCGCAAACGGGGCACTTCCGTGTCATCGGCCGCCACCACCAGCTTTCCGCAGATCTCGTGCGCGATTCCGTTTTCCCGGCAAAACTCCGCCATCTGGCGGATGCCCGCAACCGCCAGCCGCGCCCTCAGCGACCCAGGTTTGTAATAGAGGCCGCTGTGCAGCACGCCGCTGTTATGTCCGGTCTGGTGCCGACCGACCGCATCTTCCTTCTCGAGCACGCAGATTTGGGCGCCGGGAAACCGCTCGCCCAGCCGGTAAGCGGTGGCCAATCCAACGATGCCGCCGCCGATGATGGCAACCTTCTTCGAGTTCACGGGGATACTTCGAGTGTATATGGCGCGGAGGTTGCGTGGCTCTGATAGACTGCTTTCGAGGAGGGGGTTTTATGTCTTCAGCGGCACTGGGTAAACCATCCGCGCGAATCGTCGTTCGTCGAATGCAGGAATCCGATCTGCCGGCTGCGCGCAGCATCGTTCGCTTGGCATTCGGCACCTTTCTGGGGGCGCCGAATCCCGAGGACTTCTGGCCGGACCGGGAATATGTCGGCACGCGATGGCGAGCGGACCCCGCCTCGGCATTCTCGGCCGAGTTCGATGGCACGTTAGTGGGATCCAACTTCGCTGCTCACTGGGGCAGTTTTGCATTCTTCGGCCCTCTGACGATCCGGCCGTCGTCGTGGAACCAAGGCATCGCGCAGCACCTGCTTGCCGCGACCATGGACCTGTTTGAGGAGTGGGGCGTCCGGGATGCCGGTCTGTTCACCTTCGCACACAGCACCAGACACGTTCACCTGTACCAGAAGTTCGGGTTCTGGCCGCGCTTTCTTACAGCCATACTCTCCAAATCCGTGGACGGGCCGAAGGTCCTGGCCCCGGCCATGTATTCGAAAGTGAACCAGAGCCAGCGCTCGCAGGTTCTTGATGCCTGCCGCGCGCTGACCGATTCGCTCTACGGCGGCCTGGACGTCACGCGCGAAATCCGCTCGGTCGACGACCAGGCGCTCGGAGAAACGCTCGTAATCTGGGACGGCGACTCGCTCGATGCGTTCGCGGTCTGCCATTGCGGTGAAGGCACGGAGGCCGGCGCCGGCGCCTGCTACATCAAGTTCGCCGCGGTCAAGCCCGGAGCGCAGGCGGAGAAGGCTTTCGGACGGCTGCTGGATTCCTGTGAGGCTCTCGCGTCGGACAAGGGCCTGGGGCGGGTGGTGGCCGGGGTGAACCTGAATCGCAGCCGCGCGTATCGCGCCCTGTTGGAACGCGGCTACCGGGCCGATGCCCAGGGTGTGGCCATGCACCGGCCGGATTCGCCCGCCTATAACCGGCCGGACGTTTTCATCGTGGATGATTGGCGATAGGGCTGGCGGACGCGCTCCGGATATTGTAGAACCTCTGGGAGAATAGAAACGTCGCATGTTTCTGTTCGACGTTTTTCGCTCTTTTCTGCCGCTTAATAATTCCATCGGCTTTGGCCCGGCCGACTTCATCGAGCTGGCGCTGGCGGCCATGCTGGTTTTGATGGCGCTGGTTTGGCGCCCCTGGATTCAGTCCTACGCTCTCAAGCTGGCGGAGAGGACCGGCTGGTCGATGTTGCTGCTGGCCCTCTTTCCGGTGGTGCTTCGGCTGGCGCTGCTGGCGCACCATCCGGTCCCCTCGCCGGACGTTTACGACGAGTTCGGCCACCTCTTGCAGGCCGACACGCTGCGGCACTTCCGCCTGGCGAATCCGCCGCATCCACTGCCCCAGTTCTTCGAGACGTTCTTTGTGCTTCAGGAGCCGGCTTACAGTTCCATCTATCCGGTGGGCCAAGGCCTGGCGCTGGTGATCGGCTGGGCCATGTGCGGCCTTCCCTGGGCCGGCGTAGTGCTTTCGGTGGCGGCCTTCTGCGCCCTGTGCTACTGGATGCTGCGGGCCTGGACCACTCCGGGGTGGGCGCTGGTTGGCGGGGCGCTGGCGGTAATCGAATTCGGCCCTCTGAACCAGTGGATGAACAGCTATTGGGGCGGGGCATTGGCCGCTACGGCGGGGTGCCTGGTGTTTGGAGCGCTGCCCCGGCTGCGCCACGGGCCCCGTACGCGGGACGCGGTCCTGTTGGGCGTTGGCCTGGGGATGCACCTGCTCACGCGGCCGTATGAGTCTGTCTTTCTATTCCTCGCCGTCGTCCTGTTCTTCGTCCCGGTTCTTCGCCAGCGGGACGAGTTGCGAAAGTTGGCAAGAGTGGCGCCGGATGTGGTCCTGGTCTTGATTCCAGCCGTCGCCATCATGCTGTTCCAGAATAAGGCAGTCACCGGCAGTTGGACCACGCTCCCCGAGATGCTCAGCCAGTATCAGTACGGCGTACCGGCCGCGCTCACGGTGCAATCGAATCCAGTGCCCCACCGGGAGCTGACCAGGGAACAAGCGCTCGATTATAAGATGCAGCTTTCGTTTCACACCGGTCCCGAGACGATGACCAGCTACCTGGAGCGTCTCGAGTACCGCGTGCGCTACTATCGTTTCTTCTTTCTGGCTCCGCTCTATCTGGCGCTGGCGGTCTTTCTGGTAACCATCCGGGAGTTCCGATTCGTCTGGGCGGCGCTCACTTTGCTGCTTCTCAGCCTGGGCGTCAATTTCTTCCCGGCATTCCAACTTCATTACATCGCCGCGGCCACGTGTCTTTTCGTTCTGATGAGCGTGACGGGGCTGGAGCGGCTCAGCCGGCTTAGCATCAGGGGATCTCCAGCCGGCCGCGAGGCCGCGCTGGTGATTGTTTTTCTTTGCGCCGCACACTTCCTGTTCTGGTACGGTGTCCATGCATTCGAGGATACGGAGGTCTCCATGGCGATGCGGCCATACGAGACCTGGGACGCCATCAACCACGGGAATCCGGAACGGCGGATCTACATCGACCGGCAGCTTGCCGCGATACCAGGCAAGCTGCTGGTGTTCGTTCGTTACTACCCGCAACACATCTTCCAGGATGAGTGGGTCTACAACGCCGCCGATATTGACACCGCGCGCGTAGTCTGGGCCCGCGACCTGGGCGAGGCCGAAGACGAGAAACTGCGCCGCTACTATCCCGACCGCGCCGTCTGGCTGCTGGAGCCGGATTTCCGGCCGCCGAGACTGACGGCGTATCAGCCGTAGCCTGCTGTGGCTGTGCTGGCTATTCCTTGTGCGGGGATTCGGCGCCGCGCTGAAAGACGATCCGGAAGGGGATCACCTCACCTCGGAAAACCTTCGCCTTTATAGTGGGATCGCCGTTCAGCAATGCGGTTGCGGCCTCCTGATCCGCGGCATTCACAATGAGGATGCCCCACAGTCCTTTGGGGTCGAACACCTGGCCGGCGAATGCGAGCTTCCCCTGGCCGATGAGCTCTTTCAGGTACGCGGCGTGTTCGCCGGTGATGCGGCGCTCGTCGTCGGTCATGTTTTGCAGGGTGAAGTCTTTGCGCACCGGTTCGAGGCGGAGCAGGAATTGCTGGACAACCGGAGCCGGTTGCGCCAGCGCGGATAGAGACATCAGAATCGCCAGCAGGAGTGTTCGAAACATACTTCAGAGTATCCTGAAACACGCGGGAGAGTATCCTGAAACACGCCGGGGTCGAAATAAGATCGTAATCCGTCCGTAGGCGAAGGACATTATTCGGCTACCTGCGCAGGTTCTGGGCAAGGCAGAGCTTATCGGGGCCGGATGGTGTCGCAGTGAAGCCGAGGCCGCACCGAATGGGTGCGGAATTGCATAGTTTCGATGTGCCGGGCAGCGTGAAGCGCAACCTGGCATTGAAGCAGCGCGACCGAGGTTTCGACGAAGCCACCTACATCGAGAGCTTCTTGGTGCTCAACGCCGCCGGCGGGGACTGTTGGGAAGACTTCGATGGTTTGCGGGAAGACCGGGGTCTGGCGGTGATTCTGGGACATGAGGTGCCCAGCCCGGAAGCAGCACGGAAGTTTCTGTATCAGTTTCATGACCCCGAGAAGATCGAGCAGGCGCAGCGGGAGTTGCCGATGGGCGAGGCCAGTTACGTGCTGGAAGAAAGCACCCCGCTGCGCGGATTGGCGCAGGTGAACCAGGATGATGTAGTGCGCGAGTTGGCGCGGCGCTGTGCTGGGGAGCGCATCGCCACCATCGATATGGATGCCACCGTGATCGAGAGTTGGAAGCGGGAGGCCAAGGCCACCTACGAGGGCGGCAGCGGATATCAGCCGTCGCGGGGACTCGGCTTGTGACGAAGAGGAGTTGCTGAGTTGGTTGCGCGATGAGAAGCGGGCGAATGGTCCGCAAGGGTTCATTGGTTTCGCGGTGAGCGCACGCATGAATCCGGTCTTGCGGGAAGAGATCGAATGCATTCCCGCGGAGAAGTGGCAGCCCTACGGCGAAGACAGCGGAGCGGTAAAAGAACGCGCGCCGGTGGAATACTACCCGGAAGAGACAGCCGCGAATCGCTACCGGGAGCCGTTGCGATCCATCGCCATCCGGATTCGCAAGAGGCAGCAGGAACTGTTTGCCGACGGCAGCGGGGTGAAGCACTTCGCGGTGCCGACGAACCTGTGGGACTGGAAAGAGAAACGGCTGCTGGAATGGCATCGCGAGAAGGCGGGCACGATTGAGACGGTGCACGACGTACTGAAGAATGAGTTGGCCGGCGGGGTTCTGCCATGTGGGCGGTATGGGGCGAATGCCGCTTGGTTCCGCCTGGCGGTGATCACCTACAACGTACTGACCGCGATGAAGCGGCTGGTCCTGCCTGCGGTTCTGCAGACGGCGCGGCCCAAGCGGCTACGGTTTTTGATTTTCCAGCAGTCGGGCAAGCTGATCCATCATGCCCGCCAGACGGTATGGCGGCTGGCCCGGACCTGGAACCGGTTTTGGAACTGGAAACAGGCGATGGAAGTGTTGGTTTTGCCTGCACCGGCGTAGGAAAGGGCGAGCAGGCAAGCCCCGTAGTGGGCGCTCCCCTCGGCCTGCCATAGCTGCCCGGACCGGCTCGGGCCGAGATTCACTCATGTCCCCTTCGCCGGGGCGCTTGAGTTCTCTTTCGATTTCGGCCTACGGACGGATTACGGCGGCCATGGTGTCCGGCGGCGCGGCGGAGTAGGATGGCATTTATGGAACTGAAGATTGTGCCGCTCGAGATTCCCGAAGGCGGAAACCTGATTCTTGGCCAGACGCACTTCATCAAGACGGTCGAAGACGTTTACGAGGCCATCGTGAATACCGTCCCGCAGATCAAGTTCGGGGTGGCGTTCAACGAGGCTTCGGGGCCGTGCCTGACGCGCGTGGACGGCAACGATGACGCGCTCCAGGCGTTGGCCGCGCGCAACGCCACGGCGGTCGCGGCCGGCCACATATTCGTGGTGGCGATGCGCGAAGGCTACCCCATCAACGTGCTGGGACGAATCAAAGACGTCCCCGAGGTGTGCTCGATCTACTGCGCTACCGCCAACCCGGCGCAGGCCGTGGTGGCGGAAAGCGAACAGGGCCGCGGCGTGCTGGGCGTGATCGACGGCTTCCCGCCAAAAGGCGTGGAGTCGGCCGAAGACGCCGGGAAGCGGCGGGCGTTTCTAAGGGCCATCGGGTACAAGCGCTGATTCACTTGCCCAGGTCGATGCCGAGCTTCTTAAGCTCTTCGGAGTAGTAGCGCCGGTGCAGCAGGTCCCACTCCTCGCTGCCTTCGGGGACTTCGCGTTTCTGCGAGCGGATCTTCTGGCGCGCGGCGCGGTCCACCTTGTCTTCCGCCATCAGCAGCTCCGTCATGTGGCGGAGGATCTCCAGGCGCACGTTGTTGGGGTCTTTGTCCTTGAGGCGCAGCTCGTGGCTCTTGCGCAGCATTTCGACGTTCCGGTGGGACATGTCGGTGACTTTGTCGCGCGAGAGCTTCACGGCGTCGCCGGTGTCGCGGCCGGAGGCGCGGATGACTTTGCGCTGCGAGATGAGTGTGTTCTTGATGCGGCGAAACATCTCCTGGTAGCTGACGCTCTCACGGCGCATGTAGTCGCTGTACTGGCTGAGCAGGTCGCGCACCTCGTCGTTCAGACGGTCTTCCACGGCCAGTTCCTGGGTGATGACTTCGGCGATCTTCTGCGCCACGAGGTCGGGAGAAGTGGTCTCAATGACGCCGGGCATCAGCCTCTTGACGAGTTGTCGGGAGAGGTACGCAACAAATTCTCTTGCAAGCAGCATTATATGGAAACGAAAGCGTAGTTTAACATGTGTGGGATGCGATCTGAGCTTCTGCCCTCAGTCGTACACGAAGTGCAGAACTTTCTTGAGATCTTCCCACGCCTCGCGCTTGGCGTCCTGATTGTAGGGCCGCAGCAGGTACGAGGGGTGGTACGTGACCATGACCGGGACATCGCGCCACTGAAACCACCTGCCCCTCATTTTTGTGACGCCTTCCTTGTGGCCGGTGAGAGCGCGGGCGGCAGTGCCGCCTAAAGCACAGATGGCCTTGGGGCGGATCGCCGAGAGCTGGCGGGCCAGGAACTGCCCGCAGATCTCCATTTCGTCCGGCTCGGGGGTGCGGTTGCCGGGCGGGCGGCATTTCACCACGTTGCAGATGTAAACGTCGTCGCGGGTCAACGCGATGCCCTCGCGTTTGGCCGTGTTCTCGATCATCTGCGTGAGCAACTGGCCGGCGCGGCCCACGAAGGGGATGCCTTGGGCGTCTTCATCGGCGCCGGGGCCTTCACCCACGAAGACCAGCGGCGCGGTTGGATTGCCTACGCCGAAGACCAGTTTGGTGCGGCCCTCGTGAAGGCGGCAGCGGCGGCAATCTCCGATGTCGGCGAGGATCTCTGGAAGCGTCTCGCCGGCGGGTGTTTCCGGCACGACTGCCTCGGGCTTGGCTTCCGTGGCGGGCGCCGCGCGCCGGTACAGCGTCTTGATTCCGAGGTCCTGGTAGAACTCCAGGTAGCGGCGGAGGAGATCAGCGTCCATCGGCGGCATTGAGGGCCAGGCGCAGTTTCAGTACTTCGTCGAAAATGCGGTCGGCGATCTCGCGCTTGGGAGCGCGGGGCAGGGAAATGAGTTCACCGGTCGCGAGCGCCAGCACGACTTCGTTTTCTTCGGATTCGAAGCCCGTCTCGCTGCCGCCCACCAGGTTGCCGAC
>Ga0187872_10004406_pt1 | contig 10623 bp, 7 predicted proteins | sample June2016WEW_16_4_FD_132973 | JGI IMG/M metagenome (GOLD analysis project Ga0187872, IMG submission 132973) | Peatland microbial communities from SPRUCE experiment site at the Marcell Experimental Forest, Minnesota, USA - June2016WEW_16_40 | ecosystem: Environmental > Terrestrial > Soil >...
CGAGGCCGACGCACGGGCCCTGCTCATCCACTGCGCCGAGGAAATGCAGCACCTGGCGAGCTTCCTGCCCGCGCTTCATGCGGAATTCCAGTTTCAGGACTAGGCGCTTAGGCAGGCGTGGCACGGCCCCAACCACAAACAGCCACTCCAAGGAATATCTCGCCGCGCAGCCGTGGATTTTTCAAAATCGCTGACTACGTTGAGGCTGATCCTCTCTGGGTGAGGCATTTACGAATTCATGGCCGAAGAACGCGTTAACCGTAAGCTCGCGGCAATTCTGGCGGCCGACGTAGTCGGCTATTCGCGCCTGATGGGTGCCGACGAGGCGGGTACGCTGACCGCCCTCAAGCACCACCGGCAAGCCGTTTTCGACCCGGCCGTCGCCGCCCATAACGGCCGCATCGTCAAGCTGATCGGCGACGGCACCATCGTCGAGTTCGGCAGTGTGGTCGATGCCGTGAACTGCGCCCTTTCGGTGCAACGCTCCGGCGACTTGACGCCGGACGAAACCCCGCCTCAACCAAAGATCATTCTCCGTATCGGCATTAATCTCGGCGATGTCATCATCGAAGGCGACGACATTTACGGCGATGGTGTCAACATCGCCGCGCGCCTGGAGCCGCTCGCCGAGCCGGGCGGGATTTGTGTCTCCTCGATCGTCAACGAAAGCATCGGCAATCGGATCGACGCTCACTTCCAGGACGGCGGCGACATCAGCGTCAAGAACATCGACCGGCCGATCCGAGTCTGGAAGTGGCACCCCACCGGGACCAGTATCTCCGCCGCAAAGCCCGATGCCGCCAAGGCCGCGACGAACGGCGCCACCGCTTCAATCGCCATTTTGCCCTTCACCAACATGTCAGGCGATCCGGAGCAGGAATATTTCTCCGATGGCATTACCGAAGACATCATCACCGACTTGTCGAAGATCGCCGGCCTGACGGTGATCGCGCGCAACTCGAGCTTTACCTATAAGGGGCGCGCGGTCGACGTTCGCGCCGTTGGCCGTGAGCTTGGCGCGCGCTCGGTGCTCGAAGGCTCGATCCGCCGCGCCGGCAATCGCGTGCGGATCACCGCGCAGCTCATCGACGCGACCAGCGGCGGCCACCTGTGGGCCGACCGCTACGACCGCGATTTGACCGATATCTTCGAGGTCCAAGACGACGTCACGCAACGAATTGTCGCCGCGCTCAAAGTCACGCTCAGCCCCGCCGAAAAGGCGCAGCGTTCCGACATCGGGACATCCAGCATTGATGCGTATGACTACTCTCTTCGCGGCCGCGAGTTCTTGCTCGGTAATCCCAAGAACCGCGGGACATTCGAACAGGCAAAGGCGTCCTTCCTGAAGGCCATCGAACTCGATCCCAACTTTGCGCAAGCCTATGCCGGTCTCGGTTTTGCATACATGTTCGACTACCAAAATCGTTGGAGCGATGATCCCGATGGCTCGCTGCCACTCGCCAAGCGGTACGCGGAAGAGGCGATCGAAAAGAACCCGAAGCTGCCGCTCGCGCGAGCTGTCGCAGCCGTCACGGCAACATTCAACGGAGACCTCGACCGGGCGCAGTCCCAGATCGGCCTAGCGCTGTCGCTTAACCCGAACCTTGCTATGGCTTACAATATTGCCGGCAGCATTCGCATGTACGCGGGACAACCGCTGGAAGCGATCCCCGTGATCGAGCGCGCGATGCGCCTCGATCCCGCTGCTAACACGCAATATCTGCACTTCCTCGGCATGGCGAACCTCCTTGCCGGTAAGTACGAGACAGCGGTGGCTCTGTTCAAGCAGCGCATTGCCCTCGTGCCTGGAACGGATTTTTCACGTTCCGCGCTCGCGTCCGCTCTCGGTCATCTCGGCGAGATCGACGAGGCCCATCGCGTTTGGCGCGAACTCAAAGAGATCAATCCCAAATATTCGTTCAGTGAACATTTGAGCCGGCTGCCGTTCAAGCGGGAAGAGGATGCCCGGCGGCTCGGGGACGGTCTCCAGAAAGCCGGACTGTTGAGCTGAAAGCTCGCCGACGGCGCGCGCGCTGCAATCGGCGCCATGCAATCAGCAATGCCGGAGCGGGAGTCATAGTGAGGTTTCCTTGCGGAAAGTTGCTCTGTAGCCGGCTGGCTCTTGTTGATCGTCATCACCGCGCTGTCGCTTGTCCCGCCCTATTTGCGGCCGACAACCGGCGTGACTCATGGTCTTGAGCATTTCGCCATTTTCGCGGTTACCAGGTTCGCCTTCGGCCTCGCCTACGACCGTAAGCCCGTTGCCATCATGCTTGTTCTTGTGATCTTTGCCGGAGTGATCGAGTTCGCCCAACTCTTCGTTCCCGGGCGCCACGCACGCCTGAGCGATTTTATCATCGACGCGTTCGGGGCATGCGTCGGTGCGGCATTGGCCTCGGTCGCCGCGCGCGCGCGGCAACAAGAAAACTAACGGCGTTTCGGAAAAATGGCGCTCCCTACGGGAATCGAACCCGTGTTTCAGCCTTGAGAGGGCCGCGTCCTAGACCGCTAGACGAAGGGAGCCAGGAAAATCGAATAACTCCGATGGGGCGGGCGCGCAAGCGCGTTGGCGTCAGCACAGGCCTCAAGGCTCGGTCGCAAACCTGACCCATCCGGTCTGCTTCAGCGTCTTGATGTCGAAGGTGCGGATTTCGGTGGCGCCGCCGATATCGAGCGTCAGCACGATGCGGTCGTCGGCGACGGCGCTGGCAATCACGCGCGCGCCCTTCGGCAGAGTCAGGATCGCCTCGGCGGCCGGTGCGGCGTCGCTTCCGCCGGCGTGGAAAACGCGGTAGCCGATGACGCCGGTCACCGCAGCGATGGCGATGAGCGTGGTGAGGCCCGATATGATCATCAGCCAGCGGACCCGTGCGACCATTCCGGCCGCAACAGCGGCGGCCTCAGCCGCCGGCGCGGCGCTGCGATGAGAGCCGGCTTCGTCCCGTTCGCCTTGCAGTTCAGCGGCGGCTAATTTGCCCATTCAGGTGCCCAACGAAATTGTCGATGACAGCCACGCAGAAATCGATCCTGATACCGGATAATGAGGCCGGCGGCCGGCTGGACCGCGTGCTCGCCGCGCATGTCGCCGAACTGTCGCGCACGCGGCTTAAGGCGCTGATCGAGGCCGGCTCCGTCGCGGTCGATGGCCGCACGATCCGCGATCCGGGCCACCGCGTCAATTCGGGCGCAGCGATCGTCGTCGACGTCCCGGAGGCCGCACCGGCCAAGCCAGCGCCCGAAGCCATTCCGCTGAACGTGGTTTACGAGGACGACGACATCATCGTCATCGATAAGCCGAAGGGTCTGGTGGTGCATCCCGCCGCCGGACATTGGACCGGAACGCTGGTCAATGCGCTGGTCGCCCATTGCGGCGAGAGCCTGTCCGGCATCGGCGGCGAACGGCGTCCGGGCATCGTGCACCGCCTCGACAAGGATACCACCGGGCTGATGGTGGTGGCGAAGAACGACCGCGCGCACAAGGCGCTGGCGGCGCAGTTCGCCGGCCACGGCCGGGACGGCGGGCCGTTTGAGCGTGGCTATCTCACCTTCGTCTGGGGTGCGCCGGACCGCCCGCGCGGCACCGTCGATCGGCCGATCGACCGGCACAAGATCGCCCGAGACCGCATGGCGGTCCGTGAAGGCGGGCGTGAGGCCGTCACCCATTGGGAGGTGCTCGAGCGCTACGGCGTCCAAAAGGGGCCCAAACGCGCCGGGGGCGGCGGTCCCGGCGGGCCGGTGGCCAGCCTGCTCGCCTGCCGGCTCGAAACCGGCCGCACCCACCAGATTCGGGTGCATTTGGCCTCGATCGGCCATCCGATCCTCGGCGACGACGTCTATGGACCTGGCTTTCGCACCAAGGCGGCCCTTCTGCCCGCTCCGGCCCGGGCGGCGCTCCAGGCTCTTGGCAGACAGGCCCTCCATGCCCATATATTGGCGGTCGAACACCCCATCAGCGGTAAAATTCTGCGATTCCGCTCGGAACTCCCGCCCGATCTCGCCCGTTTGCATGATATGCTGACGGCCAATTCAGACTGATTCTAGCGATAAATAGAGGCCTTAGCGGCTCAGGCGAAATTCCGCCTATTGAGCCTGATCAAGGCAGTGTCGCGCCGTTGTGATGCCTCTTTACTACCGCTTCCCGGGTTTGACCGTGTATGTTGCAGGTGCGAGATAATCAACTTGTGCCGTCGGCTTGGGAAGCGACGGCCTGCCGTCCGCCGCATTAAGCGGGGGCGAGAATAAGGAAAGGGCGCTGTCATGGCCCAAACTGCAGCCTTGCCGGTTCTGTCAGGTGAAACCGGCCTAACCAGGTACCTGGAAGAAATCCGGCGGTTCCCGATGTTGGAACCGCAGGAAGAATTTATGCTGGCGAAGCGCTGGCGCGAGCACGAAGATCGTGACGCCGCGCATAAGCTCGTCACCAGCCATTTGCGGCTCGTGGCAAAGATCGCCATGGGCTACCGCGGCTACGGCCTGCCGATCTCCGAAGTCATCTCCGAGGGCAATGTCGGCCTTATGCAGGCGGTCAAGCGCTTCGAGCCCGACAAGGGCTTCCGGCTGGCGACCTATGCGATGTGGTGGATCAAGGCCGCGATCCAGGAATACATCCTGCGTTCCTGGTCGCTGGTAAAAATGGGCACCACCGCCAACCAGAAGAAGCTGTTCTTTAATCTGCGCAAGGCCAAGAGCCGGATCTCCGCGCTTGAGGAGGGCGATATGCGCCCCGATCAGGTCAAGCTCATCGCCAAGCGTTTGGGCGTGACCGAACAGGACGTGATCGACATGAACCGCCGGCTCGGCGGTGACGCGTCGCTCAACGCGCCGATCCGCGAGGACGGTGATTCCGGCGAGTGGATGGACTGGCTGGTCGACGACGGCGTCAGCCAGGAAAGCCGGCTTGCCGAGTCCGAGCAATCGGATAACCGGCACAAGGCGCTGGGCGAAGCTCTGACCGTGCTCAACGATCGCGAACGCCGCATCTTCGAAGCGCGGCGCCTCGCCGATGAGCCGATCACGCTGGAAGAGCTCGCCGACGAGTTCGGCGTCTCGCGCGAGCGCGTCCGCCAGATCGAAGTGCGCGCCTTCGAGAAGGTGCAGAAGGCGGTGAAGAGCCACATCACCGCCATGGAAAATCCACGGGCAACCGCCGCAGTCGCGGCGGCGCATTAAACTCCGTCAAGCTCGGCAAGCGACGCTTCGGCGCGGCGTTCGAAGATGACCGCGCCTTGGCGCCGCGCGATGTCGCGCGCGATCACGAAGGCTTGGCGCGCCGCGTCCTTGTTGGCACGGTTGAGCGCCAACAAGCATTCACCGCGCAGACGATAAATTTCCGGCAAGTAAAAACCGACTCCCGGTTCGTCGATCCCGGCAATTGCGCGATCGAGATGGGCGAGGCCATCCGCTGCGCGCCCGGCGGCCAGCAGAATATCAGCCGCCACGCCCAGATAATATTGTGGCACCGGGCCGGCGGCCGTCGCGTTATCAATTTCGGCATCGACTAATCGCGCTGCGTCAATAACACCAGAGCCGACAGCGGTCGCCCAGCCCGTGAGCAGAAGGCTGCTGCCGACGTACGTTAGTAGGCCAAATTTTTGCGCCAGCACTGCGGCGCGGTGGGCCGCCGCAAAGGTGGCATCACGATTGCCGATAAGCTGGACATCTATGCTGTTGTTGTGGAGCGCATGGGCAAGGCTGAAGGGATGGTCGAGCGCTTCGGCGAGGGCAAGTCCTTGCGCAGCGCTATCCTGCGCCCGTTCCGGGTTTCCGGATAGCTGCACCGCGTGGGCGTGCACTACGTGTGCGCAAACTCCGGGATCGTGGCCGCCGAAGGCTTGGCCAAGATGACGGTGCCGGGCCATGTCGTAGGTCTCGACCCCGATCCGGCTATCATCCAGCGCCGCCGCGACATCGCCGCTGAAAAAAGCCGTCGACCAGCGACAATGATAGGCTTCGAGCAATAGATCGCTGTCGCCAGATCGCTGCGAGATCGTCACTAATTCGCCGGCCCGCTCGCGCGCAAGCGCCGTTTTGCGCCTGAGATTGGCGTTGAGCCATAGGCCCCATTTCGCTTTGTACGATCCGATGCCATCGGCTAAACGCTCGCTGATCTCGCTGGCGCGGCGGTAGATGTCCTCAACTTCGGCGCTCTGCATGCCGCGCAACGGCATCAACGCCGGGCCGAGCTTCAGCAGGAAATCCAACTGGCGGCGCATGCGATCGGTTTCGTTCGGCAAGGTATCGGCCAATTTGAGACCCGCCGAGAAGTGCGCGGCGGCTTCCTGATAGGCGGATCGGCTCACCGCCAGATCGCCGGCCCGCATGCGATAATCACAGGCGGGACCGACTAGCCCGGCCTCGCCGAAATGATGGGCCAACAATTCCGGCTCACTGGTCGTCAGTTCGGGAAACCGTTCTTCGAGCGCGCGGGCGACGCGCTCATGCCATTCGCGCCGCCGGCCCAAAAGCAAACTCTCATAGGCCGTGTCCCGCGTGAGGGCATGCTTGAAACTGAAGCTCCGTTCCAAACCGCGCCCTTCGGGAAAGACGATGCCCGCCGCGGCTAGCTTCGCCAGCGCGGCCTCGATACCCGTGCCGCCGTCGGGGATCACCGCATCGAGCAGCGCGAAGGTGAATTGCCGGCCAATGACGGAAGCGATCTGCGCCACCTCCCGCGCCTCGCCGAGCCGGTCGAGCCGCGCCATCAGCGAATCCTTGAGCGTCGCCGGCACCGCAGCGCTGTGCTCGCCCGCCGATTCCATCACGCTCTTGGTCAGTTCCTCGACGAACAGCGGCACGCCATCGGTCTTGGCGACGATCGTCGCGACGGTTTCCGCCGACAGGCCGTGCGACGCGGTGACACCGGCGACCAATTGGGCGCATTCCGCGCGGCTCAGTCGGCCGAGCGTCAGCAAAGTCGCATGCGGCCGCGCCAGCCAAGGCGGCGCGAAATCCGGCCGCGCAGTCACCAAGGCGAGCAGCCGGGCTGGACCGATGGTGTCCGCCACGCGCGTCATCAATTCGAGCGTGGTGGCATCGATCCAGTGAGCATCTTCCAAGATCAGAAGCATCGGATCGGTGTCGCCCAAGCGGACGATCTCGTCGACCAGGAGGGCAATAATCGCCCCCTTGCGCTGTGCCGGCGTCAGCGACGATGACACGGCCAGCGCCGGCGCCGGGATCGACAATAGTTCGGCGAGCAATGGAATTGCGGCCGGATCCGACGCCGCCCGGCGCGCGAACAAGGAACCGAGTTTCTCGATCCGCGCGCTTGGCGAATCCGCAGCGACGAAGCCCGCCGCACGACCCAGATGTTGGATCACCGGATGGAGCGTGCTGTCACTATGATAGGGCGAGCATTGCAGATGGATGCGCGTGTGCGGCTCGCCGGCGATCGCTTCCTGCAGCGCTTCGATGGAGCGCGATTTGCCGATCCCAGCTTCCCCGATCACCGTAACGATCTGGCCCTCGCCCAGGCAGGCCAAGCGCCAGCGGTCGAACATCAGCCCCATCTCATGCGCGCGGCCGATGAGCGGCAGGCTGCCGCCGGTGCGGCTCGCGGCGAAGCGGCTCTCGATTGCCGCTTCGCCGCGCACGCGCCACGCCGGCACTGGGCGCGAAAATCCCTTCAACTCGTGTTCGCCGGTGTGTTCGAGCTCGAACAATCCGCCCAGCAAATTCTCAGTCGCTTCGCTAATGAGGATGGTGTCAGGCGCCGCGAGTGCCTGAAGCCGCGCGGCGAGATTGGGAGTTTCGCCAACGATGGTGCGCTCTTGTGCAGTGCCGATGCCGACGATTTCGCCGACCACCACGAGACCGGTGGCGATGCCGATCCGCGCCCGAACTGGCGTGCCGTCCGGAAGTTCGATGCCGCCGACTTCCGCCATGATCCCGATCGCGGCGCGAACAGCGCGCCCCGCTGCGTCTTCGAAGGCCTGCGGAAAGCCGAAATAGGCCAGGACGCCGTCCCCCATGAATTTCGCGACGAAGCCACCGAATCGCCCGATCGCGCCGGCCGCGGCGTCCTGATAACGCCGGATCAAACTCCCAAGCAGCTCGGGATCGATCGTGCCAGACAGCGCCGTTGATCCGACCATATCGGCAAACAACACCGTGACCTGACGCCGCTCCGCATCCCCCGACGCTTCGGGGTTAGAGGGCTTCGATTCGGCCACCTCGGCACCGCGTCCGGCAATCGCCTTCAATAGCCGCCGGCGATTTCCCAGCGACAAGCCGAGCTGTTCGAGATCGTGCTCGCTTAGTTCCGGCAGGATATCGAGGTCGATATCGTTCGCCTCGAACACGTCGGCATATTGCTCAAACTTGTTCCTGCGCAACCAGTCGCGAACGTCGCTCATATTGCCATACCGCGCTCCCGCTGTGCGTAGCTTAGCACGCGCCGCCGGATATTTGGCGTTACTCCCGCAACATGCCGCGTAGCAGCCGGCGCGAGGCGACGATCGCCGTGCCGGCGATCGCCGCGATGGCGGCGATCATCAGAAAAAACTCCGGCTTATCCATCCGGCTCCAGAAGCTGCCGAGCCAACCGGCAAGGAAGCCGCCAACGAAGCTCGTCGCCAACCACACGCCCATCATCATCGAGAGGATGCCAGCGGGCGCGATCTTGGTCACCAGCGAAAGGCCAACCGGCGAAAGATATAGCTCGCCGATGGTAATGACGACGAAATAGCCGAACAGCCACAGCCAGCTCGCCTTGCCGGCCCCCGCGTGCCAGGCCGCCGCGGCCATGATGAGATAGGCGAGCACGACGCCGAAACAGCCGAGCGCCATTTTGGTGATGGTCGAAGGCTCCGACCCGCGCGCCGCCTGCCGCGTCCAAAGCGCGACGACGAACGGCGTGAAGGCGAAGATCATGAACGGATTGAACGCCAAAAACCACGTGGTCGGAATTTCGCTGCCTAAGCCGAACAGATCGACGCTGCGGTCGGTGTTCGCTTCAGCCCACAGGACGATCGTATTGCCGCCTTGCTCGTAGGTCGCCCAGAACAAGGCGGTGGGAATGAACAAGACGAGAATGGCGATGACGGCGCGCCATTCACCGCGGTCGAGCGGCTTTTTCTCGGCACGCGCCGCCCTCGCCTTCTGCAGCTCGTCCGGCGGCAAGAGCGGCATGGCGTAAAGATAAATTGACAGACCGATCAGCATGCCGACGCCGGCGGCGGCAAAGCCGTAATGCCAACCTGCCTTTTCGCCCAGTGTGCCGCAGACCAAGGGTGCCAGGAACGCACCGACATTGATGCCGACATAGAAGATGGAATAGGCACGGTCGCGACGCCGATCGCCGGGCGCATAGAGCCCGCCCACCTGGGTCGAAATATTCGGCTTGAACGCGCCACTGCCGAGGATGAGCGCCAATAGCGCGAACAGGAAAAGCTGTTCGACCGCCATCATGAAGTGGCCGATCGCCATGAGAGTCGCGCCGACGACGACAGTGCGCCGCTGGCCAAGCACGCGGTCGGCGATTAGGCCGCCGAAAATCGGCGTGAGGTAAACGAGCGCCGTATAGAAGCCGTAGATCTGCGACGATAGCGGCTGGACGTCGAGCGAACCGAATACCGCTTCCAGGGCGCTTTTGGCCCCGGCCAGGCCGACGACGTTGTGGGAATGCGTCGGCGCGAGGAGATACTTCGTCATGTAGAGGACAAGCAGCGCGCGCATCCCGTAATAGGAGAAGCGCTCCCACATCTCAGTGGTGAACAGGAAGGTAAGACCCTTAGGGTGGCCAAACAGCTCGTCACTTGAGGCTAGGCCGTCGTGGGGGGCGGAGCGGTGGGCAGGTTGAATGGGTTCAGCCAAGACCAGTCTCTGCCATTCTCATTCCCGGCAATCGTGAGTATAAATCGGCCTCATCCGACGATAGCATGAGCGTTCGGAAATAATGCGCCTCATCCCTTGAGCGCGGCACGTCGAGGAGAAAACGCGTGACAAAATTCGGTATTGGCCAGCCGGTTTCTCGGCTCGAGGATCCCCGTTTCATCACCGGCCGAGGCCGCTATGTCGACGACATAGGCCTGCCGCAGCAATGCTATGGCGTGGTGGTCATGTCGCCGCATGCCCATGCGCGGATCAAAAGCATCGATACCGCTAACGCCAAAGCCGCCCCGGGAGTCGTTGCCGTGCTCACAGGCGCCGACGTCGAGGCCGACAAGCTCGGCAGTTTTTCGCCGATCATGCCCGAGGACATGGGCGGTCCGAAGGGATACCGCACGCTGCGCTCCATCCTTTCTATCGGCAAGGTGCGCTCGGTCGGCGAACGGGTCGCTTTCGTTGTGGCGGAAACTCTCGCGCAGGCCAAGGACGCCGCTGAACTCATCCAGATCGAGTACGAGCCCCTGCCCGCTGTGATCTCAATCGAGGATGCGGTGAAGCCTGGCGCCCCGGCGATATGGGACGAGGCACCAAATAACGTTTCGGTCGAGCTCATGATGGGCAACAAGGAGGCGACTGACGCCGCCTTCGCCAAGGCCAAGCACGTGGTGATACTCAAGCTCAACAACAGCCGCGTCAGCGCAAACACCATCGAACCGCGCGCCGCAATCGGTCAATATGATCCCCATAGCGAGAGCTACACGCTGTATTCGACGTCACAGAACCCGCACGGCACCC
>Ga0187872_10004409_pt1 | contig 10620 bp, 4 predicted proteins | sample June2016WEW_16_4_FD_132973 | JGI IMG/M metagenome (GOLD analysis project Ga0187872, IMG submission 132973) | Peatland microbial communities from SPRUCE experiment site at the Marcell Experimental Forest, Minnesota, USA - June2016WEW_16_40 | ecosystem: Environmental > Terrestrial > Soil >...
GCCACGCAAGACGATAATTTCAACTATGTGCACGCGTTCTTGTGGGAGCGCGGTTCGATGGCAGATTTGAACGCGCTGATCGTACCGCTTGATGGGAACGTCCAGCTCAATGCCGCTGTCGGCCTCAATGAACGTGGGGAAATCGTTGCGCAAGGGACACTGCCTAATGGTGACCAGCATGCATATCTGCTCGTCCCTTGCGATGAGAATCACCAGGACGTCGATGGCTGCGATTACAGCATTGAAGCCGGCGGCGCAACGAATGCCGCTCCTCCAATTCCCGTTGTCCAAGGAGCGAGGGCTCAGCACGTTATCACCAGCGAATTGTTGCGCTCACTTCTCCGGCATTCAACGCTCTCGTATCACGCCCGCGAAAGGCGGCCCCAAAACTAGCCAGAGCCCATGCAGGAGAACCACCCAAAGCTGTGCGCAATCCAGGCAATTCAAGGTATGATGCCACATCTAGTCGTGTCGAGTCCGGCCTGAATCGAATCCAGTTGGGGTGGTTCGATGGGAGTACGGTCGCAATATCTATTCTCGTTGGTCTTGCTCGCTGTGGTGTTCCCATCCCTGGAACTCGCGGGTCAAACTGCTATCTCCGGCGGCTTGACGGGAATCGTGACTGATCCAAGCAGCGCTGTTCTGCCGAACGCGAAGGTCGAGATCACAGACACGTCCAAAGGAACTGTTCGTTCAACGAAGACGGATCGAGAAGGAGTATATCGATTCCTTTTCCTAGCTCCTGACAGATACTTCGTAACAGTCACGATGCCGGGCTTTGCAGCCTCTAGTCGAACGTTGATTATTCAGTTGGGTCAGACTGCTTCGGCTGATTTCACGTTGAACGTGGGTTCGGCCGATACCGCCGTTGATGTTAGAGCAGACAACATCTTGCTACAAACCGATAAGGCCGACCTTGCAACTGTGTTCAGCGGGGTTCAAGTCGAGGAGCTCCCGAACCCCGGCAATGATCTCACGGCTGTTGTACAAACCGCGCCGGGGGCTGTGATGAACACACAGCAGAAACCAGGTATTGGCGGCTCGGGAAACTTTTCGACCTATGGCCTTCCCGCAACCTCGAATCTATTTACGCTCGATGGTATGGACGAGAACGACCCGGTTTATAACGTGAACATAGCCGGAGCAACAGGTTTGACGTTGGGGCTGAACGAAGTTCAGGAAGCGACGGTGGTCAACAATGGCTATTCTGGCCAATATGGCCGACTTGCTGGCGCGAATGTTAATTACGTGACGAAGTCCGGTGCGAACCAGTTTCACGGTAACGCCCTTTACTGGTGGAATGGACGAATTCTCGACGCAAACGACTGGTTCAACAAATTCGTCCCGCCAGGTGCACCGGTCACGCCCCGTCCCTTTGAAAACGCAAACCAGTATGCGGCTTCGGCAGGCGGTCCGCTTCGAAAAGACAGGTCTTTCTTTTTCATTGACTATGAAGGCCTCCGGCTAGTTCTGCCCATGAATTTCGGAACGCTCACCTTAATACCAAGCCCGCAGTTCGAAACGGCTACACTCGCGAACCTTGCCGCAACCGGTCATAGCACATCGATTCCTTTTTACAATCAGATGTTCAGCCTATGGAATAACGCTCCCGGAGCCGAGCGAGCTGTTCCGGGGATCCCAGAGACCGGGGATCTGACCGGTTGCAATGGGTGGCCGGGTCCCGGTACCCCGGGCTGGGATTCAACCACTCCCTGCGCCATGAGTTTTCGGTCAACGCAAACAAATTTCACTCATGAGTACTTGCTAGGCGGCCGACTCGACTTCAATCTCGGGGAAAAAAACAAGCTCTTCTTTCGCGTTCGTGAGAACCGGGGTCTGCAAGCAGCTTACACGGACAAGGTCAGTCCGCTTTTCAACGTACAGGTCAGCCAGCCCATCTATCAGGCACAAATCAGCGAGACGCACGTCCTAAACTCTAAAACGGTAAACCTGTTTATCCTTTCGGCCAAGTATGTGAGTGCCGTTTCCCAGCAGCCGGACTCTGCCGAGGCGCTGGCCGCTTTTCCGGCGACACTTTACTTGGGGGATGGAACTTTCACCGGTCTGGGTGGGTGGAACACATACGTTCCGTTTGGCCAGAGGTTTACAAGTTACCAGATTCTCGATGACTTCACGTTCAGTGCAGGTAGTCACAATCTTAAGTTCGGGATGAATTTCAATCGTACTGACATAAGTGATCACAACGACCCTGGGGTCACGGGAGTTGCAACAGCGTTCACGGTGGCGGACTTTTTTGCCGGGGGCAACGGCCCCTCTGGCGACTCGCTGGGGCAGAGTTTTGCCACGACTCAAGTAAGAGCCTTTGCACTCTATGGTCTAGGTTTCTACGGCCAAGACGACTGGAAGATAAAACGGAATGTCAACCTGACTTTCTCTTTACGAGTCGATCACGATTCCAACCCAGGGTGCCCACGGAACTGCTTTGCGCGTCTGATAGAGCCGTTCGACGAACTCAACCACAATGTGAACATTCCTTACAACAAAGCGATCGCCATCGGCTTGCATCGGGCGTGGCGTCATCTGACGGGTCTGGTGTGGCAACCCCGCATTGGCTTTGTGTGGACACCCTTAGGATCCAAGAGTACGGTGCTGAGCGGGGGGGCAGGACTGTTCATGGATACTCTGCCGGGCGCAGTCGCCATCGTCCTCGCGGAGAACCCACCAGTCTACAATTCATTCACCGTCTTCAACGACAACCTCGCCCCCGAGGAACCGTCGAACTTGTTCTCGGATGCCCGGAACTCAAACTCTGCATTTGTCTCGGCTTTCAACAACAATGGAACCGTAGCGAGTATCGAAACCCCGCCGAATATTACGAACACGATCGACACGAAGGTGCCGCGCTATCAGGAATGGAACTTCAGGGTGCAGCAAGGACTAGGCGTAAATACCTCACTCAGCCTCAACTATGCGGGCAACCACGGGATCTTCATACCCATTTCCTTAAGCGGGACAAACGCGTACTGCCCCCTTCCAACACCTTCCATGCCCTCGGCGTGCCCGAGGGGCTTTATTGGGCTGCCAGCCGCCGCGCCAGACCCTCGCTTCTCTGCTGTCGGCGAAGTTCATAGCGCCGGAGTTTCGAACTACAACGGCCTCGTTGTCTCCTTCCAGCACCGCTTCGCCAAGGGATTTCAATTCCAGGCAAATTACAGTTGGAGCCACGCACTCGACGAGGTCTCCAACGGGGGATTCTTCATTTTCAATGGCGGCCAGGGGGGCAGCGTTCTGAATCCGGAGGACAGCAACAACATCCGAAAGTACAACTACGGGAATGCGGACTACGACACCAGGCACTACTTCAGTGCGAGCTATGTGTGGGAACTACCTTATCCCCGAGGGCCTAGATTGTTGTTGCAGGGTTGGCGAGTGGCGGGCACGGTCTTCGCGAGAAGCGGGTTGCCGTACACCGTCTTTGATTCTGGCGCTACCAATCTCCTTGCTCAATTCAATTACGGTGCCAACGGATTTGGCGTCGGCAGCCCTGTGTATGCCAACTTTCTGGGAAGCTCGTATCCGGGATGCAGCACCCCGCGGCGACCGTGCCTGGAGGAGTCTGAATTCTCGTCTCCCACCGATCCGGCCACTCCCGGACCGTACACATTTGGGAGACAGCGTCGAAATCAGTTTTACGGACCCGGTTTCTTCGATACCGATCTAACGCTAGTAAAAGAGACAAAAATACCAAGATGGGAAGGAGCTCGATTGGGGTTGGGAGTGTTGTTCTTCAACCTATTCAATCACCCCAACTTCGATGCCCCTAACATCGATATCGGTACTCCCAGCACCTTTGGCCAGATTACCGAGACCGTAAGCGCGCCAACGAGCGTCTTGGGAGCAGGATTAACTGGGAGCCCAGCACCGCGGTTAATTCAGCTAACCGCGCGCCTAACCTTCTAAGTCTAGAGCCAGGTCCCCGTTCGCCTGCGAAGCCTGGGAGCAAACTGCGGAATTTTCAGAAATTCTCCATCAACCACATGTTCGCATCCCGCCGGAGATCGGTAATTGCTAGATGTCGCCCGTCGGGAGATGGCACCACCCCGGCTGGCCAGCCTGAGTTTTGCCAGATGACTCGTGTGTGGCCTTCCATATCCACAGCCAGCACTTCGTTACGATCGTTGGCGCGCTGCGATACATAGAGTGTCTTGCTGTTTGGAGACCAGGTTACGCCCCAGAGTCTCTTTAATCCATTCGCATGAATGACATGCGTAGGTGCACCAATCAGGGAGCGGATCTCAATGGGGGCCTCCGGACCTCGCGTAACGGCCAGGCGCGTGCCATCAGGTGAAATCGCAGCGATCAGGTTCTCCTGCAGGAGATCGATCTCTCGATCCAGATCGACGCGCAACAGCTCCGGACCCATGCCTTTCACTGGATCAAATGTGTAGACCACCATTTGTTTGTGGTCTTCAGTCTGCTGGGGAATCACGCACAACAATGAAGGGAGCCGGGCACACGAAAAAGGCGAAAGACGCACCGCGCGAAACACCACTTCTGGAGTTCCGCCCGTGATGGGAACGCGCAGCATTGGCTGTGGGGCCAATGCTCTCTCTACGTTGGAAGACACGTCGCTGCGCCAAAGCAAGGCAAGTATCCATTTTCCATCAGGGCTCAAACCAGCGTCGGTGATTGTCCCACCGGTTATTCGCGACGCGACGGGTTGGAGCGTCTCTGAATCTAGGGACTGTTTGTAGAATCCCTCGCGGTCGCCGTTGTACGCACTGATGATCACTGTTTTGCTGTCGCTCGTCCAGGCGCTGATGCCTTCGTCGTCCTGACGCGGCGTAAAGTGCCTGGGATTGCCTATCCTGCCGCCCGGGTCAAGATCGGCAATGTATGCCGTTGCGTGATCGCCTGACTGTCGCAGGAATGCGAACTTTTGGCCGTCGGCAGTTGTGTTTGCACTGTAATAGCAGAATCCGGTCCAGTGCGTCAGTTCCTTCGGTTTCTCCACTGGCTTGCCGGCAGAGTCCAGCTTCATCGTCCAGAAATTGCAGGCATTTTCAACAGACTGGTAACGATTTCCTGAATCCATCACCTCATAGATCCAACGCCCATCTGGCAGCCAGGAAAAGTCTCCCGATACCTGTTTGGTTTCGGCAGCCGGAAGCAAGATGACAGGTTTCCCTCCCTGAATGTCGCGAGTCAGAATAGTCTGGCCGGAATTGTCGCTCGTAACAGTAATTCCCCTCTGTCCGTCGGGCGACCAATAGAATCCTTCCTCCGAATGGTTCTCGTCCGTCGCCACTAGTCTGCGGGCATGCTCACCGTTGCCGTCCATGAACCAAATTTCCCTCTCGCCGAACCCGCCATGGTTCGTGCCGAAAGCAACCAGATTGCCGTCGCGAGAAACTCCATAGGCAGTGGCATGCTCCCGAAGCCTGCGGGCCTCGTCGCCCGCCCTGGAAAACACCCAGATGTCGCTGGTCGACGATGGTCCGGGGATTCTGGCCTCCCCCAAGGGGCGGCTATTGGCAACGAAGCGTGTGTTATCGGGGAACCAGCCAGCGCTGACTACTTCCCAGCTCACGCTCTTGCTATCGATCTCGGTGGGCGGAGCGACCGGCTCCATCGCACCGGTTTCGAGCTCTTGGACGTGAATCCCTCCCGCGTCAGTGTAAGCGAGGTATTTCCCATTGGGGGACATCGCTCCACTGGTCACAGGGTTTTCGAAGGAATTGATGGTGAGTTGCCGGAACGTTGGTTCACGCGATGCTGCCGGTTGACGCTGAGAGAGCATCCGGGCAATACCCAGGGCCAACAGAACAACCAAGCCTGCAGCCGCGAGAATCCACCACTTGCCTCCTCTTTTGTTTCGCCCGCGAGCTGCCTCCGCCTCCTTTTGCAGGTCCACGCGCATCTCCGCCGCGGACTGGTAACGCATCGCGAGATCCTTCTCGATCGCATGGTTGACGATCCGTTCCAGACTGGCTGGGACTTGCGGATTCAATTCGTGGACCGCGGTCGGTTCTCGGGACACAATTGCTTCCCGCAGCACCGGGGCGGTCTCCCCAGTGAATGCCCGTTGTCCGGCTGCCATTTCGTAGAGAACGAGGCCAAAGGAAAACAGATCCGTTCGGGCATCAAGCTTCTCGCCGCGGACTTGCTCCGGTGACATGTAGGCGGCGGTCCCGACCGTGGTTCCCGTCCGAGTGAGAGTAAGGACTGGATTCGACGCTTGCCGAGATTCTACGAGTGGCTCTGGCTGCGAATCCCGCGCCTCGGATTCCTGAAGCTTGGCCAGCCCGAAGTCCAAAATCTTCACTTGTCCCTGCGATGTTACAAAGATGTTGGCGGGCTTGACATCGCGATGGATAATCCCCTTCTTATGCGCGGCGTTCAGCCCTTCAACGACTTGAACACCGATGTCGAGAAGCGCCCCGAGTTGAATGTGCCCTTGCCTGGACTTGTTTTCTGCTGAGGCCTGTTGTTCCGCGATCAGCTCCCTTAGAGTCCGGCCTTCCAGCAGTTCCATCGCGATGAAGGGCGTCCCCTCATGCTCTTCCACGGCATAAATCGTGCAGATGTTTGGATGGTTCAGTGCGGAAGCAGCTCGTGCTTCATGTTCAAAGCGCTTGAGAGCTACAGCGTCGCCGGCCAATTCTTCGGGCAAGAACTTGAGCGCCACTGGACGCCCCAACTTTAGATCTTCTGCCTTGTACACCACCCCCATGCCCCCGCCGCCCAGGACCTGGAGAACCCTGTAGTGAGAGATTTTCTTGCCAATGAGACTTGCGCCAGATTCTGCGGGATGTTGAGAACTCGCTCCAGGGTCCGCGAGGTCCCTGACCTCCGCTACGAATCGGTAACCCCGTTTGGGAATGGTTTCGATGTACTCCCGGCCATTGGTGGCCTCGCTCAAGATCTTTCTCAACAATGAGACGTGCTTGGCGACATTCCCGTCCTCAACGAACGTGTCAGGCCAGAGCCTCCTCATCAGCTCATCTTTATCAACCAAGTGACCAGCGTTCTCGACAAGAAAAAGCAGAGCCTCGAAGGCCTTCGGCGGGAGGGGCACAGGTCTTCCATCGAGAATTAGAAGGCACTCCTTCGGATCAAGCCGGAAGGGACCAAACCCGTACAAGTGTTGTGTTTTCTCTTCCATAGTCCCCGGAAGAAATTCTTCAGGATTTCTTCGCCATTTCGGAAAGACTCCTCAACCCCGGCTGAGCTACGGTTCGCGATGCCAGGCGCCCCAGCGGTTATGGAAACCGTCCGGAGCACATTCTAGGGCGGGCTGAGGGTCTGTGCAATACACCCTGCTGGTCGCGGGAGTGACGGCCAAACCACCTATCCAGGCGGGCCAGTCAACCAGAAGGTTCAAGGAGGAGGGCATGAGATACCCAATGACTGCAATCGTGACAATGGCGGCCTTGGTGACATTCGCCGGCCCCGTTCAGCTGAAGGCGCAACATTCGCGTTACAAGCTTATTGACGTGGGCACACTCGGCGGCCCGAACAGTAGCATTGGTTTCGAGGCAAGCCCGCTGAACTCTCTGAGCGATGACGGGATACTGGCTGCATGCTCTGAAACGGCTACTCCGGATCCCAACTACCCCAACTTCAGCCCACTGGTTCTTCCGGGTTCCTATGGCCTTCCGGAACCCGATCCTTTAATCATTCACGCGTTTCAGTGGAAGGACGGAACCCTGACTGACTTGAGCGCGCTTCCGGGCGTCAACAGCAGTTGTATCAGCCATATCAGCGGCAACGGCTGGATTGCCGGCCAGTCGGAGAACGGCATGATCGACCCCATTACGGGATGGCCCGAGGCACAGGCGGTTCTTTGGAAGCACGGGCAAGCCGTCAATCTGGGAACGCTGGGCGGCAACGAAAGCTTTCCCAACGCGGTGAACAACAGGGGACAAGTGGTTGGCCTGGCGGAAAATGCCACACCCGATTCATTCGGCCTCGGCTTCGGCCAGCAGGCCCGTGCATTCCTCTGGGAGCGCGGCACGATGCAGGATCTGGGCACGCTGGGAGGTCCTGATGCTTTTGCGATCGACATAAACGATCGTGGGCGAGTCCTGGGAGTGTCCTTCATCAATTCGATCCCAAACCAAACCACCGGCGTGCCGACCCTGGATGGATTTCTGTGGGAGAACGGGAAGATGATCGACATCCCCGACCCTCTCGGGGGAACACAACTCAGCCCGTACTATCTGAGCAAGCGCGGGCAAGTCGTCGGAAATGCGAACCTAGCGGGAGACAACTTCGAACAAGCACGTCATCCGTTCTTGTGGGAAGAAGGAACTTTCACGGATCTGGGTACATTCGGCGGGACCATCGGTGACGCGTACAAGATCAACGACGCAGGCCAGATTGTAGGCGAGGCAAGTTTTGCCGATACCACCTATCACGCGGCGCTGTGGCAGAACGGTTCGATCTCCGATCTTGGAACGATAGGCTCCGACCCGTGCAGTGTGGCGCTAGACATCAACTCGCGAGGCCACGCTGTGGGATGGTCGGGAATCTGCGATCAGTCGGCCCCCCGCCCATTCCTATGGGACAAGACCGCTGGCATGGTTGATTTGAATACTCTGATCTCTTCTGACTCGGGAATCTACGTCTTCTGGGCAGGCAACATCAACGACCGCGGCGAGATCGCGGCCGCAGGCCTGCTCCCCAGCGGCGATACCCACGCGGTTTTGTTAATTCCGTGCGGTACAGACAATCCAGGTTGCGAGGCTGACGTTATTCCAACTGCTGCATCACCGAGTTCGCGAAGCGATGCCGCTTTTCCCCGGCGTTTGAGCGAGGCTGCCTTTAGACCAATTCGTCGATCCTGGGTCTCGCAGGACCGGGACTTGCTCAGGCGAGGGCACAAGTAAGCAATAGACGACGAATACAGGGAGGAAACATGAAAGCGAATTCAATCACCTTCGTACTGCTACTTGGGCTACTTGCTGCCCTTGTGGTCCCACTTCAACTCACTGCGCAAAACGTCGAGGCCCATGTCCAACACCATCACTACGAGCTCATAGATATGGGCACGTTCGGCGGGCCGCTCAGTGGGATTAATGAAGTGGGAAACTATAGTCCAGCTGTGAACAGTAGGGGCCAGACTGTGGGCTTTTCAGCGAATCCGACTCCTCAATCGGCTACGACAAACCCAACGGCCTGCTTCGGACCAACAATCTCTCACGGCTTTGAATTTAAGAGTGGTTCAGTGCAGGACTTGGGCAGTCTCGGTGGCGACGCGTACTGTAGCGACGCTAACTCCATTAATGAATCGGGTGACATTCAGGGCGTCTCGGAAAACGGCCTCCTCGATCCGCTGCTCGGCTTCAACCAGGTCCGTGCCGTCGTCTGGAAGAACGGACAAATCAAAGATCTCGGAACCCTGGGCGGCAATGACAGCTGGAGTTTTGGGATTAACAACAAGGGCCAGGTGGTAGGGATGGCACTCAACGATACTCCCGATCCGTTCTCCATGTTCGGCTTCATCATTCTGGGTTCTTCGAACGGAACACAAACCAGAGCATTCCTGTGGGACGAACACCGCAGGATGCAGGACATCGGCACTTTGGGAGGAAACGACGCCTGGGCATGGGCGATTAATGAGCGCGGGCAGATTCTTGGCTGGTCGTATACCAACTCCACACCGAATGCATCGACAGGCTTTCCGATCCTTGACCCGTTCTTTTACGACAAAGGAAAAATGCAGGACATCGGCACACTAGGAGGAGTCGTTGGATTCCCAATCGCGTTCAACAATCGCGGCCAGGCCATCGGCGGATCGAGTACTGCCGCGAATCCAGCGGCTTGCTGGGTCGCGTTCCGACAGAGTGTTGAGTTTTATTATCCCGGGTGCGACCCATATCTGTGGGACAACGGGAAACTGATCGATCTGAGCACCAGTACCATCGGGGCAAGCGCTGCGACGGCCGACGCCATCAATGATTCCGGCGAAATCGTGGGCGCCGCCACATTCCCCACGCAGCCGTATGATGCGTATCTCTGGAACCACGGCGTTGCGACCGATCTCGGTCACGTGAGCGGCGATTGTTTCAGCGAGGGGTTTGCGTTGAATCTCGGTGGGCAGGTCGTCGGAAATTCGTTTTTGTGTTCCGGTGACCCAAGCCACGCGTTCTTGTGGGAGGCTGGCTCAATCGCGGATCTGAACAGTTTAATTTCCAATGATTCCAGCCTACAGTTAGTCTTTGCAAATGCCGTTAACGAACGCGGGGAGATCGCCGGTGTCGGCGTTCCACTCGGCTATTCTCCAGCGGACATCTTCAATGTGGGGCACGCCTTCCTGCTCGTCCCGTGCGACGAAAATCATGTCGATATTGAGGGTTGCGACTACAGCCTGGTCGATGCTAATGCCAAGATTTCGGATCAAGCCTTCATTCAAACACCGGCACCGAGACTGCTATCTGGACTTTTGCGCGGGAGACCTCATTTCTCTTCCGTTGCAAACAGACCGAGGTAAACGTCATTGTGTTGATCCGCGATCTCAGTTAAGCCATGTGGTCAAAAGGTATACCGGGCGGACTAGCAAGTTCGAAAATTTCGCATCAATAGAATCATTTGTTTGCCGCTCTCGCGGCGAAGCCCTTTTTGACCACCAGCTTGCAAGTCGAAGAAAAACAATGA
>Ga0187872_10004411_pt1 | contig 10618 bp, 10 predicted proteins | sample June2016WEW_16_4_FD_132973 | JGI IMG/M metagenome (GOLD analysis project Ga0187872, IMG submission 132973) | Peatland microbial communities from SPRUCE experiment site at the Marcell Experimental Forest, Minnesota, USA - June2016WEW_16_40 | ecosystem: Environmental > Terrestrial > Soil >...
CGATTTCTCGGTCCACTACGAGCGCGACCTGACGCCGGACGATCGGTTAAGTCTGATCGTGCGGCACGAGCTTTCGCGCTACGACCTCCCGAACGAGCAGGTGCAGCAGACCTGGTGCCATCCCGCAGTTCAGGAGCCGCCATGCCAACGGCAGACTGCCGACAACTTCGAAACGATGGGGATCATCTCCTACCAGCACACATTCTCGCCTAATGCCGTGGGGGATTTTCGCGGCATGGTGAGGGACAACGCAAATGATTTCGACTCCAACGCGGATTCGACCCCGATCGAGGTTTTTCAGCACAATTGGTTTCGCGAAGGATATTTCAAGGGGGCCCTCACTGTCGATCACGGGCGGCACGAATGGAAATTGGGAGTCGAATCCGACAACACATTCTTGAATGAGAATTTCAGGTACATCATCACCGATCCCACGCAATTTGACGTCGATACTCCCCCGACTTTCAGCTTCCTGGGAAATCGCCCCGACCTCGAACAATCCGCGTTCGTGCAGGACTTGATGCGCTTGGGCAATTGGACAATCAATGCGGGTCTTCGTTGGGACCACTATCAACTGCTGTTGAATCGCCAGGCCGTGGGCCCACGCTTCGCGATTTCCCGCTATTTCCCCTCTTCTGAAATCGTGCTGCATTTCTCCTACGACCGCGTGTTCCAAACGCCTTCGTTCGAGAACATCTTGCTTTCAAGTTCCACGGCTGTGGAGTCGATTAGTCCGGAGAATTTTCTCCGGCTGCCGATCGAGCCTTCGGAAGGGGACTATTATGAAGCCGGACTGACCAAGGTCTTCTTCAACAAGATCAAGCTGGACACCAACTATTTTCGGCGGCTTCTGAACAACTACGCGGACGACGATCAGATCGAGAACACGACCATCAGCTTCCCCATCGCGTTTCGCAAGGCCATCATTTACGGCGCGGAAGCGAAACTGGACGTTCCGGATTGGCGGCATTTTTCCGGCTTCCTGAGTTATTCCTATACCGTGGGCAATGCGTGGTTGCCCGTCACAGGCGGGCTCTTCTTGGGGGCCAACGCAACCGCTGCGGAAACACAGCTCAGCGGCCATTTCCCGGATTCGCAGGATCAGCGCAATACCGTTCGCGGCCGCATTCGCTATCAGGTCGTGCCGCGGCTGTGGATTGCTGGAGGAATTGAATATGACACCGGCCTACCGTTCGAGTTTGATGGCAATCCGTCCACCGTGCTCGCGGAATACGGGCAAGCGGTTCTGAATCGAATTAATTTCAACCGCGGCCGCATCTATCCTTCGTTCCTAGTGGACGCCTCGGCAAGCGCCGATGTTTACAAGTCCGATCATTTGAATGTGCGCCTGGAGGTTGACGGAGAGAACCTCACCAACATCCTGGACGTGCTAGACTTCGGCGGCCTGTTTTCCGGCAATGCCATTGGCCCGTCGCGCAGCTTTGCCTTGCGCCTTACCTCGAACTTTTAGTGCACCCCTACTGGCGCAACGCGGCCGCTGCGCGCTGGTTTGCCGCGGATGATTTCGACCAGCTCCTGCGCGGCCGCCGCGAGCGGACGGTCCTGCCTGTACACGAGATAGAGTTTTCGAACGACACGCATTTGCCGGATGCGTAGCGCGCGCAGCAGTCCCTGCGCGATCTCCCGCTCGACGCACATCCGCGGCACGATCGCGACTCCTTTTTTCATCTCGACGAATATCTTGATGCTTTCAAGCGTCGGCATTTCAATTTCCATCCGTAGCGGAACGCGGTGGCGGGCGAACATCTGGATCACGCGCTGCCGGTAGGGCGATTCCACGATGTGCGCCACGAACGTCTCCTGCCCGAGCTCCCGGATTTCGACTTCTCGCCGCTTCGCGAGCCGGTGACCCGGCCAGACGATCAAGACAAGCGAGTCGCGATAGAACTCCACCGCCGTGAGTTCGCGCTCCTCGGGAAGATAGGAGATCACGCCGATGTCCAGATGGTGGTTCAGCACTTCTCGCGGCACGTCGCGCGAAAAGACGCGGTGCACCTTGATGTGAATTCCCGGATGCAGTTGCCGGTAATGATCGAGCGCCGGGAGCAAGGCATGGATGGCGCTTTCATTCACGCCGAGTGAAAGCTGGCCGCGCTCCAGCCCGCGCAGTTCCTTCATTCCCTTCCGGATCTCCTCGCGCAGGTTCAGCATCCGGTCCGCGTACTCGAGAAGCAGCGTTCCCGCGTCCGTTAGCATCCGAGCGCCCGAGCCGCGGACAAACAGCGGTTGGCCCACCCATTCTTCAAGCTTCCGAATCGAGATGCTGACGGCCGGCTGCGTTCGGAAGAGCTTCTCCGCCGCGCGCGAAAAGCTCTTCTCGCGCGCGACCGTCTGAAACACTTGCAACGATGCGAGATCCAAGGAAGCCCCCTTTTCCAGCAGTCTCAGATATATAAAGGAGATTTATGCAGACCGCAACAAATATAAATTGGACTCCTTGACCCGAGTGCGGTTCACTGGTATCAATTAAAGGAGTAGCCATGGATACCGTGCAGATTTTCGATACGACGCTGCGCGACGGCGAACAGTCGCCAGGGTTCTCGATGAACCGCGACGAAAAGCTCCAGCTCGCCCGGCAGATCGAGGAGCTCGGCGTGGATGTTCTCGAGGCTGGCTTTCCGATCGCCTCGCCGGGAGACCTCGACGCGACCCGCGCCGTCGCCGCTGCGGTCAAGCATTGCCGGGTAGCTGCGCTCGCCCGCGCCTGCCAGGGAGACGTGGATGCGGCGCTGCGCGGACTCGAGCCTGCCGCAAAACCCCGCCTGCACCTCTTCCTCGCCACTTCGGATCTCCACCTGAAACACAAATTGCGGAGTACCCGCGAGCAGGCGCTCGAGCAAATCATCAAGATGATTCGTTTTGGGCGCCGGCATTGTGATGAGGTTGAGTTTTCCGCCGAAGATGCAAGCCGCACCGACCTCGACTATCTGTGTCAGGTCGTTCTGGCCGCCGTAGAATCCGGGGCAACGATCATCAATTTGCCCGATACGGTCGGCTATTCAACGCCGGACGGCTACGCGGAAATGTTTCGCCAGGTCCGCGCGCGTCTGGGCGCGCACCCCAACGTTGTCCTCAGCGCGCATTGCCACGACGATCTCGGCCTGGCCTTGGCGAACTCGCTTGCGGCCATCGAGGCTGGGGTGCGCCAGGTCGAGTGCACCATCAACGGCATCGGCGAACGCGCTGGAAACGCGTCGCTCGAGGAACTAGGTGTAGCGTTGCATGTCCGGCAGGACCACTATGGCGTAGCCACGCACCTCAAGCTTGAGATGTTATATCCGACCAGCCGCATGCTTACGGCTATCACGAACATTCCCGTGCCTCCAAACAAAGCCGTCGTGGGCGCGAATGCGTTCGCCCATGAAGCAGGTATCCACCAGGACGGTATCCTGAAAAACCCGCTTACCTATGAAATCATCCTCCCAGAAAAGGTGGGCGTCCCGGCGCGAAAACTCGTACTGGGAAAGCATTCCGGGCGGAATGCATTTCGCGCGCGGCTCGCGGAGCTTGGTTACGAAACCACGGACGCGGAACTCGGCGAATGCTACCGTCTGGCGATTGCGCGAGCCGACGCTGAAAAGGAAATCACCGATCGCGACTTGATCTCGATCATCCACCAGGTTCGCCGCAGCCAGACGCCTGCAACGGCTGCACGTTGAAAATCGGGAATCCAATCCTGCGATGACCCAGCTGCGGAAGACAATCGCCGTGCTCCCCGGCGACGGCATTGGCCCTGAAGTGACGCAAGCAGCCGTCCAGATCCTCAAAGACTGCGCCTCGGCGTTCGGCCATCACTTCGAATTCCGCGAATTCCCGTTCGGCGGAAACGCGATAGACAGTTGCGGAGCGCCCTTGCCTGCGGACACGCTGTCAGGATGCCGCGCGGCGGACGCAGTCCTTCTGGGCGCCATCGGCGGCCCGAAGTGGGAAGGGCTGCCGTTTGGAACACGCCCGGAAGCGGGCCTCCTGGGTCTCCGCAAAGAGCTTGGCCTTTATATCAATCTTCGGCCAATTCACTTGCGGCCGGCGCTGCGCGGCATTTCGCCGCTTCGTCCCGAGCGGCTGGGCGATTGCGATTTTGAAATCGTGCGTGAACTCGCGGGGGATATTTACTTCGGCGAGCACAAAATTAACCCAGAACGAGCCAGCGACCTCGCCGAATACACGGTTTTTGAAGTCGAGCGCGTGGCTCGCTACGCCTTCGAGCGTGCTGCCGCCCGCAAGCATCACTTGACCAGCGTCGACAAAGCCAACGTCCTCGCCAGTTCGACGCTCTGGCGGGAGACGGTGGCATCTCTCGCCTGCGAATATCCCGGCGTCACGCTCGATCATCTCTATGTCGATAACGCCGCGATGCAGATCTTGCTTCGCCCCGCGCAGTTTGACGTCATCCTCACAGGCAACATGTTCGGCGACATCTTGAGCGACGAAGCTGCGGCGCTCGCCGGCTCGATCGGATTGATTCCGTCGTTGAGCCGCGGCCGCAAGGATCAACCCGCGCTCTACGAACCGATCCACGGCTCGGCCCCTACGCTTGCCGGTAAAGACATTGCTTCTCCCCTCGGCACAATATTTTCGGCCACGCTCATGCTCCGCGAGTCGTTCGCTCTTGAGACCGAGTCGCAATGGATTGAATCGGCGGTCGATCGGGTTCTGGCGCAGGGATACCGCACCGCGGACATTGCCGAACCCGGCGCGCCCGTCTCGCTCGGCTCCGAGTTGACCGAGAAAATTCGCGCTGAACTCCGCGCCGTTCCCACTCAACGCGCCAGCCGGGCGGTCTAGCACAAATCCTTCCTGACTATGTTTTTCTGAGGACCAGGCAGCGGGCAATGATGTCGTGCAGCGCCTGCTTCTTTGGTGTGATTCCCGTGATCGCGAATCCGATCATGAAAAGGGTTCCCGAAATGATTTTGCCGAAGTAGCGGACGGACGCTCGGGCAAAACTTATAGGGTCTCCCTGAAGGTCGGTCACCCGGAGTCCGAAAGCCCTCTTACCGGGTGTCGCCTGCCACTTTGAGCTCTCGAACGACGCGAAATAGAGCCAATTCGCCATCGTGACGAGAAGCTGGATGGCGATGATCTGGCGGCTCGTCCCCGTGAACAGCACCCAAGGATTGTCGGCGGGAATTGCGCCGCGTCGGATCAGCGGCACGAGAATCACGAACCCTACCGCCAGCCCGAGCAGGAAAGAATCGACGATGTAGGCCGCGCCGCGCAGCCAGAATCCCGCGTAGGCGATTGGGCGCCGCGCCGCGGCGGGCATGTCGGCCGCGGGCTCATCGTTCGCGAAGAGGCTTACCGGCTCACCGCACGCGCCGCAAATCCTGGTCCCCGCGGCCAGCGTCTCGCCGCATTTCTGGCAGCGCAGTCTGTCTTCGGCCACTGCGGATCTCGTCTAGCTCTTTCTCATCACGAGGCAACTTGCAATCATGTCGTGCAACGCCTGCTTCTTTTCCGTGAAGCCCGCCATGATGTAGCCGATCGCCAGCGGAACCATGCCGGTAATGATCTTGGCGAAGAAGCGGCCGCTCGCCCGCCCGAAAGTGATGCGCTTGCCTTGCATGTCCGTAACGATTAAGGCGAGGGCCATTTTCCCAAGCGTGCCTTGAGTTTCGGAGCTCTCCATCCCGGCGAAATAGAGCCAGGTCGCGATAATCAGGGTGCCTGCAAAGACGAATATAACTGCGAGCAGTGCCGCCGGAAACACGGGATTCCGAGCGTTCATCTCTCCGCCCAAGTTACGGAAAAACCCGACGCCGACGACGCCCACAATCAGAGCGATAACGATTCCCGCCGCGACCCATGCAATCACGGAATCGACGAGGTAGGCGACGAACCGCAGCCAGAAGCCTGCGTACGGCGGGGCGCTCGCCGGCAGAGCGATCCCCGGGGCGGCAACGGACCCAGCAGCCGGCGCTGCCGCTGCTGACTGGCTGATGTTGTAACCCACAATCGGGCGGCCGCAAGAGCCGCAGAACGCAGTTCCATCCGGCACCGTTGCCCCACATGATGAACAGAACATGGATCCTCCTTGAGGTCGAATCGAGCAGGCGTCGGGAAATGCGTGCGCGCTCTTCTCACCTATTACGCGCGCTCGTGCGTGGCCACTGCCGCTATCTCGTTGGCGGCGGACCTCCCGCACCCGGAGCGCCACCCGGCGGCGGTCCGCCCATGCCCGGGCCTCCGGCAGGCGGCGGATTCGCCAGCAGTTTCTGATACGTCGCTTCGCCGCGGTCCACGAACGCCTTGCACCCCGCCGGATCGATAAACGGATTCGGGTCGGCGTTCTGCATCAGCGCATCGTGCTTTTTCGCCATGTCATAGAAGGAACCGTTCGATGCGAGGAAAACATCGCACTTCAGCGTCGGGAGCACTTGCATTGTTTTCGCCCAATCGGCTCCGATGTTCGGGTACGCCGGAGTGCCCGCGAGGTTCGTATTGGGGAACGGAGTCACGATCCCGAAAAACACCACGTTGTACGACTTCCCCTTGTCTTGCGTGACCATCGTCCAGGTTGTATTGCCCGGCGTGTGACCTGGCGTGAGGTGAGCCGTCAACGTCACTCCGCCCAGCGTCACCGTATCGCCATCGTGGATCACGCGATCGACGTGCACCGGAGGGAACAAATTCCGATCGCCAAAGAGCACGTCGTTGTGGCCGCCGCTCTCGAAGTAAGGCGCGTCTTCGGCCATCGCAACCAGCGTTCCACCCGTATCCTTCTTGAACTCAGCCATCCCCCCGCCGTGATCGATGTGCGCGTGGCTGTTGAGCAAAATCTTGATGTCCTCGAGCTTGAAGCCAAGCGTCTTTATATTGCCCTCAATCTGGGGAGCCATATCCGGATAACCAGTGTCGAGCAGGATGTTGCCCGCAGGTGTGGTGATCAGGTAACACGCGAGCCCGGACGAGCCGATGTAGTAGATGTTGCCGATGATGTGAAATGGCGTGAACGGCGCTTTCATCGCCGCCGCGGCGGCTGCGGCGCCCCCTGCCGGGGGACCTCCAGTGGTCGGTCCGCCTTGTGCCGGCGGAGCGCCCTGCGCGTGCGCCATGGCCGGGATAATGCCAGCGATGGCGAGCGCGAAAATCGTACGCCCCAAACACCCCAGTGCTGAATGGCTCGAAATCATTTTTCTTCCCCCCTTTATGTCGCGAAACCAAGACCGGGAGCGCCTCGCTGCCTCCGGGGAGCACCCTACCAGAAGGCGCACCCAGCCGCAAACGGTTGTTCGTGTGAAGAACCGATGGAGCCATCGAGGTTATGCGAGGAAGGTTTGGGATCGCGCGCAACGTTTCAGCTGGAGGGTTTTGCGCCGCCTGGCGGCACAGCGGGTGAATCCGTGTTTCCGATCACAACCGTCCACGGCCTAACTTCCCAGCGCGCGACCAATCCGTTGAGGACGTAAGGATCATTGCGCGCGAAGGATTCTGCTACGCTGCGATCCTCGGCGCGAAAGACGAGCAACGCCCTGTCCGCCGGGTCCGCGAAAGCGCCGCCCAACAAGAGTTCGCCTCGATCCTGCGCTTTCCGGGCGTGACGGAGATGCGCTTCCCGGAACTCACCGCGACGTGCCAAATAGTCAGGAACCACTTCGTAGATGAGCGCGTAATATCCCATCGAACCTCTGTTGTACCGCAAATCCACTATTGATTTCGAGCGGCATCCATCCAAGAATCGTCGGAGGAGGTCACTCGCCATGATCAAGAAAGTGAAGGGCGGCTATCGGGTGCTGTCGGAAAAGGGAAAGAACATGGGCGGCCCGTACAAGACACTCGAAGAGGCGAAGAAGCGCCTCCGCCAGGTCGAATTCTTCAAACACCGCAAGGGCTAATCGCCGGATTGGATCTGCACGAGATCGCCTTCAGTCTGCGGGCGAGGATTGGAAGTCCAGCGCGTCGGGTGGACGCCACGCGATCGGAGACGGTTCACGAGCAGGCCGATCTTGACCGAGCTCTGGACGAAATGGTCGACCTTCACCGGGCCTGCCATCCGGATATTTCGAATCCAGTGCAAGCCGCTGCTGATCGCGCAGCCGCACTGTGAGCAATCGGGCGTGCCGCCGAAGACGCACGGTTCGACGCGCGTCTCGAGGTCTGCCGAATAATTCGCTGACATCTTCGCGAAGACGCAATCCCCGGGATTCTTCGGCGGGTGAAGCAGCGCCTCAGCGATGCCTTCTTTGAACAGGAGCTTGGGATATCGCATGGCCAGGGCAGGCAACTGCTCGGCCAGAGCCACGCGGTCCCCGGGAGCCAGCATTTCCGGCGTTTGCTCGCCGATCTGTGGCGTGTAGACGCTCACCCAGATGCGATTCGCTTCGGCGCGCGCGCTCCAGAAAGAAACGTACTCTTCGAGGTAGCCCCGGCGTTCGAGCATCGGGCGCGTAATCGTCCAGTGGACGTTGACCTCGCGGCCCTCGATATTTTTCAGAACGCGCTCGTACGTCGCGGGCTTGCGGCGGATGTCGTGGTGCTCCGGCAAGCCGTCTACGGATAGGGCGACGCGCACGCGCGGAAGTTTCATCCACTCCATTGGAATCGGAATCACGCCGCTCGTGACGACCAGCGCAAACACTCCCATTTCGCTAAGGGCGGGGAGAATCCGGCTTAGCTCGCGATGCCGGACCAGAGGCTCGCCGCCCACGAGTGAAACGTGCAATGGCTTGTGCTCGCACACGAGCCGCAAAACGCCGTCGACCAGCGCATCGCCGCGGAAATCGCTCAGCTGGCTCAACGTCGTGCCACCGCCGAGGTGCGAGTCGCCGTAGGCGTAGCATCCGGGACAACTGAGCGGGCATTCACGCGTGATCTCGATCGAGAGCATCGGCACACTGCCCGTCAATATCCTGCCCCAAGAGGCAAGTATTTCGCGCGCCGTAAGGCTCGGGTTCGGCGCGGGCGCATGAGAATTAGGTTCCATGTGACTCATTATGATGCTCCACCGCGGACGAAAGCTGTTCACAAAGTGCTTTAGCGGTAAACGCCCGCGCCAGTTTTGCTCAGGCCAGCGTTTTCAGGACCTCGGGAGTGAAGGGCCGGAGGTCGCTGAAGCGGCCATCGCGGACTTTCGCGGCCCACGCAGGATCGGCCAGCATCGCCCGGCCGACGGCCACGAGATCAAAATCTCCGCGAGCCAGCATTTCGACGAGACGGTCCGTGTGCGCCGCTCGTGCGTCACCGTTGCCACTAGATGGTTCGGTTTTCGGAGCCGGCATTCGGCCCAGAGAAACCATGAAATCGACATCGAGCGAGACCGAGCCGACCGTGATCGTCGGTTTGCCGGTGAGCTTCTTCGTCCAGCCCGCGAGATTGAGATCGCTTCCTTCGAACTCGGGTTCCCAGAACCTGCGTGTGGAGCAGTGGAACGCATCGAGCCCTGCGGCAGCAAGCGGCTCGAGGAAGCGGGCCAATTCCTGAGGCGTTGCCGCTAGGCGCGCCGTGTACTCCTGCCCTTTCCACTGCGAGAAGCGCAACTGGATTGGAAAGTTCGGCCCCGTGCGGCGGCGGCATTCCTGAACGATCTCCACGGCAAATCGAGTCCGCTGCGCCAAATCACCGCCATACTTGTCCGTGCGACAGTTCGTACCGTCCCAGAAGAACTCGTCGATGATGTACCCGTGCGCGCCGTGGATCTCGACACCATCGAAGCCGACGCGTTGTGCGTTTGTAGTTCCCTGAGCGAAAGCCTCGACGACGGCGTCGATATCGGCCTGCGTCATGGGCTCGCCGATTTTCACGCCCGGCTTTAACAGCCCCGACGGGCTGATCGGTGAAACGGGCAACTTCAAGGCAGCTCCAGGCGGGGAGGACACGGCTCCAACATGCCAAAGCTGCGAGAAAATTCGCCCTCCCGCCGCGTGCACGCCCTCCACCACGCGAGCCCAGCCGGCGAGTGCTTCTTCGCCGTATATGTGCGGAATCTGCGGCATGTTTGCGGCCTGGGGGTGGTTCGGAGACGTGCCCTCTGTCAAAATCAATCCCATGCCGCCTTCCGCACGCCGGCAATAGTAGGCCGCGACGTCGGGTCCTGGAACGCCATACGGCGAGAAATTCCGCGTCATCGGCGCCATCACGAAGCGATTGGGGAGCGTGAGTCCGTTCAGGGTGAAAGGTCTGAAGAGATCTGCGATCGACACCAGCGGGAACCTTTCGGAAATCGAAAACTTCGGCTTCGCATTGTATACAATTTCCACAGGGGGCGGTGAAATCCACAGGAAAGCTGCCAAGAGAGTGTGAAAGAATCTTGAATGCAACTTGACGGAATTTTGAATTCTGATATACTGTCGTCTAGTTGGCGGTGCCCTGATTCGGGGGGAAGTCTGCTGACGGACCGGGCTTGCCGACTCATTCAGAGGTGAGGTTGGTTACGAATACCGGGTAGAAAGAATCGAGCTTCGAGCACATCCGTTCTAGAGTCGCGCGAACGTAGCGACTCAGAAGATGGACGGATTCGCCCGGCGCTCGACGCCGGGTTTTTTATTGCTCAGAAGTAATCGCAGGGCCGGCTCCAAACCGACACTGCGCTCCGCCGGGAGCGGAGATCCCGATAGCAGTTGCATCGGGAAACGATCTTTGACAACTGAAGGAAGTAGGC
>Ga0187872_10004412_pt1 | contig 10617 bp, 7 predicted proteins | sample June2016WEW_16_4_FD_132973 | JGI IMG/M metagenome (GOLD analysis project Ga0187872, IMG submission 132973) | Peatland microbial communities from SPRUCE experiment site at the Marcell Experimental Forest, Minnesota, USA - June2016WEW_16_40 | ecosystem: Environmental > Terrestrial > Soil >...
GAAACTGCATCCCGCGACAAAAACGTTTCTGGCGCTGCGGATAGCGGTGAATCGAGAAGAGGAGGAACTCGGGCAGTTTCTTTCGCGGACCCCTGCCACTTTATCTTTCGGAGGACGGTGGATTGTCCTCAGTTACCACTCGCTTGAAGACCGTCTGGTGAAGCACGCCTTTCAGCGCCTGGCGCGGGAAGGAAGTTTTCGCGTGCTGACGAAAAAAGTCACCCAGCCCAGTGAAGCGGAAGTTGCAACGAATCCTCGCGCGCGCAGCGCCAAGATGCGCGTCGCGGAAAAAATTGCGCCGGAGCAAGTTTCCCCGGTTGGGAGCTGGTCATGACGGGATCCTATACGGAATATCACACAGTGAAGCGCATCGATAATTCGCGGTTGGTTCGCCCGGCACCGCCGGCCCGGCTGCGGGATCTCTGGCGCCGTGTGGGAGTGGGAGCGGGAATCGCCGGTCTGCTTTTGTTTTATGCGTGGCAGCACTTTCAGTGCATTCAGCTTCGGTACAGCATCGAGCAGCTCGATACCGAGCGCGCGCAGGCGGCCGAACTGAACCAGCAACTGCATTTGGAAGTCGCCACGCTGCGCTCACCGATGCGCGTCGATGCAATCGCGCGGAATCAGCTGGGCTTGACGGTTCCCGTGCCCGGCCAGGTGGCTCCGGCCGAAGGATCGAGCGATGCCGTACTGGCCGACGCGCGCGCGACGGCCGAGACACCCCGGCCTTGATAGCCTCGACACGCAACTGACATGAGTTCATGAGTTGGTTCGCCCGCTTCGGCGGGCGTTTCCGGCGGCGTCGGCCACGATCGCCGCCGGAGCACGTTTCCGATAGGTAGGCCGGAGTCCATGGAGCAGCGCAACCCGCGTTTCCGCTGGTTTGTCGTCTGGGTCCTGGCAGTGGTTTGGATGTCGGGGGTTGCAGCTCGCCTGACGTATCTCCAGCTCTTCTGCTACAGCGAATACCTCGCAAAAGCCCAGCGCCAGCAGCAGCGCATTTTCGAAATCAGCCCGAAGCGCGGCACGATCTATGACCGCAAAGGCCGGGAACTGGCCGTCAGCCTGCCGATGGATTCCGTCTTCGCCGATCCCGCCGAGATCAGCGACGTCGAGCTCGTCGCGCGGCTCCTCTCGCGCGGGCTCGACGCGTCCGCCGAAGACCTCGAGACGAAAATCCGCGCGGCTCACACGCCGGTGCGCCTCGCGCGAAAGCTTTCTCCCGACGTCGTCCAGCGAATCAGCGACATGAACCTGAAGGGCGTGTTCTTTCAGAAGGAGAACCGTCGCGTCTACCCGCAGCGCGAGCTTGCAGCCTCGGTGCTCGGCTATGTGGACGTCGATGAGAAGGGCATCGGCGGAATCGAGTACTCGCTTGACAATCAGATTCGCGGCCGCCCCGGCAGGATGATGGTGATGGCTGACGGGCGCCGACGCTGGTACGACCGCAGGGAATCGGCCGCCGACCCGGGTGCGAGCGTCGTGCTGTCGATCGACGAGACCATCCAATACATCGCTGAGAAAGAACTCGCGCGCGCGATCACCGAAACGCACGCGAAAGCCGGCACGGTCGTCGTTCAGGACCCGAATTCCGGCGAACTGCTGGCCGTCGCCAACTGGCCGGTGTTTGATCCGAACGACGCGGGCGCGTACCCGGTTGAGGCGCGAATGGACCGCGCCGTTAGCGCCGCGTACGAGCCTGGATCGACGTTCAAGGTCATCACACTGACGGGCGCGATCGAGAATGGCGCCGCGACTCCCGACGAGCTCGTCGACTGCCAGATGGGCCAGATTCTTGTGGCGGGGCGGCTGATTCACGACTGGAAGAAATTCGGGGTCTTGAGCGTCCAAGGAATCCTCACGAACTCGAGCGACGTGGGCGCCATCAAGGTTGCGCTGCGGCTTGGCGCGCCGAAGTTTTACAACACGATTCGCGCGTTCGGCATCGGGCAGCCGACGGGAATCGAATTGCCGGGCGAAAACCGCGGGCTCCTGCGGCCGATCGAAAACTGGTCGGCGAGTTCGATCGGCTCGCTCGCCATGGGACAAGAGGTGAGCGTCACGCCTATCCAGATCGTCTCCGCAATTTCAGCCATCGCGAATGGCGGGACCCTTTACCGGCCCCACATCGTCCGTGAAATCCGGGATGAGCCGCCCGGCGCTCAACTGCCGCAGCCGGGCGCCGACCCTCAACAGGCGACGGACGCGAGAACGGCGGCGACCATGCGCGAGATGATGGAGGACGTGGTCCTCGAGGGCACCGGAAAGCCTGCGCGCCTGGATGGCTACACGGCGGCGGGAAAATCCGGCACGGCCCAGAAAATCGATCCCGCGACAGGCCGCTATTCCGCCAGTCAGTACAACGCGTCGTTCGTGGGCTTCGCACCTGTGAACAATCCGGTCGTGACGATTTTGGTGGTTCTCGACTCGCCCATCGGCCCGCACCACGGCGGCCAGGTCGGCGGGCCGGTATTCAAGCGCGTCGCCGAACAGATCATGGCGTATTTGAGCGTGCCGCACGACGTGCCGTCGCCTCCGAACACGGAGACTGCCCAGAACCTGCGCTCGACGCCGAAGTCGGGCTCTGCAACCGGCGACTCCGAGGCGGTGCGGGCGAGCTTCCGGGCCGCGGTAGCGAAGACGACCGAGCCGAACGCCCCCACCGTTGCCTTTGCCGGGCAGGATGCTGTCGCCGTCCCCGATCTCTCCGGGCAGACCGTTCGGGGAGTGACCGAGGAATGTTCGCGGCTGGGCCTCGTGCCGTCGCTGATCGGCAGCGGAGTTGCACTGGAACAGTTTCCCGGGGCAGGCACGCAGGTCCTGCGCGGCAGCCGCGTGACGGTGCGCTTTGGGCGCCCGGGAGAGATCCAGCCCGTTTCTTCGCGAGGGAATGGCAATTGAGCCTGAGCGTCAAACAGAAACCGGACGTGAGAAATGAACGGAGGAGCGCTAGACTGGAAAAGCGGGGTATGAAACTTCAGGGATTACTCGCCGGAGCCGAAATCAGGCAAATCTCCGGGCCCTCCGATATCGAGATTCAGTCGGTTGCGTACGACAGCCGAAAGGTGACCTCGGGGGCGCTGTTTTTCGCGCTGCGCGGAGAGAAGCTCGAGGGCGTGACGTTTGTCGAAGATGCGCTGCGACGCGGAGCGGTTGCGGTCGCGAGCGCCACTTCGCGGCCCGCGGAGTTTCCGGCGCGCGCGGCCTGGGTCGAGCTCCTGCCGGGATCGGAGCGCCGCGGCCTGGCGCGCGTCGCCGCAAATTTCTACGAACATCCCGCGGACGCGCTGAAGCTGGTGGGCGTCACCGGAACGAACGGAAAGACCACGACGGCATTTCTCGTGGATTCGATTCTGCGCGCGGCCGAGTACACGACTGGCTTGATCGGCACCACCGGATATCGCACGCCGAAGGGACCCCGGCCGGCTCCGAATACCACACCCGAGTCGCTCGATTTGCAGCAGATGTTCGCCGAAATCCGCGACGCCGGCGGGACGCACGCCGCTCTCGAAGTGAGCTCGCACGCTCTTGCGATGGAGCGATTGTGGGGCTCCCACTTCGCGGTCGCCATCTTCACGAACCTGACGCGCGACCACCTCGACTATCACAAGACCTTCGAGGAGTACTTCGCGGCGAAGCGCCGGCTGTTCGAAGGCACCGGCGCAGGCGCGCCCGATGCGGCGGTGATCAACGCGGATGACCCGTATTCCGCCCAACTGGCGGGGCTTGCGCGGCGCACGATGACGTACGGCCTCAAAGGCGGGTGCGATCTGACGGCGAAAAAGTTCAGCCTGAGTTTCGACGGCCTCGAATTCACGGCGCATACGCCTGCGGGAGAGATCAACGTGCATTCGCCGCTCGTGGGCCGGATCAACATCTACAACATTCTCGGCGCGATCGGTGCGGGGATTGCGCTTGATATCCCCCCCCCCAAAATCGAGGAAGGCATCGCAAGTCTCGACCTCGTGCCGGGCCGATTTCAGAGGATTGACGAGGGCCAGCCGTTCCTCGTGGTCGTTGATTACGCGCACACGGACGACGCGCTGCGCAATCTGATCTCTACGGCGCGCGAACTGAGTGCTTCGGGCCGGATCATTACGGTATTTGGCGCCGGCGGCGAGCGCGACCGCACGAAGCGTCCGCTGATGGGCGAAGCGGCTGGCTCGCTCAGCGACCTCGTGGTGCTGACGAGCGACAACCCGCGCAGCGAGGACCCTTTGCGGATCATCAACGATGTGGTCGTGGGATTGCAAAAAGTCGATGCGAAGTACCGGATCGAGCCGGACCGGGAGCGGGCGCTTGCGCTGGCCGTGGACGAAGCCCGACCGGGCGACATCGTGCTCCTTGCCGGCAAGGGCCATGAAACGTCCCAGGTTCTGCGCGATGGAACGATCGAATTTGACGACCGCGAAAAGGCGCGCGCGATCCTGCGTCGCAAGGGCTTTTCAAAGACGCCGGCCGCGCGCTAGCGAGGTCACCCGGAGTTGCGGCTGAGCATGAAGGCCAGCCCATTGGAGAACCGATGCGGTGGACAGTGGCTCAAGTGGGTGAAGCGCTGGGTGTCCCAGTTCCCGCCGGGCTCGACCCCATGGCCGGGCTGGCCGGCGTGTCGATTGACTCTCGTACTATTCAGCCCGGAGAACTGTTCATCGCCATACGCGGACCGCGTCATGACGGACACACTTTTGTCGGTGAGGTACTGGCGCGGGGCATCCCGGCCGGGGTGGTGGCGCACGAACGACTCGCGGGGTACCCCACCGAAGTACAGAGAAGACTCTTCGCTGTGGACGACACGCTCGCCGCGCTCCAGCGCCTGGCCTCGCGCGCTTGCGAGATCTGGCGGAAAGCGCGGCCAGGGCGGCTTATTGGCGGGGTGGCCGGGTCCATCGGCAAGACCACAACGAAAGAGATTCTGGCGGCGCTCGTGGGCGCGCGGTTCCGCGTGCTGAAGACGCAAGGGAACCTGAACAACGAATACGGCCTGCCGCTTACGCTGCTGAAGCTGGACGACGAGCACGGCGCGGCGGTGATCGAGCTGGGGATGTCGCACCGGGGGGAACTCGCGCGGCTGGCGCAGATCGCGTCGCCGGATGTGGGAGTTGTCACGCGCGTGGCGGTCGAGCATCTGGAGTTTTTCTCGTCGATCGAGGAGATTGCGCTCGCCGAGCGCGAGCTGATCGAGAACCTGGCGTGGCCGAATGCGATCGCCGTGTTGAACGCGGACGATGACCACGTCGCGGCGTTTGCGGATGCCGCGCGCGGGCGCGTTATTCTTTTCGGCACGCATCCGCGCGCCGACTTTCGAGCGGAGAGAATCGAAGAGCGCGGCCTGGACGGCTCGGCATTTGATTTCATTTGGCCGGCGGGGCGCGCGCGGCTCGAATTGCCGCTGATCGGGCGGCACAACGTGATGAACGCGCTCGCGGCGCTGGCGGCGGCGAGCGTCTGGGGCGTCGGCGCGGAGGAGGCGAAGCGCGTGTTTCCGGCGCTTACTCCGGCGGACAAGCGTGGAGAAGTCGTCCGTTTCGAAGAAGGTTTTTCGGTGATCAACGACACCTACAACTCGAGTCCCACGGCTCTGGTCACGCTGGCGGAATTGCTCGCGGCCACGCTGGGGTATCAGCGGCGCATCATCGCAGCGGGCGAGATGCTCGAGCTCGGGAGCGCTTCACCGGAATTGCACCGCGAGTGCGGCCGCCTGGCAGCCGGGTCGGGGAAGATCGACTGGATTTTCGGCGTGCAAGGGCAGGCGGAGGAGTTCGTGCGGGCGGCGATCGAGGTGGGCCATCCGGCGGACCGCACGCAGTTTTTCCCGAATTCACAGGAGGCGGCGAAATTCCTGGAAAAGTTTGTGGCGCCGGGCGACCTGTTGCTTTTGAAGGGCTCGCGCGGCGTGAAGATGGAAAGAATCCTCGAAGCCCTTGACGCACGACATCGCCGCGTCGCCCCGAAAAGCGCGCCCGAAGCTCTCGAAGCGGGCCCGAAGGGACGCCGCTGAAATGCTCTATTACCTCTTTTTCTTCGTGCTTCACCGGCATTTCAGCGCTCTGAACGTATTTCGTTACATTACGGTCCGCACGGCCGTCGCGAGCCTCACCGCGCTCCTGCTTTCGCTCCTGCTCGGCCCGTGGATGATCGAGCGTCTGCGCGAACTGCAAGTGAAGCAGTACATCCGCCAGGAAGGGCCGCAGGCGCACCAGAAAAAGGCCGGAACGCCCACGATGGGCGGCGTGCTGATCGTCGCCGCGATTGTGATTCCCACGCTGCTATGGGCCGACCTGCGGAATCCCTACGTGCTCCTGGCCCTCACCGCGACGCTGGCCTTCGGCGCCATCGGTTTTGCGGACGATTACAACAAGGTCGTGCGGCGGCGGAACCTCGGCCTGACGGCGCGCTGGAAGTTTCTGCTTCAGGTGCTGACGTGCGTTTTTGTCGGAGCGGTGCTGCTGGGGTTGCAGGTGAAAGGCGACTACTCGACTCAGTTGAGCGTGCCGTTCCTAAAGAAGCTGCATCCAGATCTCGTCATCGATGCGCTGCTGGGCCATCGGTTCATTTGGCCGCTGGCCTACGTACCTTTCATCATCTTTCTCGTCCTCGTGATCGCGGGCTTTTCGAACGGAGTGAACCTCACTGACGGCCTCGACGGGCTGGCGATCGGCTGCGTGCTGGTTTCCTCGGTCGCGCTGACGGTGCTGACCTATCTTTCGAGCAACGCGCGCTTCGCCGAGTATCTCGAGATTCAGAAAATTCCCGACGCCGCCGAGCTCACGATCTTCTGCGGCTCGCTGGCGGGAGCCTCTCTGGGGTTCCTCTGGTACAACGCGCATCCCGCCGAAATGTTCATGGGCGACGTCGGCTCGCTTGCGCTCGGAGGCGCGATCGGAACGGTGGCCGTCATCCTCAAGCAGGAAATCCTGCTGGTGTCGATCGGCGGCATCTTTCTGCTCGAATTGCTGTCTGTGATTCTCCAGGTCGGTTCGTTCAAGCTGACGGGCAAGCGTATCTTCCGCATGGCGCCGCTGCACCATCATTTCGAGCTGCTCGGATGGAGCGAGTCGAAGATTATCGTGCGATTTTGGATTCTGGCGCTGGTGTTTGCGCTGTTTTCGTTGACGACTTTGAAATTGAGGTGAGGCCAGGTGAGACCCGGGTTCGATCTTGCAGGAAAGCGCGTGCTGGTGGTGGGGCTCGCGCGCACAGGAGTGGTGACATCGCTTTTCGCAGCTGGCTACGGGGCGATCGTGACAGCCACCGATGAAAAAACTGAAAGTGAACTGGCCGAAACGGCGGCGAAGCTTCGGGCGGCCGGAGTGAAGCTCGATCTGGGCGGCCACTCCGCGGCCTCGTTTCTGGAGCAGGATTTGATCGTCATAAGTCCGGGCGTGCCGGTGACACTCGCTCCGCTCGAGCTCGCGCGAACGCGCGGAATTCCCGTGTGGAGCGAGATCGAACTCGCGTGGCGCTTCCTCCGAGGGAAGCTCGTAGCGATCACCGGCTCGAACGGCAAGACGACCACGACTTCGCTGGTCGCGCACATCCTAAAGACCGCCGGAATTCCGACGCTCGTCGGCGGCAACATCGGAGTGCCGCTGCTGTCGCTGGTCGAGTCTTCGACCGATTCGAGCGTGACCGTGGCCGAGATCAGCAGCTTCCAGCTCGAAGCGATCGAGGCGTTTCGCCCCGAAATCGGCGTCCTGCTGAATCTCACGCCGGATCACCTCGACCGCCACGCGTCGTTCGAGGAATACGCTGCCACGAAGATGCGCATGTTCGAAAACCAGCTCGAGCGCGACGCCGCCGTGCTGAATGCCGACGATCCCGAGGTGACGCGGCGGATGCCTTCGCGGCCGCACGTCTTCTGGTTCAGCCGGCAGAAGCGCGTGGCCGCGGGCGCGTTCCTGCGCGACGACCAGATCATTTTTCGCCACGACGGCTCCCAAGTCCCGGTGGCGCGGCGCGACGAAATCCCCTTGCGCGGCGAGCACAACGTGGAAAACGTGCTGGCCGCCTGCGCCGCGGCCTATCTTGCCGGCGCTACTCCCACGGCGATCGCGAGCGGCGTGAAGACATTTCAGGGAGTGGAGCACCGCCTGGAATTTGTCGCCGAGACGGGTGGCGTCAAGTTCTACAACGATTCGAAAGCCACGAATGTCGACGCGGCCCTGAAGGCCGTCGAAGCGTTTCCGGGACCGCTCGTCGTCATTCTCGGCGGCAAGGACAAGGGCAGCCCGTACACGCCGCTCCGCGAGCCGCTTCGCGAACGCGCGCGACTGGCTATCCTGATCGGCGGCGCCGCGGACAGAATCGCGGCGGACCTGAGAGATGCTGTCCCAGCCATGAATGCTGGCACGCTCGACCGCGCGGTGCAGCTTGCCGTCGAACAGGCGCGGCCCGGCGACACCGTTCTGCTCGCACCGGCGTGCTCGAGCTTCGATCAGTTCGAGAACTACGAGCACCGGGGCCGCACGTTCAAAGAACTCGTCGCGAAGCTCGAGAATCACCCCGCCGCGGAAGCTCACGCGCGGAAGGGACGATGAATGCCCCGCAGCTTGCAACCTGACCGCCAACTCTTCGGCGCGACGCTCACGCTTTGCCTGATCGGCGCAGTGATGGTTTTCAGCGCCTCGGCCATGACCGCGCGCGACGAGTACGGCAACGGCTACTATTTTCTGCTTCGGCAACTGCTCTGGCTCGCGCTCGGAATCGCGGGGATGTTCTGGCTGATGAACACGGACTACCGCAAGCTGCGCCAGCCGCGCGTGATCTTCACGGCGCTTTCGGCGACGTTTCTGCTACTGATCGCGGTCTTCTTCCTCGACCGCTCGCACGCGACGCACCGCTGGATTCGCTTCGGGCCGCTCGGCTTGCAGCCATCGGAGTTCGCAAAGCTTGTCGTGATTTTCTATCTTGCGTGGTTCCTCGAAATCCGGCGCAGGCCGCGCGGCGCCGGAGTCAACAATCTGACTCAAACGCTCTTGCCGGCGCTCGGAACCGTCCTGCTGATCGTCGCTTTGGTTTATAAGGAGCCCGACCTCGGCACGGCCTGCATGATCTTCTTTTCCGCCGCAGTGATGCTGTTCGTTGCGGGCCTTTCGATGCGCTACATCGCCGCGGCCGCCGCCGTGGGTGTGCCCGTCATAGCCATCGCGATTCTGAGCACGCCCTATCGCCTCGAACGCGTAAAGGCGTTCTTTTCGCCCGAGGCTGATCCTCAGGGCCATGGCTTCCAGTTGTTGCAGTCGCTGATTGCGGTCGGCTCGGGCGGATTTACCGGCGTCGGCCTGATGGAGAGTCACCAAAAGCTCTTCTTCCTTCCCGAGGCGCACACGGACTTCATTTTCTCCGTGGTATGCGAGGAGTTCGGCTTTATCGGGGCGGTCATCGTGCTCGCGCTGTTTGCCTTCTACGGCTGGCGAGGCTTCGTCGCCGCGATGAAGGCGCCGGACGAATTCGGCCGCCTGCTGGGAATCGGCATTACGGCGATGGTAGTGGGCCAGGCGCTGATCAATCTGAGCGTCGTGGTGGGCCTGATGCCGACCAAGGGAATTCCGCTGCCGTTCGTGAGCTACGGCGGATCGAGTTTGATGGGCATGCTTCTGGCCACGGGCGTGCTCCTGAATATCAGCCAGCACGCGGATGAGACGTGAGCCCCAATGCGAAGCCGGACGCAAAGACTCTGCTGATTGCTGGCGGCGGTACCGGTGGGCACGTGTTCCCGGCGCTGGCCGTGGCGCGGGAATGGCTCCGCCGCGGGAGTGAAGGAGAGCGACAGGTCGTGTTTGTCGGAACCGAACGCGGAATCGAAGCGCGGCTCGTGCCGCAGGCAGGGCTGCCGCTCGAACTGATTCGCGTGGCCGGCCTGAAAGGGATCGGCGGCGCGAGATTCCTGCGCAACGCCGCGATGCTTCCCGCCGGCCTGTGGGACTCCGAAAGGATTCTGCATCGCCATCGATTTTGTGCGGCGCTTGGCGTCGGCGGCTATGCCTCGGGCCCGATGATGCTCCTTGCGGCGCTGCATCGGATTCCGAACGTCGTGTTCGAGCCCAACGTCGAGCCGGGGTTCACGAACCGCATTCTGGCGCGGCTCGCGACGCGCGTGGCCGTCGCCCACCAGCCGACCGCCGCCCGATTCGGCCGCAAAGCCGTCGTCACCGGCTGCCCAGTGCGCAAGGAATTCTTCGCCATTCCCCGCAAAGATCATCGCGCGCCGTTTACGCTGCTGATTACCGGCGGCAGCCGCGGGGCTTTGCCGATCAATCGCGCCGTAGTCGATTCGCTCGATCGTCTCGCCGCAAGAAAAAGTCAGCTTTTCATCGTGCATCAGACCGGCGAACGCGACTATAATGCGGTTCGCGTGGCATATGCGCGCCGCGAATTCAAAGCGGAGGTTCTGCCCTTCATCGAGAACATGGCGGAGAGGTTTGCCCAGGCCGACCTGATCGTCTGCCGCTCGGGCGCTATCACTGTCGCGGAGGTATCGGCCTCCGGACGCGCCGCCATCTTCATCCCTTTCGGGGCTTCCACCGACGCGCACCAGACGCGCAATGCCGCCGCCATGCAGGACGCAGGCGCGGCCCGGCTCTTGCCGCAGGACGACCTGACACCCGAGCGCCTGAC
>Ga0187872_10004414_pt1 | contig 10614 bp, 8 predicted proteins | sample June2016WEW_16_4_FD_132973 | JGI IMG/M metagenome (GOLD analysis project Ga0187872, IMG submission 132973) | Peatland microbial communities from SPRUCE experiment site at the Marcell Experimental Forest, Minnesota, USA - June2016WEW_16_40 | ecosystem: Environmental > Terrestrial > Soil >...
CAAGGGAATCCGCGCCTCGCCGGATTCCCTAAGAGATTCCTGAAGAATTTTCTCTTTGTGCTTGGCGTCATCCACCATGCGAATGAATGTGCGGAACAAATATGCTGCGACATTCCGTACAGCGGGTGCGCCAGAAGACTTCTTCTCCTCGATTGCGGCGGACACGGAGGCCGCTGCCTCCTCAAAGTAGTTCATAGCCAGGGCGGGATCACCGATCAGGTTTTGGGCGTACGCGAGGGCGCGTGGGCCAATTTCCATCGAGACAGACAACACCGCAGGAGTGATTTGCCTGCCGAAGCGGTCAACCGAGTTCAATAAGAACGGAGGACCGGGCTTCGTTTCTCGCCTCGGGCGCATGGGGACCCATCTCTTGTCGCCGCGAATCTGCTGATTTGGATGTGCCCAGATGGCTTTGGGATTGCTGCGAATCCACGTAATCGTTCTAACACCTATGGTACTTTCGTACTACTCTGGTTCTCGTTACTTTTCGCTTCTTGTTCGGTAACTTTGATCTGCGTGGGAAAGTTTGAGCACCGTCGATGACGATCAGGCACCGTCTGCAAAAATGAAAAAGGGGCCCCGGAGAAAACCGAGGCCCCTTCGTGTGAGTCCGGTCAGAAGGGGACCTCCTCCGGTTGCGCGTCGAGTGGCGCGTTGTCGAGCACCTGATCCTTTTTGGTGCGATTGAGCTTGCGGATGGAATCCGCCTTCACCTGCCAAGCCTTGAGCGGCACGGTGATATTGCTCTTGCCTTTGCCGAATTCTTTGTCGTAGGTGCTACTTACCAGCGTGCCTTCGACATAGATGTGGTCGCCCTTGCGCAGCTTCGTCGCTGCGTACTCGCCGAGGCCGTTCCAGGCGACGACGCGATGCCACTCGGTCTTCGAGTGCCATTCTTCGTCAGCGCCTTTCCACGACCGCTGAGTCGCCAGCGACAGAACCGCGAACTTGCGGTCGGACGCTCGAACCGACTTGTGCTCCGGGTTCTTGCCGAGGTAGCCGATGAGGTGAACTCTGTTTTGGTACATTTTCTTTCTCCGTTTCTGCCCTTGTAATTGGGGCACCCCAGAGCGAGCGGATACTGCTCCCAAGGCGAGCGGCTGCTTTTTGGGAGGGACACAAGAAATCTTCGGTGCTGTTTCAGAAGATTTCTAGGGAGGAGACGGAAAAGCAGAAGACCCGAAGCTGCCGGGCGCAGGAATTATCCCGAAGCTGTGCCCAATGGAAAGGGACGATAGGAAAGAGAATGGACAAGAGCGGCACACTCGGTGGTTGTCGAGGCGGGAACCGATACCAGCCGGGGCGCTCAATCGCAATCACGACGGCGAGGCTACATTCACAGCGGCGGGTGGACACCTCGCGTCAACCCGGCTTCAGGCTATCGATGCACCAGTTTCAAGGCGCTCAAAATAGATTACCGTGACGGGGTCCTGATCAAGAACTCGTGGGTACCAGTGCTTGAGATCCTTCCACAGTTCCTCCCGAGTCTGAAATCCCTCGTCCATCGCATCTTGGTCTGTTAAGTCTTTGAAGCACCGACTCGTATCAACCTTAAGTATTCTCACGGGCACGGACGAGCGCCCATCTGTCATTACGATCTGGTCGGATGCAACCGATGCCATCCCCAGACGTACTGTGCATGTCTTCTTGCCAGCGCGCAACAATGCCATGTCCCCAGGGCTGATTTTCATAGAACCACGGTACGTGTATTCGCGCGCAGTCAATTCGCAACTCCTACTTGGGCGAGAAACTGACCTTGCCAGTGAGAGCAAAAGCAGAAGCCACTCCACATAATAATCCGAAAATCTTGAGAAGTATGGAAATCAACGGATGACAGTCGAGAAGTTTAGAATCCCCTAGAACGTATGTGCAGATTGCCACTGCCCCCGTAATCGTACCGACGCCGACGCGCCATTTGTTGCGCATTACTCTATATTTCAGAGCAAACACGGGCCCAGTGACCCAACCAGTTGGCTGAGGTGAGGTCGCCAATGTGATTTCTGCCGAGGTTTGCCCAATTAGTTGGGCACTCTGCGCACGGAATTCGATCATTGTTCCAGTGTACCGCCTCAGCGGAAAATTCGGATTCCCGGTAAACTTTACGACCTTATCGTCCGATGTCGAAGCCTCAACATGAAACGTATCGCGCGCCCCTACCCCTTGCCCGATCTCACTAATTAGTTCAAATCTCCATCCAGTGTTCTCAGTGATGTGATAGACAGCTTCGGATTGGCGCGTTTTCCCTTTTTCGACGTGCGTGTGAATCCTTGGCAGAGTCATGTCATCTGCTTGGCTTCTATAGGGACCTTTTAATCTCCAAAATGCGTCCTCTCTGAATTGCATAGGATCAGCCGAGAGCCGACTAACTATCCCGCTCCATTTCTCCTGGTCCTCGCCAGCTTGCAATTTCCTTAGTGAATCCATTCCAGTCGATACGCATACATACTTCCCAGATGGTCCTCCATCCCTGACGACGGCCCACGGCGTCTCCCCCTTCCCTTCGAGCGCCTTCATGAGTTGATCGAAAGCCTCATTGTGGGTCGGATAGTTACCGACTTTAAAATCGAAGTAGTAGCTCTTTCCGTCCTTCACAATGCTAAGCATCGTTCCTAAACGCGTCCCGACGTAAGCAAAAGGTAAGACACCTTGCGGGGCGATAGTACGTTTCTCATCTCTGCGATAACTTCCCTGCTTTTGCATGTATATGAAGAGGACGGGTGCAGACTCGTTGCCGTCAGCGCGCCTTACAGCCTCATCTGATAAATATTTTTGCTTGTAGTCATAGCGCATAGTTGCGCCAGCGGGGAGCGCTAGAAGGTTGTGAACGTCTCGGTAATAGTCCATCAGCTGGGACGTATCGAACACGATCCAAAACCAATCGTTCATTGCTTTACCTTATCTCGTCGAGAAAAGTGGTCACAAAATCCGCTGCTCGAAACTGCGACGCTTTTTCAACTATGTCCGGGCGAAGCATAGCCTTCGAAAGAACTCTTTCTTTCCAATACCGAACAACATCAATTTCTCCTGGCCACGCGGGGACGGATCGACCGCCCTCTCCCGTGTTGTGCAGATATGGAACCGTGAGGTAGACACCCTTGCGAATTCCAAGCCGCACAATCTTGTCCCGAGGAATGTCGCAGATATTTAGCGCGCGCTTCAGCGTGCGGATTGCCCTGTTATCAGGACAGCTACCATCACGTTTGATGACCAGAGCCCGCGCTGCTAACAGAGTGTCCCTGCTAAATGCAAGAGTGGAATAACCCATTGTTTCGCCGATTCTGCGGTACAGACCGCCGGGGCGAACCATAATTCGGTTGAAAATCGGACTGTGCAGTCCATTAGCAGAGGTGGTGACTATGGTTTTGAGGCTATCCGGTCGGTATTTGCGGAAGAATTCCGCAGCGACAGAATCGCTGGCTGCCAGTCCAGCGATCATCTTGCCGGCTCTCAAAAAACTATACGGCGGAACCGCGATACAAAAGCTCAATTGCATGCATGATCGGAGGCCCCGATGTCGCGCTCGGGTAGATGTATTCCAACCAAGAAATTGATCTCGGCAGGTCAACGAATAAACTGTGCTGGATAATCCGAATGCGCCGATCAGAGGAGTTCCAGGCTGCCCTTCATCTCTGACAAGCGCTGCAATCTGCCGGTATAGGAGCCTCGGAGCAGGAACCGATTGGAGCAACCTGCAGAACCGGAACGTCTCTAGCTCCTCGCCAGATGTGCAGAATTCGATCTTCGGATTAATGGAGTCAAAATCCAATGATGAGCCAATGGCGAACTGCTCGGTGATGCCGTTCGACAGTGCCCGTGTAAGGAACTCACGCTCAGCATGCAATCGGCGATCTCTTTCGTCCCTCATCAGCTTGACGATCCGTCCCGTCTTGAGGGCCACGGGTCTTAGCATGAATCCCAATTGATTTCTGTTCCATTTCATCGAGACTGCAATCCCTATGCGCCGCAGGTCCACCTGCAGGAAGTGCAGGAAGGCATATTTGTCCTGGGAGTAGGGCGTATTTGTCCTGTGAACTTGGCTGGACTCCAAGTTAGGCATCGCGTCTCTTCGAGAAGAAAACTTGAGTCTTCAACACTTATTTAGTCAATTGTAGACGAGATTCTCAACCATGGTGTCGAAGAGATAGCAGACTAGAACGAGTTGATTACTTCTGCTGGTCTCATGCAGCTTGCGCCACAAGGCGATCCTTAGCCACGGCACAGTAGGGAGCGTTCTCCAGCGCGAAGAGCTCTGCACCGTGGCCTATGCGTCGCCGATGTCATGGCATGGCGACTCGGCTGGTCGCAGCGAAGCGACGGGCAGGTGGACGATCTGGAAAACCCGCGGCAAACTTGATGTTCGCTGCCCGGCGGTTCCTTGCGGGAGCCGCTTAGGGTTATTCTTGCTAAATCCCAGTGAAAGCGTTTGCGATTGCGAAGCCCCGGTGGGGGAGTGCCCGGACTTCGGATCGGAGGATGACCGCGTATGGCTGACGTTGAAAAAGCACGAACGCTGTTCGAAGAAGCGGGTTTGGCCTTTCCAAACATTCCCCAGGAACTGGCAGAGCGACTGAAGGAACAGGACAAATGGCTCTTCGCCACGCGCGAGGTCAGTATGTCGCCGTATAACCTAGAACACTATGTCTGCGAGGCGAATGTGGAGGATTACGTAATCCTCTCCCATTCAGGACATGGCGTGAACTCATATGCGATTCAGTACTATGTAGTGTATAACGTCCTGCGGATGTTCCTGCATCTCGACTGGGGCGGCGTGTACACGGATGCAAAGGCGGCGGCGACCAAGATCCATGACTGTTTTTCGCTGGCAAACGAGATCATCCCCGTAGCACATCAGGCCGGGGCGATTCTGGGTGGCGACCGGCTGACAATCGTGGGGTCGGACTTCTACGGGAGCTATTGGTCGTTGCCGGGGGAAAATCGCCGAGACGAAGTCGAGGGCGCCAAAGGTCCAGCCATCGTGCTCGCTGGAGCGCTTCGTTGGCTTCAGGGCAGTGCTGCATGAGATGGAGCCAGAATGAGAATTCAGAACTTCCATCTTCCTCTTTGGTTGATCAGCGACTTGGCTGAGGACGCGTGCACCGGATGTTCCGTGAACGATGCGCAGCGCAAGCCAGGTTAAGACTAGCCTTGTGGGATGGTGATGCTTGTATTCTTTAGAAAATAGTTTTTCGAATATAGCCAAGCGGGGGTGAAAACCGCATGCCGCAGCCAGAGCCTATCGATCCCGGTAAATACAATTTTCCTACTCTGATGAACGATATCGAGAATGGCCGCGTTCGACTTCCGCCATTTCAACGGGATTTCGTTTGGAGCCTCGGAAAAGTTATCGATCTCATGGACAGCATCTATAAGGGCTTCCCGATTGGCAGTTTCTTTTATTGGAAAGCCGACCGGAAGTACGTAACGCTCTTCCGTGATATCAAGAGCCTTTGCCTTCCGTCACCCGCCCCTGAGCAGGAACTCTTCTTCATCCTGGACGGACAGCAACGATTGACTTCGATCTGGGTGACGTTTAAGGGCAGTGTGATTGACGGCGCGAGCTATGCCCAGATCTGTCTCGATCTTGAATCTGCTGCGAAATATGAAGAAGGTGATCCCGAAGCGCGTCGCCAAATTAAGGTGTTTAAGGAAACAGAGCCGGACAACATCACGTTCATTTCGCTGCACGACATACTGTCGGAGAACGTAGCGACCTACGATGCGATCCGCGATCCATTGCCGCCAGAGAAAAAACAGACGCTCTCAAAGGCTCGCGACCGATTTAGAAACTATCCCTTTTCCGTGGTCAAGGTTTTCAACTTGGAGTTGGAAGATGCCGTTGAGGTCTTCCAGCGAATTAACCAGGGTGGGAAGCGCCTGACGCGCTTCGAGCTGGTAGCTGCCAATTGTTGGTCCGAGTCCTTCGATTTGGCAAAGGCGGTCAAGGACTTTAATGAGAGGGTCAAACAACGCACGGATTTCGGAATGGTGGAGCCAATCGCATTCGTCCAATCGATGTCTCTCGTTGAGTTCGGGCAATGCAAGACCGAACACGAGCTGAAACTCAGGAGCAAGACCGTCGAGGAATTGTGGCCCCGCATCTCGAAGGCTATCGGGGATGCAATCGATTGGATGCGGGACAATTACGGAGTCATCAGAGGAGACATGATTCCATACGGTGCGATGCTCCCCGTCCTCGCCTGCTATTTTGCCGAACATGGAACAAACGTCCCGATTGAACACAAACAATGGATCGATCAATGGTTTTGGCGGTCGGCATTTTCCGAGAGATACGCCAAGTCGCAGACTACACAGATGGCAACTGACGCAAAGGCGATCCGGGAACTAATCGACGGTAAGCTAGAACTGCCGAGCTATCCGTTGACGGTGACCAAGGACGGCATCCGACAGATGAAAATAAACCGCGCATCTGGCGCGGCCCGAAATGCGATTTTGTGCCTCCTGGCGCACGCCAAACCGAAGAACTTTGTCACTGGAGCCGATATCTCGCTTGCTAAGGATCACTTCAGCGACCTTAAAGACCCGAACGCTCACCACATTTTTCCGAAGAACTTCATAAAGAAGGAGCTCAAACGTTACGTCGAAGATGTTCATCTCCTACCGAACTTTTGTTTCCTACCTGCGGACTTGAACAATAAGATCAAGGACCGACCGCCCTCGGACTACTTTGCAGAGTTCAGAGGTAGTGACGGCGACAATCCAAATTTCGAAGCAGCTTTGCGCTCACATTTGATTCCCTCGGGCCCAGATTCACCAATATGGAATGATGACTATGACTCGTTTTTGCAGCAAAGGGCTGAATTGATTTGGGCTGCCATCGTGACGGCTGTGGGCGAAGGCGACATCTATGACTCTGGCGCCCCCGTCCCTCGCGATCAGGCGCGACTTGCGGTGGATGAAATCGAGGTTAAGCTCCGTCGGGTACTGCACGATGTGCTGCGTTCGCGTCTTGGGGACGACTATTGGAAGAGTGCCGTGCCAGGCGATTTACAGGCGAAAATAAAGGAACGAATCAGTGAACGAAATCGGTCAAAAATCGTTATTCGGATCGAGGATCCGCTTATTCGGATCCAGTACGCTGACATCATGGACCTTCACAAGATTGTTGACAAGAACTGGGACCTCTTCAAGGACCGATTCGAGAGTCGCGAAGCCCTCAAGTCACACTTCTTAGCTCTCAAGAATTATCGGAATCCCCTGGGGCACATCCGAGATGTGGATGTCGTCGAACAGAAGCAAGGAGAAGCTGCGATCATTTGGTTCAGAAGGGCCCTCAGCGCGCCCATTGATTCAAATATTGTTCCCGATGCCGACAAGGAGGCGACGACGGCCTAGAACCGACAAAGCACGTACCATGTGCCGCTTTCAGTGGGGCGGCGCGGATGATTCATCCGCATCGATAGCACTGAGAATCTGAGTTGCGGTCCGCTGGACGCATTCAAGGCTCTCGTTGAGGAGTTTCGCATCCCCGCCGTACAGACCGATATAGTCCTGCGCGGCGGTGCCGGTTTCGAGGCCGATTGCGCTGCACACGACAAACGCGACGGCTTCGGCTTCAGTTTCGCGGACGCGCTTCGATGTACTGCTCCGGCGTTCGTCTCGATGCATCATCTCGTGCGCCACCTCATGCGCCAGAGTCGCAAACTCCTCACCCGCCGACTGGCCGGGCAGCAAGGTAATCTTGCCGCCTGCGGAAGTGCCACGGGCAGGCGCGATATCTTCGGAGTATTCGAGAGCGATGCCCTGCTTAGCTACGAAGGTCGCAAGGCGTTCGCGGTACTCGCAGGGATCGCCGTTAACGCTGCCGATCTCGGGCAGTTCTTTCCCATCCGTCTGGCTGATATCGAACACGTAGGCCGCGCGGAATCCGACCGCCGTTGACGATTCGTCGGGTTCGGTTTCGTTGTTGTTCTCGGCCTTCTTCCGAATGATCGGGGCGAGAATCAGAATCCCTTTCTCGCCCTTCTTCACAAAGCGGCCCAGTTTGGGCCAAGCATGAAAGCCTGCGACGTGGGTGGCTGATGGGTTCTGCGATGCGATGAGGATAATGTTGTGCCACGAGTAGCGATGGAACCGCGCCATTGCCGCGAGGTGCTCCCTCAGCTTCTCACTGTGGCCCGCTTCCAGGGCCTGACTGAGTTGCTCGATGGCTTTGCTTGCGATCTGTTTTGCTTCTTCGACTTTCATTTTTTCCTGTCCTCCTGTTTCGGGGAGTCCTTGCTCCCTTCATCCACACCCGAGGGAGCAAGGACGCGAAACAGGGGACAGAAGCGGAGAGATTGGCGCGTCCAGGTCGGAACGGGCCGCACGTCTGAGTGACACGGGTTTTGGTGGCGCGAAGAGTGCTAGTGGAGACCGGAGGCGGAGGTATTAGTCGCCGGGACGCGGCAATCTCGAAGCGGCGAAACGAGGAGAGCGAGGTCAGATCTTAAGATAGGACGACTAGCCATCATCGTATTGATACTCTCTTGACAGTATCGGTGTGCTTAATCCATAGTGTTGAATCTTCGGGGGAGCTTAAGCCATGAGATCACGGAGTGGCCTTGTTGTGAGATTACTCGTACTATTCGGCCTTCTAATTATGGTGTCGCCGCAGGAACGGTCACAAGATCTTACGACCGCCGCAACATGCGGGGAAATCATATCTGCGGCGCAGGCTGTGATCCAACAACTGCAAAACCTCGTGGCCACTGCCGCTGGCGATGCCTCCATTTCGGCGAACGGCGCGAGCACTCAGTTGAGTGCCCTGATCACACAATTCCAAACTGCTGTCGGTGACAAAGTTACGACGCCGCTGAACAGTCTTGGATACGACATACAAAATCTCGGTCAGAGAATAATTTTTGCAACGAATAACCTAAATGAGATTCTTACGCGCCAGCGGAATTGCGCGTACGCTAACGCCGCATCGCTCGAGAGCGGTATTCGAAACGTGGGATTGAGCATAGGCGCTAACATCCCTTTTGTTGCATCAGGTGCTCCGCGAATTGATTTATTTCAGTTCGTCGGACACGATCCAATGGAGGTGCCTGCTGAGGGCGGGGATCTGCTCATAAAGGGATATAGGCTTTATGTGGGTAAAGCCCCTTTAATTTCTCTCGTGACAGACAGCGGCGCGCTCATCGCGAAGTTATCTGCCAGCAAGGCAGGCAGTCAAGATGAGGTCTCAACTGCGATACCGGGAGCTACATTGACGGCTAACGCTGGTAAGACGCTGGCATTCAAGCTTGAAATATACGTGCCCAAGACAGTCATCGGTTTTATCCCTGCAGGGAACCAAACTGCGGAGTTGAACCTGCCGTTTGTTGTGCCCAAGGCTTATGCTTTGAGCTATCAAGTGACAGCGCAAGTCACGTACTACACGGCTACACCAGAGAACGTAAACTTGCAGTCCGTGTCATTTGATTTTCATAACGCTTCATGCGAAGACAGGCATAACTTGCCCGGGGATACCAGGACTCCACAATTGCCTAGTGGACCGCGGATATCAGATGCTCAGATTACGGGATATCATTTTGCAAACTGGCCCGACGGGCATGCATCGCCCAACACCCGAAATCAGTCTTCAATTGCTGTAACGACGACCGCCACAACAGTGTCCGCTGCAGGATGGTTGGATACCGCGAGTTGCGTTCAAGAGGGCTTCATTGTTCATGTTGCTAGACTGCTCCATGATACATTCTGGCAGGCCGTTGTGGTTCCTGAAGCTCGCTACACCGAAGAGAAAGAGACATCTGTTTCATCTGCGCCGGTGACGGCGGTCGCAGTTCTTCCGGAAACTACGGCGATACTCACATTTCCCACTGCATCTGCGGAGGCAGGAGTTAAGTCCTTTTCATATTCCGTCGTGCCCGTTGTAAACGGCGTGGCGCAAAAAGCGCTGTATCAAAGTCCGGTGGTCTCTGGTAATGAACGCGGGGTGGATGATGCTGTGAGCCTAGGGCCAGTGTCGATTACTGCCCATTGGAATCCGCAACCAGTAAACGGTATGACTCAAGTGACCGTGAAGATCTCGGAGCCGACCTGCGGCTATTAAGCGGAACGATGACCTTCGCGAGGCTTACATCTGGGAGTTTGAGGGCCACGTAATTACATCGCAAGCTAGCTCTCGGTGATCGGCAAGACTCGGTAACAATCGGAGGTTGTAGAATGTCGGATGCTCGGCAAGGCGCGTACCCTCATAAGGGGTTGTTGAGTCCTTTGCTTTCCCATCCCTCGGTGGTCAGTGTCAGAGCTTGATTCATCTGCGTCTTTCCGGCCCCGTCAATGGTTGAAACAATTCCGGGAAAAACTCTTTGAATGTCCGGATTCTTTGCCCAGTCGGAAAGATTCTCGATCCTGTATGTATAGAAGACTGTGACTTCTTCGGAGTCCCCAGCGGCAGTCGGCCCCTGCCAGTTGACGATTTTGTCCAACGCCTGTTGTCCGTAACAGAGGTCACCCTGAACCTGTTTGTTTCCGGCTAAGCCGAGGCGGTCTTTCTCCCGATAGAATGTCTTGCCGTTGTCAGTCAGTTCGTATCGGAGGACTTTTGTCTTAACGGGGCGACTGCTGAGCGGTGGCATGTATTCGGTTTCCGCCTCGTGAGAGCGCACC
>Ga0187872_10004416_pt1 | contig 10610 bp, 7 predicted proteins | sample June2016WEW_16_4_FD_132973 | JGI IMG/M metagenome (GOLD analysis project Ga0187872, IMG submission 132973) | Peatland microbial communities from SPRUCE experiment site at the Marcell Experimental Forest, Minnesota, USA - June2016WEW_16_40 | ecosystem: Environmental > Terrestrial > Soil >...
ACCAGCAGATCCTGGCTCGGCGCGGCGTTCCACCGAGGCGGATAATTGTGCACGCGGCTGTCGCGCACGTTCATGCCGTCGACAATGGCATAACGTACGGGCGCCACCGAGACGTATCTTCTTGAAACATTCTCAATGCCGTTGCGCGTCGTCGCTAGCGCCTAATGGCCTACGCGGAGGAGGCGCTTTCATAGTACTGCTTTAACTTTTCGTGTTCAGACAGGTTCTCGGGGCGATACGGTTTCATCTCGTAAAAATGCGGCACACTCGCGGCTGCGAACCTCGTGTAGACGGTCGGATGCAGCACTGCATCCGGATTAACGAGCCGAAGCCCTTTGGTGAACTTGATCAACCCCCAAAGGTATCCGGGCTCTCTCGCGTCGTGCTGAGGTCCGCACGGGTCTGGGTTCAGGTGTAGAAACCGCCTATCTACCTTGATCCCATAGCCATTTAGGGTTGTGCCGTCGGGAAGATTTTCGGCGGCGTGCACCATCCATTCGAGGGCGATGTCAGACAGCCGGGACTCGTTTTCGGCGTAGCTGCCGCCGATGTCGGAATGCACGCCCGCAAACCAGATTTGATCAAGCCAATCGGGGTAGCTGTCCGGCCGGGCCGGCCCGGTATTTCTGGCGCTGCCCCACTCCACCCGAGCAAAATCCGCTCTGTTCTCGTCAATCGACATGGCATGTCGCGCGTACCACACAGCATTGTCCAAGTGCTTGTCGTAGAATTGCATCTTCGGCGCCGCGACGTGCAGCGTTTGAAAGAAGTTGTATCCCGGAAGACCGACCGCGTACTGCACATGTGTCACCGCATACCAGATGACGGCGATAACGACCGAAGTGGTGAGCGACAATAAAAAAATCGGCCAGAATGAAAACAGTAAAAGCGACAGAAGGAAACTGAGGACCGCAAGAATGATGACGGTGGCACCAACCGATAGAGCGGACGTAACATAACTGCCAAGCGCCGCAACGGTATCGAAAACCCCTATGAAAAACGGATTGATGTTCGGATCTCCATTCTCGTCCGATCGATATTTCTTCCGAAACTGAAGTGCGAGCGCCTGCCGCTGGTCCAGATACGCCTTGTCTTTCGGCGAGCTGACATGCTGGTACACTTTCCGCACCGCTTCCTTGGCAATTTTCCGAGTGGACCCCTCGTCGCGGAAGAGGGGAGTGTGGCCGTCAGCCATTGTGGTTGGTACTCCGCACAACGACAGCACGGCGGCCACGCAGCGCACGGTGTACGCACCTCGGCTAAATCCGAACATGAATATGCGATCGCCAGGCTGCCACATTCGCAAAATCGCCGCGTAGCAGTCGATTATGTTCATTGTTATACCGAGTCCCGTCGCTTGGCTCACCGTATTATGCACCCAACGATACGCGCGCTCTGCGGAGAAAACGCCGCTGTCAGGCTGAGAACCTAAGCCGGGGTCATAGAATGTTAGCTGAGTGCGCGGATCGATCTCGGATTCCGGACTGCAGCGCGTCGCACGATAGAGCTTATAGATATTGCTGATGTTTTCGTCGGGGGTGAGCCCGCCGGCCTGTCCCGTACCATCTGAAAAGATCAAGATATTCTTGCCCATGGCACCCTCGGGAGTCGAAAGATGTTCTCAAGATTTCTGGTTAAGGGACCTCGCTACCGGACTGGGGGCTCGGCAGCCCTTCACCGATGACTTCGCGGCGGCAACCGGCTCCAACGCCCCTTTGTCGAGGAGACCTACCTCTACGAAACTGTACTTAATTGCAAACGACCCGACTCTATTGTACACCCACTTTCTCAGAATCCTGCTGATGGGGCTTAATGGAGCCTAATCCGGCCCCTTCAGGATTTTGGCGCTTGAATCCGGTGCGCCGGTTAAGGCCGACTTAAGCAGCTGTCTCTTTCTCTCCGCGATCAGCATCTCGTTCTTGACTATGCGCCCCTGCTCATCAGGAATCGCTCGATCTCGGTTAGTTGTTGACGCTGTTCGGACGAGGAATCTTGCTCGAGTTCGGCGATTTGGGCACGAGCAGCCGCAATGGTGAACCAAGGCACGTCGCCGTCTGCCAACAGGCGATCGCGGCGCCAAGCCTGCCAACGGCCGCGCTCTTGGTCAGACAACAGGTCGAATCGCTCACTGGCGATCACACGTTTGCTGAGCTCACGGAAGCGATCATCTTCGAGGACCTCGATAATACCTGGACGTTCGGGCCAATTATGCTCATGAAAATAATGCATGCGGGATTCGTCAGCCGGCGCAGCAAAGCCGGCATAGATTTTTTCTTCGACGTAAGGAGAGGGCTCTTGGTCGGCGTATCGCTCGGCTAGCAAACGGGCGACGCGCTTGCGGAAATCAGCGTGCTCGCGAACGGCCTGGGCCCGGGCTTGATAGGTCGCTACTCGTTGGAAGCCGCGTGTGCTTGGCGGATGAGCACTTCCTGGGTTGATGACTCCGGCTGTGGCTTCATGTCTACCCGACACGCCCGCACTGGCCCTTTTAGGTATGAAAGCGGAATGACGGATTTGGCGTCACGTTGTCGGAGAGTTCGGTCATAATCTCCCCGACCTTTTTGGCAAACAGGAGTGTGACCGGCAAACGGGTGATCCCGTCACTTGAATTCCAGTTCATCTTGGAGAGCGTCAGGATTTCTCGGGATCTGGCTTCGATATCTGTCGAACCCGCTGATCCGATCTGGAGCGGCGCCGGGATGTGGGCACCCGGGAATTCGTCCCACCACGGAACGTAGCCACTCGTAAACAGATAGGAATCGTCCTCGATCTGGCAAAGCGTTCCGCGCCACGGTTCTTCGGAACCTTTTCTGACCAGCCGGAACGGAGTTTGCCGCAGCCAAACGAGATCGCAGCCAGGCACTATATCCTTCGCGCCTTCACGAAACCCGGCCTCTTCTTCCGGCTGATAGAGTGAAGTCTTGTGCACGACAACGCGTTTCGGCTTCACGCCGGTGCGCATCTCGTAGCCATGCAGGATGTCCCGCATCATCGCAAATGCTTGGGACTTGTTCAGGTAGGGCTGCCTGTCCCTGCGCTGCTCATGGTCGATGTGGGCGCCCTTCAGGCAAAACGGCTCATGATCGGACGAAAATGCCTGGGCGACACTGGCATAGACCAGATGACCTCCCCGTTTTTTCAGGTGATGAAACGATACCCCGATGAAGCAGACTCCCTCGGGGAGGTCCGCGGGCCGCCATGGAAGTCCCCCCGATTTGTAATAAAGCGTGGTGGCAAAATTCCAGCTCCGCGTGCATTGGCTATGGCCGGTATCCTCTTCGCGATCGATTGTTCCACGCCGCAGGACTTGGATGGGAACAGCATTGTCGTATTTGTGGATCTTCGCCTTAAGTGCGCGGTAGAAGGTACGGAACAGAAGATCTTCGGCCGTGGTCCTGAGAGCGTCCGCTTCAGCCAGCTCTTCAGCCGAAGGAGCAAACAGGTCTCCTTGCGCGCTCTCTTCTTCCCTTTTCAGTATCTCCAGAGCCCTTCGCTCCTTCGCGGATAGACCGGGATTTTCCACACGCAAGTCGCCGAGGTCGTCGGGAATGCACACCACGATGCAATCCGGCCGCACGTCGCCGAACAGACTGCTGATGGGCCCCTCGAACAGTTCGACCAACGCGTCGAAATCGGCGCCGCTGATGGGTTCGCGGAACAAGCGCTCGAATTGAGACCGATCGACTGCTCGGACAAACCGCTCATCGACCTCGAACTTCGCTCCGAGAGCTTTCTCGGCGCCCGGCCAGTTCCGAAACCTGCGGGCATTGCGCTCACGCGCCGGCTTGAAGGAGCCCATCGTCGCGATCCAGCGGCCGGCGGCCAAGACATCTTCGGACAGGCCCACGACACCCAGACGGATCGTGCGAAGTCCGCGATGATCGACCGGGCCGGCCGCGGAAAGAGCGCGGCGCGGATCGACGTCGCGCCGCCCGTTGCTGAACAGCAGCTCCGGCTCAAGCAGGCATTTGATTTTGATGGGGATCGGCATCGATCAATCCTTCTTCCGGAACGTCCAACGACAGAAATGCGCCCTCGAGCAACAGATCCTCGACAGGTCCCCGCCCGAGATTGACAACCGGCGCTCCCTGCGAAAGAAATCGGGCCCAGAACGTGAGATCGCTTTCGACACTCTGGTTCCTGTCAAAGCGCATCCTCCGCGTCGCCTTGGCCGTGCGGGCGTAGCCCGGAAGGGGGGTTTTCGCATCCGGACCCGTGAACATGTAAAACGGTTTTACGCGCACGCCCCAAGTCGATCCGAGCCTTGCGATTTCGTAGGCGATCCCTTCGTTTTCAAACCAGGCTCGGGGTGGGACACCCCTTTGCTTCACGACTTCGCGGGAAACGCCGCGGCGGTTCGGCGTGTCGTATATCAAAGCCCGCGGGCGGCCGTTTTCGCCCGCGAAATAGGCACGGCGGTTGGTGCGTCGTTCCGGCTCTATCATGAAACCCTGAGGCCGGAGCAAGTGAAGGTGGCTCTCGAAATGCTTTCGCAGAAGCCAGGACAATCCGCGCGCGAGGTCCGGATCGCCTTCCAATTCGGCTCGGCTTGTCGAACGTACAGTAGCTTCGGTCATGACCGGCTTGAGCACCACGCTGAGCAACTCCGGAGGCGCAAAGGACCAGAGCTCGTCGCCGCGGAGCATCACGGTGCCAGCCTCAGCAAGAGGCACCGCCTTCGCGATTGCCGGCAAATTCCCGGCGACGCGGACGCGGGACACCGCAGCCGGCAAAGCCGCGAAGGGAAGGATATTGAGGATGTAAGTTCCGATGGGTCGGGTATCCCGTGCCACGGACGAGGCATGACCAGAAGCTTCCGGTTGAAAAATCTCGGCCCGAAAATCCTGACCTCCCGGAGGAATGTGGAACAAGGCATATCCGTCGCTCTCCCGCGCGAACTTTGCCACGTCGGAGAGACCAGTTCCGGCGCGTTCCATGACGCTCATTCCGTAGAAGACATCGCACAAGGCGCGGTTACGGGGAGAGGTGAGTTCACGCACCGGTTCGAATTGCCCGCGGTCATCCACGATCAGTTTGTTAATCATCCGGTCCGGCGGACGACCCGGATTGTCGAAAGTTATCCTGCGGTTGGGTTCGACCTCGATCGCTGAAGGACGCTCGTCGCCATAGTCCCGGTGGACCAGTAAATTCGTGAACAGTTCGACGATGGCCCGTTCATGGTAGGCGCGCCGCTCTTCGTGGCGGCCGCGCCCTTTGACTTTGAGCGTGGGATTGACCTCAGTCTGGCCAAGCCACTCGAGCAGTTCGCTGCGCTGGTTGAGAAGATTTCCCGATATCACTCTGCGTTTCTTGCCGTCGACCGTGACCGTCACGACGGCGTGCGGCAGGAAGCGCTGCGGATCACGGCCGAAAAGCAGCAGAGCCGCGACGCTTGGCCTTTCGACGGTGTCGCCCTGTATAAGAAGTCCGAGCTCCCGCAGAAACGGCTTCAGCGTGGCGAACGTCGTTTCCTTCAGCCCGAGCTTTTTGGAATACTGCAGTGCCGTATGGAGGGTGAGATCGAGATCGAGGTCCGCAAGCGTCGCGCCGTCAACCGGCAGATCGTCGAAATCGGGCTTGGCGTCCACGACCGGGGGACCTAGCGTGCGCTGCTGGCGAGCAAGTTCAGCGTCTAGGCCCGCAAACAATTCGTCGAACCCCTCAATTTCGAGAAGCCGGAAATTCCCGCCGAGGCGTTCCTGCAGGGCAGTGACGTTTGGATGGATCTTGGTACCGCGTCTGTGGCACCAATAAATTCCCTTCTTGAAAGCCAAGTCGCCGGATACTCCAAGCAGACTGCTCATGATCGACGGCTCCGCCCCGCGGTAGCCGACGACGATCAACGGGGTCGATTGAAGCAATGGGAACAGGAGTCCAACGAGCTTGGGATCCAGATAGGCCACCTCCTCGGCCAGGGTTTTGTCGGTGTACTGCTCCGCCTTTCCATGAAGCCAAATGATCTGCGCACGATTGAAGATGTCGAATTCGCGGAAATCCTCCGGAGCCCTGTTGACCTCTGCCACATGCCGAATGTGGGGGCGTTTCTCGTTCAGCGCCTGCGGCAGACAGATGTCGAAGTTTGTCGTCAGGATCGTCCCGACGAGACCGCGGAGCACCAGTTCGGAAAGGTGCCTATATCCGCTGCCGATGTCCTCGCTCGGGGTAATGAGATCCAAGAGCACTTTCTGCCGGTAGGCCTGCGGTTTTAGAAGATGCTGCACTACCAAGGGAAAATTGTCGGCCAGCCGTGCTTCGTCGCTGACGAACCACGGCTGATCGGTCAGCCACGCACGCCATTCGGAAGTCTTAACGTGCTCCGGCAGCACTTTGCCGCCTAGAACACGCTCGGCATATACGCGCCTCGCAACCCGCTTGACGCTCTCTTCGGCAACCGGAACCCCGGACGAAAAGGAAGCGCCGGCACCGAGCAGGACGGTAGGACGCGCTTCGTTTTGCGGGGTCAGGATCGATACAAGCTCGCGGACGCTTTCATCATGGCTCATGTGGGCAGGTCCGGTTTGGCACACCGATTTCGACGGCACATGCTTGCGACTCGGGCGATTGGAACATTATAGGAACGCCCCTCTTGGGTCAGCCCCAAAACGCGGTTTCCCAGAGGAAATCTCTCCCATCCCGAGAGTCCGCGCCCCGGGCGGCTTCTGGGTAGCGGACGGGCTCGCGGCCGCGCTGATCTTGGCCAAAGAGGGCGCGGCGCTTGGCAGCGCGGCCCTCCGCCGTGGGCCTTTTTTGATTTTTTGGAGGAGCCTCGGTATGCGTCAGAAGGGTGTATACATTTTTCTGACAAGCAGAATGTACCTTTTCGTCAGAAACGCGTATACATTTTTCTGACAAAACGAGGCGATATTGGACATTAAATCTGAAATTCAGAAGCGGATGGCGGCGGAAGCCCCCTTTGGCGTGTGGACGCCAACGGATTTTCTGGACCTGGGCTCACGCGACGCCATCGACCAAACGCTGTCGCGGATGACCGGCGCCCGTGACATTCGCCGCATCACTCGTGGCCTCTACGATCTGCCGCGGCCCAATACGCTCACCGGCAAACCGACCAATCCCGATCCCCGCCGCGTCATCGACGCGCTCGCCCGACGCGACCAGGCGCGCATGCTCGTGGACGGCCTCACAGCCGCCAACGATCTCGGCCTGACAGACGCCGTCCCCGCCAAGATCGCCGTCCACACGGACGCGCGCCTGCGCCCCATCAAGCTAGGCGCGCAAACCATCACCTTCAAACTGACCGCCCCGAGCAGGCTGCATTGGGCGGGTCGCCCCGGCATGCGCGTCGTCCAGGCGCTGCAATGGCTGCGCGGAACGCTGGACAGCGACCACGATCAGATCGCGCGTCGCCTCGCCGCGATCTTTGACGATCCCGACCATGGCGCAATCATTGCAGCCGATTTGCGGGAAGGCCTGACAAGCCTTCCGGACTGGATGCAGAACTTTCTCCGGCCTCTACTTGCCAAGCCGAACCCTGGCGCCTCCCAAGACAAACCTCCAAAGCGCCAAGCGGGGAGGCGCCGATGAATGCCGCGTTCAACAGCTTTCTGTCGGCCGCGGCCGAGGACCGTCGCGACGCCTTCCTTGGCGCAGGGCGGCGATTGGGAGCGCCCGAGCAGAACATCGAAAAGGATTTCTGGGTCAGCTGGACTCTCGACGCGCTGTTCAACGGCGCCGACGCGGGAGACCCTCGGTTGCTGTTCAAAGGCGGGACGTCGCTCTCGAAGGCGTTCGGACTGATCTCCCGATTCTCCGAAGACATCGACATTACGATCTTTCGTGACGACCTGGGCGAGGGCGCGAGCGTCGAGGAGCTCGAGGCGCTCAGCGGAAAGAAGCGGCGCAAGCGGCTTGATGCGATCAAGGCGGCAAGCCAGGCCTATGTGAAAGAGGCAATGCGCACGCAGGTGGCCGACCACCTCAGCGAAGCGCTGCAAGCCGCTGGCCTGCCAGCGACGGCCGGACGCGTCGAGCCTGATCCCGAAGATCCGGATCGGCAAAGCCTGCTCATTTGGTATCCGAAGGTCACGTCCGCCGACGACGGCTATATCAGACCCGCCGTGAAGATCGAATCGGGCGCAAAATCCGCGCTTGATCCGAACCGCCCGGCCGTCATTCGCCCGTACGTCGCCGACGACGTCGCCGGCATGGACCTGAGTGTCCCAAACGTCACGACCGTCGTTGCGGAACGCACCTTCTGGGACAAGGCGGTGATCTTGCACGGCTTGCGCCAATGGTTCGAGAGGCGAGGCGCGTTGCGAGGTGGCGGGCAGCGGATTTCCCGTCACTATTATGATGTTTATTGCTTGTTGGACTTCGACGTCGGACGCAATGCGGCGAAGGACCTCGATCTGGCAGTCGATTGCGTGAGACATGCGCGGATGTTCTTCAACAGCCCCGATCTCAATTTGGCGACGGCGGCCCCAGGGTCTTTCACCCTCTCGCCGAACCGCGACATGGCCGCTGATCTTGCGCGCGACTATACCGCCATGTTGGGCATGATCTTCGGCAAGGCCCCGACCCTCGACGAAATTCTCAAGCGGATCGCCAACCTTGAAACCCGCATAAACGCGACAGGACGGAAACAATAGCCGTCGGCGGATAGCTGTGAAGGGCGAACCAAGGGCGCATGGTTGGCGTAGCCTTCGCGTGGTCATGGTGCGCGCCGACTGTTGGCGCCGCTTAAGCGCGTAAGGGGCCACGGGCGGCCCTCTAGCCGCACTGCTGGCGAGTTATATTAGTGCCCGGCAGGCCGTGGTGGAGATCAGCGTTACACGGACGAGTCGCACGCGAGTAATCCGCTAACTGATTTGCCGCACCGCGCCTTTCATTGGGAGGCAGGAACAAAAGATCGAAATGCGTCTCGACCGTGAGGCGACGCAAGCTCGCTCAGCCTCAGCCAGCGCATTGAGCTGAAAGCGGGTTCCCGCTTTGCAACCACCCTTCGCAAATGCGTGGACGGATGCTATACGACGCGCTACGGCCGTCCAGTGCAAAGACAAAAGCATAGCTGAATCGACGATCGTCTCGCCATGAGTGATATGTTTTGGCTGCATGTCCCGCTGCAGACAATCCGCGGCGAGTGGCTGCAAGCGCAAGGTTACGAGCGGTTCACGGTGCTAGGGCATTCGGCGCAACTGATCGATATAACTCTCGGTCCGGCAGATCCATCGACAAGCGCCACGATTGGCGTCGTGCGGCAGGCGCTCCGGTTCGATCCAATGCCGGAAGCGGAGGCGCGACAGCTCTTCGATCAACTCCGTAGCCGCCTCCCCGTGCTTGCTTTCAGGCGCAACGCGGCAATCTGCGTGCCGGAAACGGAATTGCGCGTAGCCCTGGCCGATCACAAGGGCAATCACCCGTTCCGAGTGCCAACCCTCATTCCCGCCGATCTCACTCCGGAGCCTTACGATGCTGTGATGACCAGCACCGCGTACGACGATGCGGCGACAACCCTCCGGACGCTTGAGATATGCCCCGTCGTCAGTGACGAGCGTCTGCTAGCCGCTATGGACCTTCTTGTCGCCGCAAAGTACGAGACGCTGCTCCGATCTGTTTTTCTGACCCACCTGACCATTATTGACTCACTTGCAAATCGGTCCAACCGCCCTTCTCGTGTCACGGACTGGATCGAAAAAAAGATCAAGGAGGCTAAACGCTTCGATGACCCGTCCCTGGAATCGGCAGTGGGTAATCTCAAACAGACCTCCCACGGATCCGCGATCAGGGAACTTGTTGGCCGCGCTGAGAAGGCGCTCGGCGGCGATACGAAAGAAATCAGACGGCAGCAATCGCGAGCGAGGAACCTATACAAACTACGGTCAGGTTTGTCGCATGGTGCCGACGCGCAACCAGTCTCTTCGCGAGACGTCGCGGACGCTCGCACATTGATCGGCCGCATCGTCGATGCGGCACTTGAATATCCCGACGTACTTACGCGCTCGGACGAACTGGCGCCGCCCAGCAGACTTCCGGCCTGGCTACGCCGTTTGCTGCGTTTTCTTTCGGAGCGCTTCGCCAGACTGGCCGCATAGCGGTTTGCCGAACTCGATCAAAAGCCGTCGTCGCGGGCCGCGCACCACGTTTCTCGCGTCACGGTAAGCCACTTAAATCCTGCACCATGATTATAACCGAACCCAATGTGTTTGTCGCCGAGGTGCATGACCGAATGCCTGTTCTGCTCGCTGGAGAGGATTTTGAACCGTGAGCGGCAGCGCCGGCCTAGAATTACTAAAGCCCGCTGCGAACGATCTGCTGCAAAGATGGCCGGTATCGAAGCGCGTGAATAGTTCGCAGGCGCCGGACGAAGATTCGCCGTTGATAGATCGCATTTCCTTGTGATCGGCAAGTTGAGCACCGGGGGAAACGCCGGCCGCAAGCAGATGATCTCGATCACCGAGACGTGCCTTCGCCAGCATCGTCGTCAGCGGCCTCGCGAGCGGCCCGCAATTCATCAATACCGACAACATCGGCGTCCTTGAACACGTCGCCGACGCGCATATAGACCCGCGTGCCTGGAGGCGCTTCACGTAGGCGCCGCAGAAACTCTGCGAGGAACCGCTCCCTTTCCTGCTTCTTGGTCAAATAGGCCATGG
>Ga0187872_10004419_pt1 | contig 10606 bp, 8 predicted proteins | sample June2016WEW_16_4_FD_132973 | JGI IMG/M metagenome (GOLD analysis project Ga0187872, IMG submission 132973) | Peatland microbial communities from SPRUCE experiment site at the Marcell Experimental Forest, Minnesota, USA - June2016WEW_16_40 | ecosystem: Environmental > Terrestrial > Soil >...
ACGCGATATCTTGCCCATCGTCGAAGGCACCACGGTCAACACCCGTTACGGAATGATCCGCACCGATCACATTCTTTTCATCGCGGCCGGAGCTTTCCACGTGAGTAAGCCCTCCGACCTGATACCTGAACTCCAAGGGCGATTCCCCATCCGGGTCGAGCTGCATTCCCTCACCACGGAAGACTTCATCCGCATCCTGAAGGAGCCCAAGAGCGCGCTGGTAAAGCAGTATGCGGCGTTGCTGGAAACAGAAGGCATCAAGCTCTCCTTCGCGGACGACGCGCTGGAAGAAATTGCCAAGTTCGCCGCCGCGGTCAACGAGCAGACGGAGAACATCGGCGCGCGGCGCTTGCACACCATTATGGAAAAACTTCTCGACGAAATCTCCTTCGAGGGCCCCGACCTGAAGAAGAAAACGGTCCGCATCGATGCTGCATACGTTCAGAAGCAATTGGCGGATATCGTCAAGAATCAGGACCTCAGCCGGTATATCCTGTGAATCACCTTTCGTGTGCGCGGCGATCGGCCGGCACCTCTCACTCTGCTGAACAAAAGGAATGGAAATTGGGCCTTCGCCCTCTCCCCAGGGGAGAGGGTGGTCCGCGGCCGGCGTTTTCACCAGCCGGCGCGGGTCGGGTGAGGGGTCACTTGCGCGACGCGGAGGGGTCACAGGGCCGCACTTTACCAAGTAACCCCTCACCCGGCTCTCCCGCGCCTGCGGGATCGCCACCCTCTCGCCAAGAGAGAGGGTTGTTTCTTGGGTTCTGCCCAATCGCCCCAGTGCTTCCTCTGGCTGTGGCAGTGGGCATTGTCTTCCTGCTTGGGTGTGGTGTGCAGGGGCCACCGCAACCACCACGCCTCGAGGTGCCGAAACGCGTAACCGACCTCAGCGCATTTCAGGTGGGACGCACGCTCGAGATCCGCTTCGCACTTCCCCAGCAGGCTGTGGATGGAGAACGGTTGACTAAACCTCTGGAGATCGAGATTCTCCGCGCCCAGATCCCCCCGGGCTCGGTACCGCCAAAGCCCCCACCCCTGGCTCTTTGGACCAGGCTCCAACCCGACCAGTGGACGCGTTACACCAACGACCGCAGAGTCATCTATCCCGCGCGCCTTTCCGAGGAGGAATACAAGAACTGGCAGACAGAAGACTCGATCATTGCCATCCGCACTCTCACGCGCGGGTTTCGCCGGCGCCCCGTGGAAAGCGAGATTTCCAATCTCGTCCGACTACGGCTGCTGGACGTCTCAGGCCCCACCAACCACATCGAGAGTCAGACTACTGAGAAAGCCATTGAGCTGCGTTGGCCGCCGCCTGCCAGCACTTTTGGCGGCCAGCAGGCCAAGTCCCTTGCGGGGTATCGCATTTACAGAAGCCGGACTGGAAAACCGGGGTCATTCCAGTTGGTCGGGGAGAGCAAAGAGCCACGATACCTTGACAGTGATTTTGAATTCGGGCGCGCCTATTCTTACGAGGTTCGGGCGTTGTTCAAGGAGGGCGGGACCATAGCTGAAGGTGAAGGCACGCAACCCTATGAAGTGATCCCCCGCGATACATTTCCGCCGGTGCGCCCCAAAGGGTTAACAGCTTTGTACACCGCCGGCGCGGTGGAATTGGTATGGACGGCCAACTCGGAGAAGGACCTGGCCGGGTATTGTGTTTACCGGCGTGAAAACGGTGAGCAACCCAAGAAGCTGAATAAGGAACTGCTCCGAACCCCCATCCTCCGCGATGTCAGCGTCCAGCCGGGCCACATCTACTTCTATCAGGTGACAGCCTTGGATCTTTCAAACAATGAAAGTCAACCCTGCGAGGAGATCTCAGTCGAAACTGGAAACTAAAAATCAGAAAGCAGAAATTAGAAAGCAGAAAACAGGACCTCCGGTTTCTGATTTCTAATTTCTGCTTTCTAGTTTCTCTACGATGAACAGGCGCTTGGAAAAGCACTATCGTCCGTTTGGGGTCGAAGACTTCGCCAGGCCTCCGCGTTTCCGCTTTCGCGCGATCCTTGGGTCGCTAGCCGCCTTCGTTGTCCTTTGCCTTCTTCACTACCCACTGCTTCGTCTGCCCTACTATTGGGACGAGGCTGGGTACTACATACCGGCAGCGATGGACTTCTACAGCTCGGGACAGTTGGTTCCCAGCAGCACCCTTCCCATGGGACACACTCCCCTGGTCATCATCTATCTGGCTTTGGCATGGCGAGCGTTTGGGTTTTCACCTTTGGTGACACGCGCGGCGATGATCGTTTTTGCCGCATGTACACTCACGGGCGTTTACGCGCTCGGACGCCGCGTCGCCAATCGGGAGATCGGATGCTGGAGCGTACTGCTCCTGGCGCTCTCGCCCCTATTCTTCGCGCAGAGTGTGCTGGCTCATCTCGATCTTGCCGCGGGATTGTTCACTTTGCTGGCCCTCTTGGCGCTGCTTGACGAACGTCCCTGGAGGTTCGCACTGGCCTCCACGTGTGCCGTCCTGAGCAAAGAAACTGCGGTGGTTCTGCTGCCCGTTGCCTGGATCTTTTCGTGGTGGCAGCACAGAAGAGCGGCCAGTTCCCTGCCCCGCGTCTGGTGGGTTGCCTGTTTCGCTCCCCTCGCCGTGCTGGTTGCCTGGGCGGGTTTCTACCACCAGGCCACGGGATTCTGGATGGGCAACCACGAATGGCTTCGGTACAACCTCTATTCCACGCTCAACCCGGTTCGGATGTTATTGACTTTGCTGCGTCGTCTTTATGAAACCTTCGTGGGCGGATTCAACTGGCTCCTGACTGCCGGCGCCATAGCCGGAATTGGGTGGGCGCAGAGGACCGAAATTGACTCACCTCAAGGCGAGTCTCACCCTTTCGCGCGTCATTCCGAGCGAAGCGAGGAATCTCGCTCTGCCCAAGTCTCTGACGGCAGGACGACCTTGCCGGCACAGGCCACCGCCTCGGAGGCTTCTGAAGAGTCCGTCCAGAATCAACCGCGATCGAATATTCTGCGCAGGTTTGTTTTTCTTGGGGGCTGGCTCACAAGCGCTTATCTGGTGATGCTCAGCATGGTGGGTGGCGCTGTCTTACCTCGCTACCTGCTGCCAATCTTTCCGCCGCTTGTTTTGATCGCAGTGATCCTAATATGGCGGCTGCCGCGGCCGGCGGCCCGATCTATTATGGTGTTCACTGCCGGCTGCTTTGTATGGGCATGGTTTCTGAATCCTCCTTACCCATTTCCCTTTGAGGATAACCTGGCTTATGCGGACTTCATTCGCCTTCATGAGCAGGCCGCACAGTTTCTGGAGGCTCAACCCGGCAACAGGCGAATCCTGACCGCTTGGCCTGCCTCCGAGGAACTGGCACGACCGATTTTGGGCTACGTTCGCCAGCCCCTCAACGTAGTTGCTTTGGAGGGTTTCGGTCGCCACGAATTCCAAAGCGTTTCCCCGGAGTCGTTCGACTGCTTGTACCTTTACTCGCGCCGCTGGGAGCCCTCGAACAACTGGCTGAGGAGCTTCCCCTGGCTGCAAAGGCTTCAGCAGCGCTATTTCGAGTATCAACCCCAGATCCCGGAGCAGGAGCTTGCTGAAAGGTATCATTTGAGGCTGCTGGCGAGCTTCGAAAGGCAGCGCCAATGGGTTAGAATCTACGTCAGACAGTATTGAGTTCTGGAAGTGGAAGGGAAAACCGCCACGCGAAAGGAGAAATGGCCCATGAAATCCTATGTGTTTCGAGTCGTCGTTGAGGAAGACACGACGGCAAGCGGCCAAGAGGCTTATCACGCCTACTGTCCTGCCTTGAAAGGGTGCCACACGTGGGGCCGCACGTACGACGAGGCGCTGGCCAACGTCCGCGAAGCCATCGAGCTCTATATCGATGACCTCCGTGAGGCGGGCGAGGCGGCTCCGCTCGATCCTCAGTGCGGCGCTTTCGAGTGGCCCACCCCGGCGGTGGCGGTCAACGTATGACCGATCTCCCGCGTGGCATCACCGCTCGCGCGCTGCTGCGGGCACGCCGCGCAGATGGGTTCCGTCTGACCCGAACGCGAGGGAGTCACCTGATGCTTCGTCACGCGGATGGGCGGAGAGTAGTGGTCGCCTACCATCGGCTCAGCGACACATTTCCTATCGGCACCCTCAAAGCGATGCTCGCGGACATCGGCTGGACAGACGAAGACCTGCGACGGTTGGACTTGGTACGGTAACGAACAGAAACCGTCTAGGGTCGGTCGAGACCCTGTTTAGCCTGGTGCGACGCGCATCAGGTTGGAGTTCTCAGTATTGATGTTCTGGGAGATGGGAACATACGCAAACATGGAAGTTATCCTTTGCCCAAAATAGGGCTCCATCCCGATCTCCCACCATTTCAGTTGTTTATACGAGGTCTTGGATTTTGCGAAAATCGATTTTCGACATTTTTCGGGCACCCGCTTACGCAACCTATCTAAGTTGTTGAGTCAAAGGCCGAAACCCTCCGGCCTCTGAGGATGGAAATCGTCGGAACTCGAAGCTGGACCCCGCCAACCTCTGCCAAATAATCGAGAGCAGCCCCGCCGGCGTGCTGTGGCACTAGTTGCTATGTTCTTCGCCCGCCGCGAAGATTTTTTCGATCGGGATGTAGGCCCGTCAGGGCCGATCCCGCCTCGCGGGATGGCCCACGGCGACAGCCGTGTGGGAGAATACATCCAATAAGATTTCTGCAGCCCCGGCAGGGGCGACATCGGCCCCCAGGAAGCATTGGGAGCGCAGGCCTTATGTCGCCCCTTGCGGGGCTCGCCCAAATACTATGGGGCCAGTCCCCACGGCTCACGCCGTGGGCTATCCCGCCGTGCGGGACCGCCCGCTACGCGGGCTAATCAGGGCACGCGGGGAGGTCCGCGCCACGTTTGGTTGCGGCCAGCAGCCGCGCTGTAGGGCTTTGCGCATTGGTGGCGGGTCAGTTTTATGTAGAGGCGGCTTTACGCCGCCATTTGGCGAGGTAAACTCGCCGCTACCCACTACCTGCGCGTTATGCCCCTTGACAAGCAGAACAAGATAGGCTAGAATTGTGCGTTGATGCTAGGCAGGAGGTCACGGCCTGCCGGGAATACCATGCGGCCCGCCGGCTGGCGGGTTGCTGCCCGCCCCAACCCACTTCCGCGAATGTGCCAAGCGGGACGAAAAGCCTGCCAACTGGCTCGCGGCGCACTAGACAAGAAGTCGGTCCTTGCAGGGGAAGCAAAAAAGAAATTCTTCAAAATTGAACGAACCACGCGGGAATGTCTATGAAAACAAAGGACCGCTGTGGAAAACTCGGAGGCTAAGCCGGAATGTATATGAAAACAAAGGTAGTTAGCCTCTGAAAGCGGGAATGTCGTTGAAAAGAAAGGTGGTTAATAGGCGGCTGGTGCCGACCGAAAGGCGGTAGGTGGGGAAGCGCCGGAATCAGCAGGACTTCTATGGCTCAATCACGTCCATCACATCGCCAACATCGCCTGGCACCGTGCCCGAAACTGAAGCATTACTTGCTGACTGGGCTTGTCCAAATTGCGCTCGATCCCACCGTCGGCGACTCGCGGCTCTGCCGCCCGATGTGCGGAAAGGCCTCGCCTTTCCGAGGGCCTGAGCCCTGACCAACCCCGCTCGGCTGGAAGGCTAAGCCTTCCAGCAGAGCGGAGGGGCAAAAGGAGGCGGGCTGCGCCGGAAAGCCAGAGGCTTTCCGCACATCGGGCGGCAGAGCCGCTTTTCCCCCGACTTTGACGGGACCCTGAGCCCCGCCAGTCAGGCGTTGACAGGCGGAAGTCGTGTGCTATACTGAAAAGTGCTAGGGTCGCGCGGGGCTCTAGAGCCTTCCAGTTGGAATCGTGGCTTCCCTTTTGCCGAGTCACTAGCGCTGGTTCGAGTGAGGCTTCAAACTCGCCGTCCTAATTTCAACCATTACAACAACCGTTGAGGACTTGTGGAAGCAACGAATTGCAAGAAAGAACTCCTGATTGAAATTCCTCTCGATGTGGTTCGGCGCGAGGCCGATACGGTGGTATCGCAATATGCTCGTGTGGCACGAATCCCCGGCTTCCGCCCCGGCCACGCTCCACGCTCGGAGGTGCGGCGCCGCTTTCGGGACGACATTCGAAACGAGGTTGTCCAATCGCTCGTTCCCAAGTTCTTTGAGAATGCAGTCAAGGAGCAGAAGTGGTCCGTGGTGGGCCACCCTCGCTTCGAAGATCTCAAATTCGACGAGGACAATCCTCTCACCTGCAAAGCCACCTTCGAGATTCATCCTGAAGTCGAGCTCAAGCAATATAAGGAATTGGAAGTCCAGGAAGAAACGCCCAACGTAACTGAGGTGGACATTGATCAGGCGCTGGATGAGGTCCGCGACCATGCCGCCACTTTCGAGGTCGTTTCGGACCGTCCCGCGGCGGATGGCGACTCCTTGACGATGAGTTATAAGGGCTATGATGTAAAAGCGCCTGCGAGCCACCCTGTGGAAGCTCGCGACGTGTCGCTCCAATTGGGCGGCAAGGGGACCGTCACCGCTTTCCGGGAGAATCTACGGGGGTCTCGACCAGGCGAAATACGCGAGTTCGAAGTCACTTATCCGGAGCATTACCCGCAAAGGTCTCTAGCGGGAAAGACTTTCCGTTACCGCGTCGAGGTTCAAAGCATCAAACATAAGGTAGTTCCGGCGGCTGACGACGATCTGGCAAAATCCGTGAGCGAGTTCGCCACTCTGGAGGAACTTCGGACCAGGTTACGCAACGATCTGATGGAACGCGCCCGCCGCCGGGTGGAAATGGCGGCCAAGGAAAAGCTAGTGCAGCAACTTCTTCATTTGCACGAATTCCCTGTCCCGGAAGTAATGGTGGAGGCCCAACTCGACCGCAAACTCCACCGCATGGTGACCCAGCTTGTTTCTCAGGGAATTGATCCCCGCCAGACGCAGGTCGACTGGCGCAAGGTTCGTGAGGATTCCAGGCCGGAGGCTGAGAAGGAGGTTCGGGCCTTGCTGTTGCTGAGCAAGGTTGCCGATGCCGAGAAGTTGGAGGTTTCTGAAGAAGAAGTCGATGAAATAATTCGAGAGATGGCACAAGAAGCGCACGAGCCTCCCGCCACACTTAAGACTCGCTTGACACGCGAGGAAGAGTTGGATACCATAAAATCTACTCGCCGCAACCAGAAGGCTATAGAATTCATCTACCGCAACGCAAAAATCACTCGGAAAAGTGAGTAGTTTTCAGAAACGGTACGGAGTTTCCCCAGGGAAAAGGCGATGACCAACCAGCCGAACATGACTCTGATTCCCATGGTTGTCGAGCAGACCAACCGTGGAGAACGCGCTTACGATATATACTCCCGCCTGCTCAGGGATAATATTATCTTCATAGGAACCCCTATCGACGACAACGTGGCGAACTTGGTGACCGCCCAACTGCTCTTCCTGGAAGCCGAGGATCCGGAGAAAGACGTTTCCCTTTATATCAACTCGCCGGGCGGGGTGGTAACCGCCGGGATGGCCATCTATGATACCATCCAGTTCATCCGCCCTGACGTTGCCACCATCTGTATTGGCCAAGCGGCCAGCGTCGCGGCTGTGTTGCTGGCGTCGGGAACTCCGGGGAAGCGTTTTGCACTCCCCAATTCGCGCTTGCTTATTCACCAACCTACCATAGGCGGTCTCTCGGGGCAGGCAACGGACATCGACATCCACGCCCGCGAAATCCTGCGTATTCGCGCCAGCCTTAATGAAATAATGGCCAAGCATACGAACCAGCCGATAGAGAAGATTGAGCGCGATATGGAGCGCGATTTTTGGATGAGTGCCCAGCAAGCTCGCGAGTACGGCATCATTGATGAAATCATCTACAAGCATACGTAAGTTGCAGCAATGACCACGAAACGTCCCAATCCGGATGAAGCGTTGCGCTGTTCATTCTGCCGGAAAACGCAGGATGCGGTGGGTAAGCTCATTTCTTCGCCAGGCGATTTTCCCCGTGCCTACATCTGCGACGAGTGCGTGGCCGTCTGCAATTCTATCCTGGAAGAGGAGCGGAGCGAACGCGTTCCCACTTCCCAGGCCAAGCCTCCCAGGCCATCTGAAATCAAGTCTTTTCTCGACCAGTACGTGGTGGGACAGGAAAAAACCAAGAAAAAACTGGCCGTCGCTGTTTACAACCATTACAAGCGCAACATTCTGACCCGGATACGCAGCGACGTCGAGCTCACCAAGTCCAATATTCTGTTAATCGGTCCCACGGGGACGGGCAAGACCCTTCTGGCTCAGACTCTCGCACGCGTTTTGGAAGTCCCCTTTGCCATTGCGGATGCGACGACTTTGACGGAAGCCGGTTACGTGGGCGAAGACGTCGAGAACGTCATTTTGAAACTCCTGCAGAATGCCGGGGGTGATGTGCAGCGCGCCCAACAGGGCATCATCTATATTGACGAAATCGACAAGATCTCGAAAAAGGATGAGAATCCCTCCATCACTCGCGATGTCTCCGGCGAGGGTGTGCAACAAGCCTTGCTCAAGATCTTGGAAGGGACCGTCGCGAACGTGCCCCCACAAGGCGGACGCAAGCATCCCCACCAGGAATGCACGCCTGTCGATACCACCAACATCCTATTCATCTGTGGAGGGGCTTTCGTAGGACTGGAGAAAATCATCGAGCACCGTATGGGAAAGAAGACGGTGGGCTTCCATGCGGACAATCCCAGTGTTCCCTCACCGGCGGAGCGGAGAAACGTCGAACTACTTGAGCAAATCCAGCCTTCCGACCTGATCCGCTACGGCTTAATTCCTGAATTCGTAGGCCGATTGGCCGTGGTAAGCGTGCTGGGCGATTTGGATGAGCCAGCGCTGATCGAAATCCTTACGCAGCCCAAGAACGCCCTAGTCCGTCAGTACCAGAGACTTTTCGAGTTCGAAAATGTTAAGCTGCGCTTTAACGAAGGTGCGTTGAAAGCGATCGCGATTCAGGCTATCGAAAGGAAGGTGGGAGCTCGCGGATTAAGAATGATCCTCGAGGACCTGATGTTGGACCTGATGTACCACCTCCCAAGCCAGCGGAAGCTGCGTGAGTTTGTGGTGACCGAAGAGATGGTCAAGAACCACGAAATCAGCTTCAGTTCGACGTTCCTCGAGAAGGCAGGTTAATGGATAACACTATGTTCTCAGGCCGCGAAAAGAGTGAGACTCGTTCATTGCCGATGATGCCTATCCGCGACGTGGTCATCTTTCCCCACATGATGACTCCCTTCGTAGTGGGACGGGAAGCCTCCATACGAGCACTGGAAGAAGCGCTGGCGGGGGACAAGAAGATCTTTCTGGCCACCCAACACGACGCCTCGGTTGATGACCCTAAACCCAACGAAATTTACCAGGTGGGGACCGTTGCCAACATCGTGCAAAGCCTGAAATTGCCTGACGGCAACATCAAAGTGCTTGTGGAAGGTATCGACCGAGGTAAGATTCTGAAGATTTCTAATGAAGACGGATACTTCCGCGTAACCATCCAGACTAAGATCTTCCGCACGGTGACGACACCCAGCCTGGAACAGCTCGTCCAGAGGGTAACCGGGCTCTTCGAGCAGTACGTAAAGCTTTCGCAAAGCCTCAATTACGAAACCATGATTGCGGCGGTCAAGGTGGATGAAATCGGTAAGTTTACGGACACCATCGCCGCCAACCTGAACGTCAGCATTGAGGAAAAACAGGAATTATTGGAGATCTTCGATCCCGTGGACCGTCTCACCCGGTTGGCGGATATCCTGGATGTGGAAATTGAAAAGCTCAATGTTGATCGCACCATCCAGGGCCGGGTGAAACGCCAGATGGAACGGGCCCAGCGCGAGTACTACCTCAACGAAAAAATCAAGGCCATTCAAAAGGAACTGGGCCGCAACGAAAAGAACGAGTTGGAGGAACTCAAGAAGAAGATTGAAACCGCCGGGATGACCAAGGACGCCCTCGATCACGCCATGACCGAGCTCAAGCGTTTGGAAATGATGCCCCCCATGTCGGCGGAGTCCACCGTCTCGCGCAATTACCTCGACTGGCTTCTTGCCGTTCCCTGGAAAAAGAAATCCAAAGAAATCCGCGATCTTAGTCGCGCGCAGAAGGTTCTTGAGGAAGATCACTACGGACTGGAAAAGATCAAAGAGCGCATTCTGGAATTCCTCGCCGTCCGGCAACTGGTGAAGAATCCCCGCGGCTCCATCCTGTGTTTTGTGGGACCGCCCGGGGTTGGCAAAACCTCCCTGGGCCGGTCCATCGCGCGCGCCACCGGCCGCAAGTTCGTTCGCCTCTCTCTGGGTGGGGTGCGTGACGAAGCGGAAGTCCGCGGCCACCGTCGGACTTACATTGGCGCTCTCCCCGGTCAAATCATCCAGATGATGAAGAAGGCCAGCACGGTCAACCCGATTTTCCTCCTGGACGAAGTGGATAAGATGAGCATGGATTTCCGCGGTGATCCTTCCGCTGCCCTGCTGGAAGTGCTCGACCCCGAGCAAAATAACACTTTCATGGACCACTACCTGGACGTGGAGTATGACCTCTCCAAGGTCTTCTTCATTACCACGGCCAACGTGGTTCACACCATTCCTCAGCCGCTTCAGGATCGCATGGAAATCCTGCGTCTGGAGGGATATACCGAG
>Ga0187872_10004425_pt1 | contig 10596 bp, 12 predicted proteins | sample June2016WEW_16_4_FD_132973 | JGI IMG/M metagenome (GOLD analysis project Ga0187872, IMG submission 132973) | Peatland microbial communities from SPRUCE experiment site at the Marcell Experimental Forest, Minnesota, USA - June2016WEW_16_40 | ecosystem: Environmental > Terrestrial > Soil >...
GGTTCAGAACGTCGCGAGACAGTTCGGTCCCTATCTGGTGTGGGCGCAGGAAACTTGAGAGGAGCTGTCCCTAGTACGAGAGGACCGGGATGGACGGACCTCTTGTGATCGAGTTGTCACGCCAGTGGCATCGCTCGGTAGCGAAGTCCGGAAGAGATAATCGCTGAATGCATCTAAGCGAGAAGCTCGCCTCGAGATAAGGTTTCCCAAGGTGGCTGCGGCCACCTAAGAAGGCCAGTCGAAGACTACGACTTTGATAGGCGGGAGGTGGAAGCGCAGTAATGCGTGTAGCTTACCCGTACTAATCGGCCGTTCGGCTTGACCATAAAACTTTCCCAACACGTTGCTCGCGTTGCGGAATTTGCGGTTTGTAGTGGCTTGCTTCCTTCAGTTGCTCATCGAAACTCGCGCATCAATCCGAGTTTCGATTCCCAGTTTCCTGGTGGTCTTACCGCGAGGGTCACACCCGTTCCCATCCCGAACACGGAAGTTAAGCCTCGCAGGGCCGATGATACTGCGCTGGAAACGGCGCGGGAACGTAGGTCACCGCCAGGATTAAATTTTAACGAGAAGGGCCTCACAGCGACGAAACGCTGTGAGGCCCTTTTATTTTTCCGCACGATTTTTCGTTGATTTACGACACCCGAGAGGAGAAAGGGATGAATACCGGGGAAGGATGAGGATTGCGAAAGAACAGGAAGAGTGGCTTCACCCAAGATGGGTGGAATTTCGATAACTGGCCGGCCGAACGCCGTCACGTAACGAGTGGGTCCAATCTGTTAAGGAATTACCGCTCGATATCAATAGTCCACTTTATCGGCTCCGTGATGCGGAGTGGAGGCAAATAATGGAACTCGCCTACAACGATTTTACGATTGCTGAATCGGCCCGTGAGCAGATCATGGAGAGAGTGCGCGACGCTGAAGCAAATCTGAACAACAGGCGATACGTGGACGGCACGTTCTAGCCCTTTGATAGCGTTCTCCCCCCAGCAGTGGAAGGTAACTAAGCCCGCGCTAATATGAGCGCATTGGTAGAAAGGTAGTCGTGGCAACGAAGCCCATAATCGACGGCGTCTCACAGGAAATATGCGAGATTCTTGCTCATTCACCCCACCCTATGAAGGCGAAGGAACTGGCTGGCATCCTGGGTCCTAAGCTCGTGCGTCCGTATGATAAGCGCGAAGTGAATAGCGTCTTGTACGGTCTCGAGAGCTACGGGATCGTCTCACGCGACGCTCAATTTCGGTGGTCCGTTTGTCCGGATGCGATTAGATCAGAAGGCGAGGTAACTCGCTTCGTTCCTACAACCGACCCGGAGGAGAAAAAAGAATCCGAGATTTGGGTCCACGCCCTATCTCCGCGCCTGTCGGACACTGGCTTTTCACATTGGGAGAAGGGCCCGCCGGCCATCGCGAAGTGTGGCGCATGGAGTGCACTCTATGTGGAGCCCAGGTCGGTCATCGTCTTCAGCCCCATGAATACGTTCTCCCTCTAACAGGGAATCTGGGGGACCGACGCCGCAAACATGACAGGGCGGCACACCCAGAGACGCTCAAGGAGCAAGCCCGGGCCGAAAGATTGCTGCTCGGAAAGGAAGGGCGTTCGCGGCCTTGACGCGAGATTGTCGCCAGCCCAGTGACAGAGGTGGGGCGGGTCGCAGCGGATCATGCTACACTCCCGTTAAACGGAGGCTCGTGGTGAAAGCGAAGCGAGAATTTACAGTTGTAATCGAGCGCGACGAAGACGGCTACTACGTTGCCCACGTGCCGGAATTGCGCGGCTGCTATACCCAGGCGAAAAATCTGGATACGCTGATGAAGCGCGTCCGGGAAGTCATTGAACTTTGTCTTGAAGATGGTGATTCGGCGGGGCCCATGGAGCTAGTTGGCGTCCAACGCATCGCGGTATGACGCGCCTTCCGAGGCTTCTAGCGAAACAACTCATCCGTGCCCTCGAACGTGCCGGATTCCAAGTAGAGAGAACCCGCGGCAGTCATTTCCGTTTGAAACACCCCGATGGCAGGGTTACGTCTGTTCCCTCCCACGCAGGAGAAACGATCGGCCCCGGGCTCCTTCGAGCGATTCTTCGCAACATTGAAATGTCCGCCGATGATCTCGTGAAGCTTCTTTCATAACGGGGACAGAAACTCACAAAGTTGGAGAGTATATCTCTGTCGTTGCGATTCGAACGTAGGCTGCTGGCGACGACCTGCGGTACCTTTGAAACCGCGAGGCCCAAATGCAGGCGACGGGAATTCACAGTGTCGAACTGATCGTTCTTCTCCTGCTGGTTCTCGTCGTGGCGCTCGCATCCCTTGCCAAGCGCCTGCAAACTCCCTACCCGATCATTCTCGTGATCGGCGGGCTGCTCTTGAGTTTCTTGCCGCGCGGCCCACGCATCGAGCTCAACCCCGACTTGGTGTTTCTGGTCATCCTGCCGCCGCTGCTGTTTTCGGCAGCCGCCGCGACGCCGTGGCAGGACTTCCGCTACAACCTGGTCAGCATCATAGGTCTCGCGTTCGGGTTGGTGGTCTTCACCGTCGTCGGAGTGGCTGCGGCGTCGCGCTGGATCCTGCCGGGTTTTGACTGGCGGATGGGGCTGGTGCTCGGCGCCGTCGTTGCAACCACCGATGCGATTGCCGCGACGTCGATCGCCCAGCGGCTTGGCCTCCCGAAGCGCATCACCGACATTCTTGAAGGAGAAAGCCTGGTCAACGACGCGACGGGTTTGCTCGCCCTGCAAATTACAACCGCCCTGCTCGTCACCGGGCAGACTCCATCGGTCTTCGAGAGCATCTGGAAGCTGCTCTATCTGGTGTTTGGCAGCATCGCGATCGGACTGATTGTCGGCAAGCTGATTCACATTCTCGAACTGAAGATCGTGGATGCGCCGATTGAGATCACGATCAGCCTGATCGCACCATATTTCGCTTATCTAGCTGCGGAAGCAGCCCGGGCGTCCGGCGTGATGGCCACTGTCGCGTGCGGGCTGTATCTGGGGCACAAAAGCTCGCTGTATCTTTCAAGAGGCGCGCGGCTGACGGGGCAAGCTGTGTGGGAGACGCTCACGTTTGTGCTCAACGGATTCGTCTTTCTTCTGATCGGGATTCAACTGCCCTACATTCTCGCCGGGATTCGCACTCACCACCTCGGCGGATTGCTGCTGCTGGGACTTCTTTTCAGCGGCGTGGTCATTCTGCTGCGGCTCATCTGGGTTTACCCCGGCGCGGCGCTCTCGTTCTTCATCAGGCGGCATCTGTTGCACCATCAAGAGACTCTCCCAAATCCACAGTCGCTTTTCATCATCGGCTGGGCCGGCATGCGCGGAGTAGTTGCGCTGGCGGCCGCGATATCGCTGCCAAGATTGCTGGAGAGCGGCGAACGTTTCCCCGAACGAAACGTGATGATCTTCCTCACGTTTTGCGTGATCTTCGTAACGCTCGTCTTGCAGGGGCTCACGCTGCCGCCGTTGATCCGGCACCTCGGACTGGCAGGCACGGCCGGGCACAACACCGAAGAGGATGCGGCGCGGCGCGCCATGGCTGAGGCGGCGCTTGCATATCTCGAGCACAGCCGCGAGGACGCTGACGCTGAATTCGTGCCGGTGTACGACGAACTCATTCACACGTACCGCCGCCGACTGAACGTGCTCGAGAGCAATCACTCGGCGGAGCCGGGATACCGTCCGGAGGATTACGCGCAGTGGAGAGAGCTCTCGAGGCAGGTCGGGAAAATTCAACACGCGACGGTCCTTCACCTGCGGAACGAGAACAAGATCAACGACGAAGTCATGCGAAGGCTCGAACGCGAGCTCGATTTGGCCGAGGCCCGATACTCGGCATCGGAACAACCGTGATTGGGCGCGCGTCCGGGAAGTGATCGACCGTTTCCTCGAAGGCCGTTTCTCTCTGGGCCCCTGCGGTGAGCTCTGTTCGTATGCCGAAGGGCATCTGCCAAGGCCCGTTTCCCAATCCTTATAAGACTTTCCGTCCTGGTCCGAATCTGTACTTTAGTACAGTCTGCAAACCGCGTTGTAAATGCTAGCGTCGAATCGTGTGTTTGCGGCATTTGCGATTTACAAGGCCAGACGAGTGGACAGAAGGAGAGAAGGAATTCAATGGCTCTAAACGAGGTCCTCGCCAAGCGCAACGCCGCCCCTCGCTCAGCTTACTGCCCACCGCCAATCTACAGTTTTCTAATCGCAAACTTCCATTATTAGAATCCCGCCTAAGTCATTCAGAACAAATGATCGCGATCGGTTCTAATCGCAAATTTCTCAAGGCTTGGCTTTCTTGACGAAAACCTGTACGGCTCTTTGACAACTTAATAAAACGCCCGTGAAGCTGGGGCGAGCTACATTTCTTGACTTGCGCGTTGACATGCGCGGACAATCGCGCCGACATCAACCCCGGAGGGCCTCATGCGAACAAGACTCCGGCTCTCGATCTTGGGCACGGCGATTACGCTCTGCGCCTCGCTCCTTGCGGCAACCGGCCAGACGGACGCTGGCGACACCGGCATCGTTGCGTGCCGTGTACTCGAGGCTCACGCAAGCACGCATCCCGCAGTTATCGCCGTTGTGTTTCACCAGCGATATAAAGCGGATCAGGCGCGGCTCGCATCGGCGCTGCGGCAGCACCCAGGCGAGGGCGTCGAAATCCAGACTGGCGATGGAAAATGGTCGAGCGCGACAGTCTTCCGGATGAAAAGCTGTTTTGGGCGCGGGCTATTGCTGTTGCCCGCGGATGCGCCGCCCATGAAAGACGGTGCGACGTTCCTTCTGAAGTTTTCGGCGAGCAGCCAACAAAATTGACGCAGATCTCTCCATGGAGGCACCTTATGCTAAGAAGACTCTGGCTCCTTCCGCTCCTCCTTCTCGCAGTTCCACCTGCCACTCGCGCGCAGGGAGGCACTGCGGCCGACGAAAAAGCCATACGCGAAATCGAGGCGCAATGGGAGGGAGCGTGGAATCGGCACGATGTCGCGGCCATGGCCCGCAATTACGCGCCCGATGCCGACGCCATCAACCTTGCAGGAGAATGGTTCAAGGGGCGGGCGGCGTTTGTGAAGAGCCTGGAGGAATTGCACTCGGACAAGGTGAAGGGTAGCGTGTGGCAAACGGAGCAGACCACCATCAAGTTTCTGACCCCTGAAATCACGATCGTGCACGTGTACATCAACTCGCATGGCGACCGAAATCCGGACGGCACGCCCATGCCGCCGCGCCACGCCATTCTCACGCGCGTCGAATTGAAGCGCGACGGCCGCTGGCTCATCGTCGCGTCGCAGGCCACGAACATCGTGCCGCGGGCGACCGCCGTCGTCGCCGGGGCGAGCGGTTCGCTTTCAGGCCAATAGAAGCACGTCGCCTGTTGCAGTGCGGCGGCGCACTGAACTACGATTTGCCTGATGCGACGCTCGATCCCACTCGTTCTTTTGATCTTGGCCCTGCCCGGCGCGGCTCGCGCGCAATCCAAACCTCATCCAAAGCCGGATGCCGACCGCCTCGGCATGACATGTGGTCAGATTTTGAAAATGACCTCTGCCGAATGGATCCTTTCCTTCAATGACAAGACGCACCTCACCGCCTTGGACAATCCGACCGGCGTCCTGCGGGCCATTGCGGTCTACGGGAAGTGCTACGACGCGCGGACGGACAGTCTGGCTGCGGCTCTCGCGAGATCCGCCAAAGGGCCGAACAAGGCCGCGCGCGCGGATTTTGCCGCGTTTGAAACGGCGCTAAAGGATTTCGCCGCCAAAGCGCTCGCGGATGCCGCGGCGCCCGGCGATGAGCAGAAGAAGACCTACGCCGCGCTTTACGAGAAACAGTTTCGATATGAGTTCTATCACGAGTACGAAGCGAAAATTCCGAACGCCGTGAGGCCGTCACCTGCTGCGACCAAACCTTCCGCGCCGGCTGCGACGCCACCGGTCCGCGCAGATTGGCCTCCGCCGGCCGATTCGGCGCGCGCTGCGGCAGCCCAGGAACAGGCGCGGAGCGATGCCGATCCGATGACGATGGCCAAGAATCATTTCGGAAAACTTCTCGACGCGCTGCCGGACGACAAGATGCACGAACTCTACAAGGCGTTTGGCGAAGTTGTCGGACCTTACTCCATCAGCGAGGAGATGCGGCTCGCCGTCTATCGCTACGCCATCTTTCTCCTCGAGTCGCCGTCCGCCACACCCTCTGCTCCACCGCCATTTTGAGGCCGGCGTTGGAACTGGATTCCTCGCGGCGAATTCGGTTATAACCTCCTAGGATGCCCGCCGCTGCGATTGCTGTTGAGAACCTCGAAAAATACTTTCCACCCGCGCTTTCCGGCTGGCGCGCTTTGCTCCATCCTGTCGCCCGCGCGACTGAATGCGCGCTCGCCGGCGTTTCGTTTACGGTTGAAGCGGGCGAAGCGGTAGCGCTCGTGGGCCAGAACGGCGCAGGAAAATCCACGCTCCTGCGCATCCTTGCGACCTTGATCTATCCGACGCGCGGCAGGGCATCGCTCGGCGGCTTCGACGTGGAGCGCGATGGGGCGCGCGCGCGCCGCCAACTCGGCTACCATACCGGTGGCGACGAAGGGTTTTACAGCCGCCTGAGCGGCCGCGAGAACCTCGCTTTCTTCGCGGCGATGAACAACATGACGATCGCGGAGGCCCGCGACCGCATCGCGTCGGTTACCGGGTCGATGGGCGTTGCGGAGGACCTCGACCGCCAGGTGCGCACCCTTTCGACCGGAATGACGCACCGCCTCGGGCTTGCGCGCGCCCTGCTGCACGGCCCCGCCGTCCTGCTGCTCGACGAGCCGACGCGAAGCCTGGACCCGCTTGCCGCTGCGGATTTTCGGCGCTTGCTGAAGGATGAGCTCGTGGGCCGGCGCGGCACGACATTACTTTTTGCTTCGCACACGTTGAGCGAGGTGGAAGAAATCGCGGACCGCATGGTCTTGTTGCACCACGGGACGATTCTGGCTTGCGACTCGCCGCGCGGCCTGCGAGCCTCTACGGGAGCGCCCACGCTCGAGGGGGCCATCGCGCGGCTGGCACGGCCTTCGGCTCCGCAGACATCCACCGGGGCGAGGCTTTGAGCGCCGCGCGCACGTTCCGCAAGATCGCGGCGTTTTTCTGGCGCGACTTCTCGATTGCGCGTGGGTACCGCACCGCGCTCCTGCTCGAATTGGTCGAAGCGCTGTTCGGAGTCGCCACGTTCTACTATCTTTCGCGCTTCGTCGAAAGCCCGCAGCTCGAGGGCGCGTTGCCGGCCGGCAGCAACTACTTCGCATTCGCGCTCGTCGGCTTCGCGTTTTTCGACTATATGAGCGTCGCGATCACTGCGTTCGATGCGAGTCTCGACGAGGCCCGGCAAAATCGCACGCTCGAAGCGCTGCTCGTCACGCAGACACCGCTGCAAGTCATTCTGGCGGGCTCAGCCGTCTATCCGTTTTTCGCGCTGGCGCTGCGGACGTGCGTCTATCTCGCGTGGGGCGCGCTGTTCTTTGGCTTCGCGCCGCGGGCGGCCAATTGGCCGGGGGCTGCCGCAGTCCTGCTCGCTTCGATTCTGGCGTTCGCGGGGCTCGGTATTCTTTCGGCGAGCTACCAGCTCCTATTCAAGCGCGGGAACCCCGCAAAGTGGATCGTGCTGGGGGTTTCCGGGCTTGTGGGCGGGATGATGTACCCGGTGGCTGTCCTGCCAGGGGCGCTTCAAGTGGTTGCGCGGCTCATTCCCGTGACGTACTCGCTCGAAGGAATGCGCGCCGCGCTGCTCGCGGGAGCGGGTTGGGGCGAACTCTGGCCGTCGATCGTGGCGCTGCTGGTTTTCGCGGCGATTTTGATTCCGCTGTCGTTTGCCGTGTTTGCCTGGGCGCTGCGCCGCACGAAAATCACCGGCACGCTAACCCACATCTGAGAGATGCGAAAGATTCAGTCACGGTTTGAAGCCAACAGGCGTGCGATCAGAGCTTGAAGTCGAGTCTGATCCTGCAAAGCCATGTCCGTGAACTCCACGCCCATCCCTTCGCCGGGCGTTACGTTGCGCACCGTGGAGCGGCTTCGTATTTCTCCCTCGGGAACTGAAAGCAGGATTGTGACAACAGTGCCCAGGGGCGCGGGAGTGGGCGTGGCGATGAACAGCCCACCGAGATTCAGGTCACGAACCCGCGAGACGCCTTGTTGGCTCTGGTCCTGCCAGGCCACCCATACGCCTTTCGGGGTGGCAATGCGCGCATACCTGCGCTTGGCTTTGGCGTCGTCGCGCATAGCTAAGGGAATAATGCGACGATGACCCAACGTCGTCCATTACCCTTCAGGATAAGTAACAGGCGCGAAGAAATCGCGCAACATGAGACTTCGAACAAGGGCTTGTCTTGTCCCGAAGCGGCCCGTACAGTAGAGTTTTCGAACGCACGAAAGGCGGCGCGATGAAGGTTTCTGTCCTCGATTTGAAGGCCGAATATGCGCAACTACGGGGCGAAATCCTGCCCGCGCTCGACCGCGTCTGCCAGAGTTCAGCGTTCGTTCTCGGCGAGGAAGTGGAAGCCTTTGAGAGGGAATTCGCCGATTTTTGCGGCACGAGGCACTGCGTGGCGCTCAGCACGGGGACTGCGGCGCTCCACCTCGGCCTGCTGGCCCTCGGAGTTCAGGCGGACGATGAGGTCATTACCACCCCCAACACCTTCCTCGCGACCGCCGAGGCGATCACCTACTGCGGCGCGGTGCCGATCTTCGTCGATATCGATCCGGCCACCGGAAACCTGGACCCAAAACTGATCGAACGGGCCATCACACCACGGACGCGCGCCATTCTGCCGGTTCATCTCTATGGACGCCCCGCGGACATGGACCCGATCCGCGAAATTGCGGCCCGCCGCAATCTGCGCGTTCTGGAGGACGCGGCGCAGGCCCACGGCGCGCGATACCGCGGCCGCCGCGCCGGGGCGCTTGCTGACGCGGGCGTCTTCAGCTTTTATCCCACAAAGAATCTTGGCGCCTACGGCGAAGGCGGGGCGCTGACGACCGACGACGATCGAATTGCAAAATTCGCGCGCGCGGCACGCAACCACGGCCAGACGGCGCGCTACGAACACGAATTCGTCGGCTACAACTACCGCATGCAGGGATTTCAGGGCGCTGTACTGCGGATCAAGCTGCGCCACCTCTACACATGGACCGCACGGCGCCAGGAAATCGCGCGGGAGTACCGCCGCCTGCTCGCCGGCGCGCGCCTGGAGATGCCGGTGGATGATCCGAGGGACGAGTGCGTCTACCACCAGTTCGTCATTTACGTCAGCAATCGCAACGCGGTGATCGCGCATCTCTCGGAGCGCGAAATTGAGACGGTGGTGCACTACCCGAGACCCATACACCTGCAGCCTGCTTACTCGTCCGCAGGTTGTCCTCCGGGGACGTTTCCCAAAGCCGAGCTTGCCTGCCAGCGCGTGCTCAGCCTGCCGTTGCATCCGGGTTTGGCGGCGGAGCAAATCGAGTACGTGGCGCGTTCCGTCCGCGAAGCGGTGGGACAAAAGTAAGGCAGGCGGTACGTTCAGGCGCGCAGCCGATCAGCCGTTCGAGCTGCTGGAAGCCGATTGCTGATGAGGAACGGGCGACTCGCCTGCGTCGCGGCTCGGCGGCGGAACAAAACCGACAACTCCTCCCGCATTCGTCCGATCCCGCAACATTGCCGCGAGCCCTTCGAAGACTTTCGAGCAGGAATCACGCAGAGACTGGTCGGCCGAGCGCATGAGGGATTCGATGACATTCTGGCCGTGCTCGTTGAGCCGGCGCACGGAGGAAACCATCCAGGAATCGCAGGTGGTTTGCAAACGCTCCTGGTATTTTCCCGCGGCTTCGTCGCTCAGACGGCCGAGGCTGGCTGCCCATTCTTTCTGGTGTGCTTCGCGCTCGGCGCGATATCCATCGAGCGCCGAGGCAAATTCGGCGGCGAGCGCGCCGCGGCCTTCGGCGACGGACGTCTCGAGCTGCGAAGCCATTTGCGCGCGGAAGCGATCGAGCGATGTCCCGGCGCTCATCTCGAGATTGCGCATCGCGTCGTGCGTAAAGTGCTCAAAGTCCTGCTCTCGTTCGGCCATGGCGCTGCGGCTCTTGTTCGCGAACTGCTCGACTTCCCGCTCGGAGATGCCGTGCAGAACTTGGCCAAAGGACGCCGCGGCAGCCTCGGCAGCCGAGCCGATTTCGGTGCGTGCGCGGCCGGCGAGCTCGCTCGCAACGCCGTCGAGCTGTTGGTGAATCTGAGCGACGCGGGCAGTGGATTGTTCTTCGAGCCGGGCCTCGAACCTGCGCGCCGCCTCGGCCGTCTTTTCTTCGAACCCGCCGGCAGCCGTGGCAAGCATCTGCTCGACCAACACCTGCAAGCGAGCGCGCGCCTCCTGCTGGAACCATTCGGAGGACCGGCCGATGGATTCGGCGGCGGCGTGGGAGGCGCGGACGCCGGCGGCGTCCAGCTCCTCGCTCCACTTCGACAGCGCTTCCTTTCGCGCCGATTCGAAATCGTCGCGAAGACTCGCGAGCGTCGAGGCCATCTGAGCCGCTGTTTCGCGCTGGCTGTTTTCCGAGACCTGGCGCAAGCGCTCACGGTGCAGGCGCAA
>Ga0187872_10004426_pt1 | contig 10595 bp, 5 predicted proteins | sample June2016WEW_16_4_FD_132973 | JGI IMG/M metagenome (GOLD analysis project Ga0187872, IMG submission 132973) | Peatland microbial communities from SPRUCE experiment site at the Marcell Experimental Forest, Minnesota, USA - June2016WEW_16_40 | ecosystem: Environmental > Terrestrial > Soil >...
GGGCAAACCAAGCAATCTGAGTCTGATCAAAGTACCCGATTCCGAAATAAGCGACTACGTGAGCAAACATCGCACAACCCAAACACCACAGTTGCCACTCTCGTTTGCTATCAGGCTGCACACGTTTTCTGGCGACGCCTATGCCGGCAAAGCTGCGTGTGATTATTCCGATAAAGAATAACAGGGTTGCCAAGCCGCCCGTGACCGCATACGCCACGTACTGGTTCGAGAGGTCCCACATATCAAATCCCCAGCTATTGTAATCTTTGGCACCTAGCAGCCACCAATCAGAGAAGTGCCTGATACAGTTATCCATCAGCATATAGCGGTGGTAATTTGAGGATGAACCCGTTAGATCGATCTTGTTAATCAAGGACCAAACAGGTCCATGCATGACGAGATGTAGCACTATGAGGGTTGTGGCTATTCCCCATCGTAGTAGCCGCATCTTCTTACGGACCGGCCAGAAGCACAACCCTAAAATTCCTGCAGCATAGGCCAAAGAAGCCGTACTGCCATTTGCGCTGACTACAACACATGTCGATGAGACCGAACCAGCAAGACTGACCAGCTTATAGCCCTTATCTGTCCACAACGAAAGAAACAGTGGGAAGAGCGTGGCCCCAAAACACCCTGCTAGAATCGAATGCTCGAATACACCATTGGCGCGAATCAGTCCATCGCGTACCTCCGGTGTGCTACGCCCACCTCCCAATAATCCAAACACATTGACTTTACTGAGGTGTTCATTCACCATGCAGACAGCCATAATGGTGACAATGAAAACGAAGGTTCGAATGGCCGTGCGGACTGTCTCTATGCCGGGAATTGCAAATCGCAGCACAAAGTAGCCACCCAAGATGTTTAGAAGATCCCCGAGGCTCTTAATGAAAGCCTGACTTTGCATCCACTGAACAGAAAAAATGGCGGTATTGAGAGTCGCAAACCCTAAAAATACCCAGTCAATACGATTAAATCCTCCTGGAAGCGACCGCTCGGAGCGTTTCGCAATTGCCCATCTAATAAGTCCCGCTACGAACAGGATCTTCGCTGCCGTGAAGTGCACACCTGCTAGTACCACGACCTGACCTTGAGGAATCAGGAATATGGCCAAAAGTAGCGGCACGATTATCCGCTTCCGAGGAAGCAAAAAAATCAGAACAATCGCCACTAGAAGTGCGACCGCCACTAAAGGGTGGAGTAGGGTCGCTGACGCTCCCCCGCCAAACCTTATGTTTTTTGGCTCCATTGCCTAATTACTTGGTGGACCTGATTTCGAAGTTTAAACGCGCGGAGACTGTAGCGGGAAACATTTGTCGCTTCGATATGGCCGATTTTAGAAGAGAAGAGCGTCGGCCGTGCACATCGTGCACATGGGCTCACTCCACGAAGTCACCTGTAAAGCTTAAAATGACACTACTGCACTAATGCTGCAAGATTAGATGGCGGTAAGGGCCCGCCGCCACTAGCACTGAACTGATATGCGCCAATGTCCCATGCTCCGGCTGGCCTTGGGTTGCCATCTTTGTCCGTCGTAAAGACGTTGGTCAGTGTAGTCGGGCTTGTGCCCTGCCCTATAGTTGTGGTCGAAGCCGAGGTCTCGTGCCAGTCAGAGGTTGCATTTACGAACGCTACCCCAGTTGTAGAGATTAGATTGTTTGAGGAAACCGCCGTAGAAATCTGGATGGAGCCTGAGTCGTAGCAAATGTTGTTATACACGTAGGCGTTCGTAAGAGTTCCGGCAGTTCCTTGGTTCAGATAAATACAGTTTACGTTGGATACGAGAGTGTTGTTGGCGACAATGATGTCGTTCTGAGTACAACTGGTGCCGTCGCACCCAATGGAAATGCCTTGGTTACCCTGAGATGTCTGGGGATCATACATGATGTTGTTATAGATCCTCCAATGTTGAAGGGTACCGCCGCCTACCTGATCTCCATATATAGGGTAGTTTTGCAGGTTGTTAAAGTAATTGCCGTAGATCGCGTTGTACTGTCCTCCCGTCTGGATGCCGTCTTGGTGTTGGGTCCAATTATAATTTGGATCATTGATGCCGATCACTTGGTTGTTATAGAACGAAGTGCATTCCATCCCTCCAACGCCATCGTCACCGAATCCCGGCGTGCCGCCCCAGCGAAGATGGAATATGGAATCATGGATGAGGTTTACGGTATAGCCGGGAGTGCTGCCACACTGGAGACTGCCTTGTATCGCTCTGTCACCACCGCTCGCAAGATCTATGAAAACGTGATCTAATTCTAGCCCTACCGTACCGTTCGCGTGGATCGGATATTGTCCGTTGTTCTCAAGGTTCACGTAACGGAGCGTGATGCCAGTTCCCGAGTCGGCTTGAAAAAAAGTGGCCCAGCCCTGGAACGTGATGTTGCGATTGCCGTTCACGTTACCGTTGAACGTGTAGTAGTTTCCCGCTCCGCCGGAATGGGAGAAAATGAACTGGCTTCCGCCTGTACCGTTGATCGTGATAGGACCGTTGTGGCCGGCATCGGTCGCTGCCTGATATACCACCGGATTCCCGCTCGTTCCGCCAGTGGCTCCAAGAAACTCTCCAGTGTTATAGGTTTGCCCACTCGCGCCGCCGCTGATCAGTACCTCGTCTCCAGCATTGAGCCCAGTTATGTTGCTGAAGTTCTTCCAGGCCGTAGCCCACGATAGTCCATTGCCGGAAGATCCGACCGAAGCGTCGAGGTAATACGTCGTCCCCATCGCAGCGGGAACTAGGAAGCCGATCACCAGGATCAAACCAATTATCGTTAGTCGAGTCTTGTGCATGGGGGATGCCTTGCCCTCTCACGTTTTTTGCCAGGATGTATCCTGCCAAAGTTGACGCTAACACGCCCACCTGCTCCGAACAACTCTCGGAAGTACAGGGGCCGAGGTACAAGGCTATACAAGACATCAGTAAGCCATCTCCAGGACTTCTCGATTTTGCAAGCTATTCTCTTTGTTTGCAAGGAAATGCGAAGAATCCCATGTATGAAGACGCATGTCACGCACAGGGAGTTTTGGATCGTGGACCCTCAATGAGAACTTGAATGATCCCGAATCCCGGTTGATACCGCTAAGCTCCACGCGAGCACCCTTCTCTCCAAATGTCGCCGACTCAAACCGCAGTGCACGCCTATTCCGGAACCACCCAACAATTTCCTGTGCTGTCCCGAACCAAACGCGTTGTGCTCGAATCTCATTTAGCATCAATGCATAGAAGTCTCCCCAAAGCCGTTCAGGCGACAAGCTTCGGGTATGCCAGTTCACAGTGAGTACGCCGCCGAGCAATTCCATCGTGCGGATCAGCTCCTTACAGGCATTCAGTGCTTCAGTTTCCGACAGCATCATTCGGTCCGAATAAAACATCGCGGAATCCTGAATGGCGAGAGGAAGCTCCAGCAATTGTTCACAATCCAAGAAACGGAAAACCTGGGTTGTGCCGGACCGAAAACCTATGGCGTTGTTATAGCCAACCGTCGAGTCGTAAGTGAAACTCGCTCGCTCGAGGTTCAGTGCGGAGCTTTCGCTCCAATAAAGCCAATGCATGCGAATACCTACGTCTGCCTGCCCGGTGACCTCACAAAGCCGCATCCGCTCTGATTGTGCACTCTCAGAATCCTGCCAAGCGTTAACACCATGCAGGCCTATTTCACAGCCCTTTTTTTCCAGGTCAAGAACGTTCTTCTTGAGCTGCTTTAAATCATATTTCGCGGCTCGCCGTCTTGGGGCCGGAAGGCCGTCCAGTGTTCCCGAAAAATCTTTAAACGGAATAAAGAAAAAAGTCGAACCAAGATCCTTCTCGATTTCTATGTAGCGGTCGAATTCTAGCCAAAAATCAGGTTGCAGCCTGAGATAAACTAGGGGAAGCGACAAGGCTGCTTTCCAGTTCTGAAAGCACTTCGACCATGGTAAGCGGCCAGTGATGCTTTTCAGCAACGAACCCAATGTGGATCTATAGAGAAAACCCCACATCGTGTGGTCCCCCTTGTGGTCGCGAATACCCACAAAATCTACATCGTGCGTGAGGCATGCCATGAAATCATAACCCGGGAAGACAGGCGGCACCTCAACAAAAGGAACCTTTAAATCCATCATGATCGCTCGAAGCAGCAAGATATGGATATCCAGAGTCGCCACTCGAGCGTTCTCAGCTGGCTGCCCCTGCGATAGCAAAAAGGCAACTTCATAAAATAAATCGATGCCCACGCGCACGGTGGCGCACCCCGAACCGGCCAGAGCGCACCCCACCGCCTCAGATGTGTATTTTCGCCTTACGAGTGCCGGACCGACTGACTGAAAAACCGCTAAACGACCATATATTGGAAAATCGAATCTCTCCCACTCTACCCAACTGTATTTTTCTGGGTATATCGTGACTACATCAACCTGATTATCAAGTCTGAGCTTCTGAGAGCTGTATACAACAAGTGCATTGGCATTGAGATCTCGCGGTATTTTCTCGTGAGTCGCAATAACGAGATCGTACTTTTTGTGCGGCGCCCAGAACTCCCAAGGGGTCTTAAAAAGCTCAAAAAATTCCCGTACCGCCGACGACTCACTCTCTTGTGAAAGGACACCGATCACGCAACACCACTCGGCTGACTAACTTCAGGCGGCAATAGCTGCGAGCTCATGTGTGCTGCTTTCGCAGTCGCACCCTGGTCAGCAAATGTTCGGTGCCATAATTCGAGAACGACAAGTGAAAACAGCTCCTTACCATAATCAGCACCCATCAAACTCAGTTTAAGGAGCTCCTCTACGCCGGTCTTCTCAAAATACCCTCGATTGATCGTTCGGCTGTCGAGTAACAGATCCCTCACCCAATCGTGCAGTTGGGTTCTCAACCATGTTCGGTACGGTACGGGAAAACCGGCCTTACGTCGACCCAAAATCTCCTTCGGAACATGATCCCTGAGCGCCTTCCTCACCAAGTATTTCATCGTCCAACCCCGCACCTTCTGATTACGCGGCAAACCCGCAGCAAACTCTAGGACCTTATGATCGAGTAAGGGGACGCGGAGTTCAACAGAGTTAGCCATCGTCATCTTATCCGCTTTGATTAGCAAGTCGTCAGGTAGCCATGTATTGGTATCCACGTACAACATCTTGTTGAGGAGGTTATAATCGGCTGCTCGGGACAGGTAAGCACGAGTGATACTCACCGATCGGTTCGGATCAATGCTTTCATGCAATCTCTTGGAGTATAAATTCCGGCGATGAGAAGGGAAATACTCAAAAGGTGAGGATGTACGGCTATAATAATATTCTTCAAATGGGACGCCCATTCTCGTGCCATATTTCGTGAGCACCCGTGAGCCTAGCTTTTTCCCGAGCGCGGAGATTCCCAGTCCAATTGCTGCCTGCCGCGGCCCTAATATTGTTTTTATGCGCTCGAACCAGAAAAGGTTGCGATAGTTCTGATAGCCCGCAAACGCCTCATCTCCCCCTTCACCGGAAATAAGAACCTTCACGTGTTGACTGGCAAGCTTCGAGATGTAATAGAGTGCTACGGCGGGTGGTTCACATACTGGTTCTTCCATATGCCACACATAATTTGGAAGGAAGTCTGCGAAATCTGCCGCCGATAGTGACAACTCATAGTGTTTGGAACGAAACTTCTCCGCTGCCAGCCTTGCAAACGGGCGCTCATCTACAACTCCTTCTGATGAAAACCCAACCGTGAAGGTACTGATCTCCTTGTCGGTCTTTTGAGCGGCAAAGCTCAGCATGGCCGTCGAATCCAAACCGCCGCTTAGAAGAAATCCTACCGGGACATCACTTATCATGTGGAGCTGAACGGTTTCGTCCAATAGCCTGATGAGGTCATGCTCAAGATCACGCTGTGACTGGGGGTGCTGCGACTCCGAAAAATCCAGGTCCCAGTAACGTTGAACCTTAAACTTGCCGTTCTTCGCGAGCAAGGTATGGCCGGGTTCAAGCTTAAACAGGTTCCGTAGAAGCGTCTGCCCACCGGGCATGTAGTGATAAGTTAAGAATCGGTCTATCAGTTCCGGCACCACTTCGCGGGGTATTTCTCTGTCAGCGAGAATGGCTTTTAGTTCGGAGCCGAAAACAATAAAATTGTCATGCACATAATAATAGAGAGGCTTAATGCCAACCCTGTCCCTTGCCAACAACAGTGATCGCTGCGATCCATCCCATATTGCGAAGGCAAACATGCCGCGCAGCCGCTGCACACAATTGGTCCCATATTCCTCGTAGAGGTGCACAATCACTTCTGTGTCTGATTTGGTCCTGAAAACGTGTCCTTTGGCTAAGAGCTCTTCGCGAAGTGTTTGATAATTGTAAATTTCACCATTGAAAACGATCCAGACAGTTCCGTCCTCGTTTGAGAGCGGCTGATGCCCACCACTCAAATCAATAATTGACAGGCGTCGAAATCCGAACCCAACTTGCCCCGAAATGTAAAATCCCTCATCATCTGGGCCACGATGAACAATAGCGTCCGTCATGCCCTTAAGCAGCGCCGCCGGGACGCGTGCCTGGCTATCAAAGAAGAATTTTCCGCAAATGCCGCACATACGTTAAATTAAGGTGTCGTCTGAGTCAAATTACCGCAAATGCCCATGGCCATTCTATAGGGCACTGACGTGTCATGATATTTGCTACATCAGTTTCGGTCGCTGGCCATAAACAAAAGCCGCCTCATTTGCTGACCACGAATGTAGCGCTTTAGTTCTTTGTTCTGAATTCGTGGTGTTCCCTTCACAAAGGCAGATAAATATCCATACCCATGTGCCAAGGATTTGAGAAGATATGGCTTTTGGGATAAACGCCTGAGGCACTTAAAGAATATAAATAAGGGATGATAGCCGGAGACGTAGTCTGCACGACCATTTTTGACGCTGTCATGCCAGGCTCCTGCTGCTTCTCCAGTGGGCCGGTGATGCACGACCTTCAAGTCGACAAAAGTGCGGGTTTGCCAGCCGAGCATGTTCGCATGTACTTCGTCCACGGTGTCCCATCCGGCGTCCCTAATCAAACCGCCAATATCGGTCCAACATGAGCGCCGGTAGAGCTTGAGCGCGCCTCGAACGTGACCCATCGGATGCTCGTCCGGCTTCAGCCGGCCTTTCTCCTCAGAATACATAAGGCCGCCGCAAATCCCGAGCTTCGAGTTTTCAAAGAACCGTTGGAAGCATTTTTCGAAGTAATCAGGTTCTAAACCAACATCGCCATCGAGCTTGCCGATAAACCGCCAATCCTGCGATTGGAGACGCTCGTACCCACAATAAAAAGCTTCCATCACACCTGAACCGGCGACTCTACTGCCGCGATCCGCTCGATGAAGCGCGGTTATCCAGGGATACTCGGTTGCATACTCGCTAATGATTTTTCCGGTCCGATCACTGGAGCCATCATCGACGATGATCCATTGGGCTGGTCGTATGGTTTGCCGGATTACCGAGTCGAGGGTTTTCTTAATGTAGTGCTCCTCATCCCGCACGGGCGAAATGAGCACGTAGTTCACAGGCACAGGTTGGCGCATCTGCTCGCTTTTGTCAGCCGAATGGGTAACCTGCGATTTCGAGGGTATCGAAGCTGCCGATACCCCTGAGCGAACCGACGGTTGGGGAACTCGAGTGTATTTCTTCTCATGTTCCTTGATCACTTCCCGGTATACATCAAGGAGCTTCGTTCCGGCAGCGGTCCAGGTGTTGGCTGCGGCCGCTTTGAGCGACGTTTCGCGGAGACTCTCCAGCAAGGCCCGATCTTTGTACAGCAGGGTAATATGTTGAGTCAGAGCATCGACGTCTCCAACCCGATGCATCAGGCCCGTGTTCATGTGACTGCAGATTTCTGTGCAGGCATCCGACACGAGGGGTACACATCCGCTACCCATTGCTTCGGCGATTACCAGACCATAACCCTCTTCAATGCTCGGCAGGACAAGAATGTCGCTATTCTGCATCAACTCCGGAACGTCGGTTCGATGTCCCAGTACGCGAACGCTCGGATGTGCAAGCATTGGCGCAAGTTTTTCGCGGTAGGCAGGAAGAAACTCGCCGGCTATCAGAAATGTTCCAGAATCCGAAGCCGGGGACCGCAGCCAAGCTTCTAAAGCATAATGGACACCCTTTCTGACCGCGCAAACCCCCACAAACAACATGGTCAAACCGTTGTTCGCAGACCTCGACTTGGGACTGGGATAATAGATTTTCTCGTCAAATCCGTACGTGTGCCTAGCCAACTGACTCGGCGGGAACCCCTTCTCGACAAATGTTTTAACGACAAAATCCGACGGGCATAGCAGGCGGTCGGCGCTCCGAAACTCTTCTTCTTCGACGCGAAGGACGTCTTCATTAAATGCACTCTCGTGACCACGTGGCAATGCTACACCGAGACGTTCGCATTCCTTCTGCACAACTTCATACGCATACCGCGTATGCGCGTTGCATCTCTCGAGTACCGTCGGGATCCCGAACTTCTTCGCCGCTTCGATAGTCCGTCGTGCACCCCGTGGCCACACGTGAATGATGTCGATCTCGCTCGCAAACTCTTTGATTCGGCGCGATACAATATAGTCGTGGAGTGCCATGGCACGATTGGAACCGATAAGCTTGTATGGTATGCGAAGCTTTCCTCGTGCAAGCGTCGTATGAACGGTCACCCCTTCAGGAACAGAACGTAACAAACCACCCGTAAAAACAGTGATTTTGGCACCGGAGGCTGCGAGCCCATTGACTTGCTGCCACGCCGTATAGCAGATCCTCTGAGCGCCTAGCTTGTTTGGGAAGCTGTAGAATACCCGGATTTGGCTACTGTCTTTAGTCATATTACCTTAAATAAATTAATTAAATTTCTGTACGCTTATGACAGAAGAAGTCCGGCGTAACGGGATCGTACGTAGCAGTCTATCGCTCGAGGACTCGTGCACCGACCGGAATTCGGAGGGTTGGCTCCTCACCGCTCTCCACTAAACGCACGGGATCCACACGGTAGTTCCATTCAAGCAACCCGCGAAGAACTTCCAACCGCTCCCTTCCTAGTTGCGTCGGCCGCATGAGTTGTTTTAGTTCGTAGGCTAATCTTCGCAGAAACGCTGACGCTAAAGCGACGCGCCGAGCACGCCGAACCCCTCGTTTTCCCAAGTACTTGTAGTAATACAGATAGCGTGTTACCTGACTGTCCAGCACAAACGACAGCGCAGGAAACCGACTCTTTGTGGACTGTCCTCCCAGATGCGTAATTGTCGCATAAGGAGCGAACAAGATGGAGTAACCCGCCTTCCAGATACGGTGACAAAGATCCATGTCCTCGTAATAGTAAAAAAACTGCTCATCAAAGCCACCGATCGATTTTAATAGTGCCCCGCGCACAAGAATAAAGCACCCTGACACCCAATCGACCCGGCGTTCGCTGGTGCCATTCCATCCCGGGTAGCTGTCGGCTGTAAACCAGCGATGAAACCGTCCCATGCGGCGCAAATACAGTGCCGCGATCCATTCGGCTCGGAGTGATGCAAAAGGACGTGCGGAGACTTGATAGGACCCGTCCGAATTTACAACCCTACACCCAAAGGCACCAGCTTCACGGTGCCGGTCCGCGAACTGAACCATCCCGTCCAAGGCACCTTCGTGAATAATGGTGTCAGGGTTCAGGATCAATATGTATTCGCCCTGGCTTGCCTGAATTCCAATATTGTTGGCTTTGGCGAACCGCAAGTTACGACCGTTTTCGATGACGCGGACGCTAGGGTATGAGGATCGGATAAGCTCGACCGAGCCATCGGTTGACCCATTGTCTGAAACAATCACTTCGAACTTAGTCGACTGAGTATTGGCAAAGATCGATCGAAGGCAATCTGCGATGACTTCGCGGTCGTTCCAGCACAAGAGGATGATCGATAGTTTCATGATTCGGACCTGTGCGAATTCAGAATCGAGAGCATACGTTTGATGGTGACATGCCTAACCACAAAGCCAATCTTTCTTGCAACGACGAAGATAATCCGTTGCCCGAGGGCTTTCAGCGCGATTCTTCAACGCCGAATAGGTTGCACTGGAACTTCGAAGCGAATACCTTCGGATTCAGCTGTTTGAATCTTCGCTGTTAGGGCTAGCGACTAACGAGATCTTCCGTGCCAAACCCTGCCATGTCGTTGCTCACGCGGAGGCTAACTGTCTTGGAGGACTCGCCAGGTCTCATTGAATCCGAGGACTCTTACTCACACGCAATATACTCATACAGACCGCAATTCTTCTTTTAGAAGCCCGGAGACAAGGTTCACCAAAGTATCTCTCTCCCGTGGCCATGTGTGCGCCAGGTACACCTGCTGCCCTCGCTCGGCGGTCTCTATCGCCTCATCGCGATGGAAAGCCACGTACGCGATCTGCTCGGCAAGGTCCTTTGAGTCGCCAGGCTCAAAAAAAAAGAGCGACTCTGGGCCGAAGTAATCCTGGATACCCGATGTCCGCGGAGCGACGACTGGCTTCCCTAGCGCTAAATACTCGAAAATACGAGTAGGCGTGTTAATCTCAGTGAAGGCGTTGCAATAGTTCGGAATGACGCCAACATCAGATTGTTCAATTTCGCTTGCAAGGTCCTCGAGCCGCTTGGGTCCCAGA
>Ga0187872_10004433_pt1 | contig 10585 bp, 16 predicted proteins | sample June2016WEW_16_4_FD_132973 | JGI IMG/M metagenome (GOLD analysis project Ga0187872, IMG submission 132973) | Peatland microbial communities from SPRUCE experiment site at the Marcell Experimental Forest, Minnesota, USA - June2016WEW_16_40 | ecosystem: Environmental > Terrestrial > Soil >...
CGGCCCCCCGCCATCGAGGCTCACAGCCGTTCTCCGCGCCGCACGCCTGCCGCGTTCGACACGAGAGCAGCCCTTCTCCCGCGCAGAGCTTGACTTAGGGCTACTCATCGTCTGCGCCATGCTATCCAACGTGCGGACCGCATCCCATCGCGGCGCGAGCCGGCTCATACGCCTGGCCGCCCTGCCGCTGACCGCCCTCGTGGTCGCCCTCACCGGTTGTGCGGCGTCCACGCTCCCGCAACCGTCGGGTGGCGCGCCAGCCACCGCCACGACCTCCGGCCCCGCGACTCCGTCGCCCGCCCTCGCCTCCACCCCCACCCCCTCCGGAGGGGCGGGCGGCTACGACACGCTGGTGGTCGAGCCCGGCCAGGGGATGGGCGCCGTCTACCAGGCCATGGCCGGCGCCCAGCATTCGATCGACCTCGTGATGTACGAGCTGGAGGACAGCACCGCCGTCAGTGATCTCATCCAGGCAAAGAGGCGCGGGGTCGCGGTCCGGGTCATCCTCGATCAGGCGTACGCGAAGAGCGAGAACCAGTCCGCCTACGCGGCCCTCGTCGCCGGCGATGTCGACGTCCACTGGTCCTCGACCCAGGTGGACATCACCCACCAGAAGACCCTGATCGTCGACGCCCGCGAGGCACTGATCATGACTGGGAACCTGACCCCGCAGTACTACGCGTCCGACCGTGACTTCGTGGTGGAGGACACCGACCCTGTGGACGTCGCCGCCATCGACGCAGTCTTCGATGCCGACTTCGCCAACACTCCGGTTACCCCCTCGTCCGGCGACGATCTGGTCTGGAGCCCGGGCTCGGAGCCGGCACTCGCGTCGATCATCCAGGGAGCGCGCAAGCAGCTCCTCGTCGAGAACGAGGAGATGTCCGACTCGGAGATCGTCTCGGCTCTGGAGGCTGCCGCGGAGCGGGGTGTGGACGTCGAGGTCTGCATGACCGATTCGTCCTCATGGAACAGCGAGTTCGACGCCCTGGTCCACGCCGGGGTGAGAGTCGTCACCTACACGGCGGACGCCTCGCTGTACATCCACGCGAAGGTCATCGTCGCTGACCCGGGGACGGGCGCGGAGAAGGCGTTCGTCGGCTCGGAGAACTTCTCCTCCACATCCCTCGACCGCAACCGCGAGCTGGGAATCGTGCTGGAGGGCTCGGCGATAGACAGCCACCTGGCCACCGTGGTGGAGGGTGATATCAGCGGCGCGACCGCGTGGTCGGCCTCCTGAGCACCGCGGCCTGACCGGCCGGTCCCTGAAGGGACCCCGCGGCCATCGGGTACGGCGTCGACGTCAGTGCCAACCGGCCCGAGACGCTCCGGAGGCCATGTGGCGGCGTTGCGGCCGTTAGAGGCTGGCCCGCCGCGGCAGCTGGCGCTCCACCAGCCCGACAGCGGTCGCCAGCTGGCGGCGCCTGCGGACCGGCCGCGCCCCAAGGCTGGTACCCGCTACAGGACTCAAACCTGTGACCAAGGGATTGAGAGTCCGAGATGGTGCAATCTCAGCGTCGGTTCTTTCATATCGGAGTCAGCATGATCACGTACGCTGGCATGCGCATCAGGTCGGGATCATTCGCTCCAGCTGCTGTCAGCGCGGCCGCGACCGGGCTGATCCGCCGTGCTACACGGGGGTCAGCTGATGGTGGAGTGCCGTGCCGTCGGGCACGTGGAAGGCGATCTCCAAGCGGCCGCCAAAGGCTCCGGCGATCCTGTTGAGGGTCGCGAGATTTGGGGCATGTTGGCCGCTCTCCAGTCGTGAGATCGCGGACTTTGTTGTGCCGACCCTCTGCGCCAGCGCTTCCTGGCTGAGGCCGTGGTCGAGGCGCAGGCGGATGATCTGACGGGCCACCTCCTCGAAGGGTCGCAGCCGTTCGAGCTCGGCGCGGAACTCCGGGTCGAGCCGGGCTTGCTCGGTCATGTCGTCGCGCACGCTTCGGCCGATCGGGCTGATGGCGTCCATGAGCCTATGTTAGCAGATATGCGAACAGGCATCAAGCTCAAGGCGCGTCGTGGCCAGCCGCCCGGGGAGGGCGTCGCGGGATCTCTTCCATGCGTCGGCGGAAGTCCTCCCAGCGCTGCCGGGCCAGGGCCACGTCGACATCAGGGATCGCCGCCGTGGTCTTCTCGAAGGCGTGGAGGAGGATGAAGAGGCTCCGGGACCGCTCGTACAGAATTCGGAAGAGCTGGCGGCCGTGGTGGCACCGCAGCTCGCGCAGCTCCCCGGCGACCTGGCTGCTGTGGGGGAAGGGAAGCGGGGGGTCGGTATCGCGCAGGGTGTTGAGGCGATCCACCTGGAGGAGGACAGCTGCTCTGACGGCCCCTGGGAGATTGGCGAGGAAGTCGCGGACTGGCTCGCTGCCATCTGGGGCGCGATAGTAGACCGCCTGCATCGCTGGCATCAGAGTGGCCAGGAACCCGCCTTGGGTTTCACGGCAACTCCTCCGATTCGGATCGCGGCGGTGTCCGCCTGTTCCGAGTGAACAACCGGCGGCCGTCCTCGAGTTTGAGGACGAGAATGCCGTCCCGGTCGACGCGAACCTGGTCGAACACGAGCACGCTCTGTTCGACGTCGAGTCCGATGGACTGGGTGAAGGCGCGTGTTGCCACCAAGTACGAGTCCGCGGCGGCTTGCTTCCGCACCGGGCTCGCGTAAGCCACTGAGGCAGCCGAGCCCTTGATTGCCACTTCTCCCACGGTTTGGTTGTAGCCGAGGACGACCGCATCGGGTGATCCGAGAGCCTCGAACGCTGCTCGATTCAGTGAGAGGTTTCCTCGCCGCTGAAACGCCGCCCGAGGAACAGCTCCGCCTGCACGCCGGTGCCGTCCGGTGAAGAGGGCAAAGCCTTCTGGGAAGGACTCGGTTGCTTTGCCGCTTACACCCTGAGGAACACCTGCTTGAGCGCCCTGAGGGGGTCTTGTCGGCTGCTCCAACGGCTGGACGCTTTGTCTTGCCGCCTCGTCCTTGAGTTGTTGAAGCGAACGTTCGAGCTCGGCGATGCGGTCATTCATCTGGCTAGTCGGTTCAGTTGGACCCATGGACCCCATTATAGCGATAGTCAAAGTGATCTGCAAGGCAGTTCGAAGTGTGGTGGCGAAGCTTGGATCCTTGGTGGTCGCATCCGAGTTCCATCTTGGCTGATCGCCTTGTTTGGCGCGATGGCGCTGCTCGTTCCTGGGCTGGCCGTGGCCTTCAGGTGCCGTGGGCCCTTTTGAGCGCGGTCTGATTCGAGATGTTGGACGTCGTCGAGAGCATAGGGGATATGGCAGAGGACCTTATCGATCATGGGAGCGGTCGCTATCACTCTGGAGCCCGACTACCAAGCCCCCTACGAACTGATTCGCTTTGTCGCGGGCCCCTGCCGCCGGCAAACCTCTGCGGCCGCTCTGGCGTGTTAGAACGGCTTTGCCCACGTCCGATCTGGCCCTGCCATGCGGAGATGCCCCCGCACGTGGACCCGCCCGAGGTGCTCCCGGCCGATCACGCGTTCAGCCAGGCGATCACCTACCGAGAGGGAAGAGGGGCCCCGTGGTCGGCTCCGACGCCCGGAGGTCAGGGCTTGGATGGAGGGGGCGCGAGCGGGCTCCTGAGCGGGGTTTGGTGGCTGCCGGCCGCTGAGGCCACGATGCCCGAGAACCCGCGGCCCCTGCGGGCACCGCTTCGCTGGCCTGCGGCCTCCCTCCGGGGGCGCGGAACCCCGGGCCTTCCCCGTGGCGCGGCCGACGAGGCCGCCATGAAACCCGCCACAGGAGGAACCGCCATGGCACCGCTTACCGCCGACCCACCCCGCCCCGAGGCCGTACTCAGCCACTCGGCCTCGCATCTGGTCACCCTCGACGAGCTCGCCGGCATCCCCGCCGGTGAGCCGATGGGCCCGCGCCACCGGCCCGTGCCTCACATCGAGCTGGTCAGCACGGTCAAGCAGGCCTTCTCCGAGCGCGGGTACGCCGTGGCGCGCGAGCAGTACTCGGTGAGCCACGAGAACGCCCGTCTGTTCGGCACCCTGGACCTGATGCCCACCACCGGTGCCTCGCTGGTCGAGGGTCTGGAGGGAGGCATGGCGGTGGGCCTGCGTCACGCCAATGACCAGGCCTTCGCACTCGGGGTGATCGCCGGCCTGCGAGTGTTCGTGTGCGACAACATGGCCTTCTCGGGCGGCGACAGGCTCCTGCGCCGGAAGCACACCACCGGGCTCGAGCTCGTGGCCGAGGTCGACCGGGGCCTGGACCGCACCTTCCACTCGTACCGCGACCTGGTGCAGCTGGTGGACCAGCTGCGCAACACGGAGCTGACGGACACGCAGGCGAAGGTGCTCCTGTACGATCTGGCGCTCGACGGCCGGGTGATCGCTCCGGATCAGCTCGGCAAGGTCCACGGCTGGTACTTCACTCCGGAGGAGATGGCGAGCGCCGAGGATCGCGAACGGGGCTTCAGCGACGTCGAGCCGCGCAACGCCTGGGGCGTCGCGAACGCGGTGACCCGCGTGGCGAGGAGCTGGCCCGCCGCCAGACAGCAGGAGACGGGCGTCGCCCTCTCCAGCTACCTCGCCCGGTACTTCCGGATCCACGCTCCGGAGAGGCCCAGCGCCAACTGAACGTGCAGGGCGGCGGGGGAGGGGCGATCGCCTCTCCCCCCCTGCCCGTCGATGAGGTTCGTGAAGCGGTGATGGTCCCCGCCCGGACACTACCGGCGCACCACGGCTGAGATCAGCGCCAGAGCGCCCGCCAGACCCCGGTTCGGGCCGCCGCCCGTCCGATGATCTTGTTCTTGGCCCGGCGGGCGATGCGGTGAGGATTGCCCGACCCCAGCGTCGTGACGTCGTTGGCCATCCGGGCGGCGCGGTAGAGGTTGGAGACCAGCCCGCGGCGCCTCACCCCAGCGCCTCCGCCACAAACTGCTGCGCGTCCACGCTCAGCTCCACCAGCTCGGGCTCCTCTTTCTCGATGAGGCGGAGCAAGCGACTCGCCACCTCTGGCTGGTCGGTGCCGATGGCGAGCCCCAGCGACAGCCAGTAGTCGGCGGTCTCCATGAGCACGGCGTGGATCTCCTCGGGCGTCTCCGCCCGGACCTCGGCCATGGCGTGGAGGAGCGCCTGGCCATAGCGTCGCCAGTCCGGGTCGAGGCTCTCGTTTGTCGCCGGCGATCGATGTGTGGTCATGGTGTTCCCTCATGCCCTGCGCGGCGCCGCCAGTCTAGCGGTGGAGCCCGGGCATCGCGCCCCGGGCCGGCGTGAGATGAGATGTCCTCTCGAGGGTGGGCCACCGGCTCCGAGTCCGTCGGAAGGCTGCCACGCCACTCGGCCTTCTTCGGTCCAGGCGGCCTGACGGCTCCGCTTCGCTCCGGCCTGGACCGCGGCTCGCGGCGTGGCGAACGCCCGCCAACGGAGCCGGTGGCGGCTCCCCTCACGGGAGGACCTCGCCATGATCGTCGTCGGACAACCCCTTGCCCCTCCCCGGCTGCGCGGCACCGACTCCCAGATCGCCTGGGCGCTTCGGATTCGAGCCCAGATGCTTCCGGAGATTCACGCCATCCGCGACGGCTCTGCGGGGCGGCTCCGGATCGGGGCCCTCAGTTCCGAGGAAGCCGAGGGCTACAGCGCGATCGTCGAGGCCGCCGACACACTGATTGCCGAGGAGCGGGCCGGCTGGTGGATCGATCGGCGTGGCCACAGCACTCACAGCCTGCTTCAGGAGCGGGTCGAGGCCGCTGGCCGGGCGGCTTCCGTGGAGACGCGGTGATGGGTGCCATCCGGGTGACCGCCCGCCGTTACAGCTTCGAGGTCCTGCGCGATGAGGCGGAGCTGCCGTACCCACGGGGCACGGTGGTGGGCGGCGCGCGCGATGTCGTCGAGGTCGCGCGCCGCCTGATCGGCGCTGACATCAGCGAGGTCATCCTGGCCTTCTTCTTCGACGCGCGGCAGCGGGTCACGGGGCACTGCGAGGTGGCACGGGGGACGCTCAACGCCGCACGGCTCACCCCGAGAGACATCCTGGTCCGAGCGCTGGCCGTCAACGCGGCCTCTGTCGCGGTGGCGCACAACCATCCGAGCGGCGACGAGACGCCGAGCCGGGCCGATCGCCAGGTGACCGCGGTGCTCCGCGAGGCGTGCGGCCTGGTGGGGATCCCCCTGCTGGACCACGTCATCGTCACCGACACCGGCCATCACTCCTTCCGGGAGACGGAGGGCTGGGGGTGCTGACGCGCGAGGGCTCCGTCTCGTGGCGGGCGTGCGGGGCGCCCGGAGACGCGGGTGCGCACGGTGCAGAGAGCGGTGCTAGGGGGGAGGTCCCCCTGCCCCCCCTGAAAGAGCGTACCCCGGGGCGCGGAGGAACCCGTCAAGGGACCCCGCGACAGCTTGTTCACGGCACGGCCGTGCGGCCGCCGACGGCGGCCTGACCAACCTGTCACAGCTCACGGCCCTTGACGGAACCCCCCGGCCCAGGGTGCGGCTCCGCCGCCTTCTCAGTCACTCAGCCGATGGACGGCTGCTGAGAGCACAAGGAGCCGGACATGGACGCCAGCCTGACCCTGGATGAGATCGACCGGCACGTGAGCGCGATCTTCGACATCAACGTTGCGGCGACCCACTGCATCCGCCTTCGCTGCGAGGACTGCGCACGGCTCTCGATCCTGCCGGTGCCCGGGCCGGGTGTGGACGAGGACAGGCCATGGCTCTGCCCGGTCTGCGGTCCCGAGTTCGAGGCAGACCTTCGCGAGGGGAAGGCGGCGCGCCGGCATCAGGTGGAGGAGTAGCGGGTGTCCCCCGAAGAGCGTCAGATTCGTCGGCGATGGCGCTTCTATCGGACGGTGGCCGGGCATGAGCCGGTCGCCGACTTCATCCGCGGCCTGTGGCGGGATGACCGCGCCGCCATCCTGGCCGAGCTGCAGACGGTGGCCGACGAAGGGCTGCCCGCGGCACGTCATCTGCGTGGGGACATCTACGAAGTGCGCGTCGACGGAGACCGCCAGAGCTTCCGGGTGCTCTTTGCGCAGGAGGGACGGGGGCGGGTCCTGCTCGCCCTGGAGGCCCTGTCGAAGAAGACGCAACGGACCCCGCCGGAGGCGATCCGGCTGGCCGAGAGGCGCCTGGCCGAGTGGCGGGCGCGCGCAGGGAAGAGTGAGCTGATCCGATGAGGTATGCTGATTCAGGTATGGAGGAGACGATGAGCGACGACGACGAGCGCGATGATCTCGAGGAGCTGATCGCTGAGTTTTCGGCGGAGGATCCCGCGTTTCCGCTTGCCCTGGCCGCGGCGGAGGAGCGGCTGGCGATCATGAGACGGCTCAAGGCTGCGCGGAAGGCGGCGGGGCTGAGCCGCGCCGCCGTCGCGGCTCGGATGGGGACCTCGGAGTCCGCGGTGGCCCGGATGGAGGGCGGAGCGCTGGACGCCCGCATCTCCACCGTTGTGCGGTTCGCAGCCGCAGTCGGAGTGCGCCTGGAGGTTGGCGCCGCCCCGGCGAGGCCACCGCGCAAGGCTGCTTGACCGAGGGGCCATGAAGCTGCGGGTCGACTACGTGTACGACGACGAGGCGAAGAGCTGGTCGTTCCATGTCCCCGGGCTGCACGTCGTCGGGGGTGGGGATCCCAGCCGAGAAGAGGCGGAGCGGCACTGCCTCACGGCCATCGCCTCCGCGCTCGACGCCATGGGGGCTCAGGGAGAGGAGCCACCGCGCGGCGAGGTGACGGAATACGAGGTGCAGCTGATTCCCTCCGCGCGTTGAGGGGCCCCGGGGTCAGCTTGCGGAAGGGGGACCAGGAGAAGGCGGGGATACCAGCAGGCGGGGGCGGGGGTCAGGCCAGCTTTCCTTCGTGGTATGCGTGCTGCAGGCGCCGGCGGATCACCGCGGCGAGGGCGGCCTCGGCTGCGGCCTCATCGGGATGGTGGGTGGCCAGCCGCCGCGGCCGGCGCAGGTGGCCCCGGCGTCCCCAGCTGCGGACCACGTCCAGCCCACCCCAGAGGGCCGGCTGCAGGTAGACCTGGTAGGTGCGGCAGCGGTGGCGGCCGAGCCCGTCTGCAGCGACGTCGACCAGGTCGAGGGTCAGGCCCACCGACTGAGCCCGGGCGAGGAGCCGGGGCAGTTCCGGAGGGTCAGCGGCCCTCTCGATCACGCCAGGCGCTCCGTGCCGGTCGACCGCGTGCCCGCAGGAGGGCCGTAGCGGGTCGGGATCGACGGAGGAGGGCAGTGATACCTCCCGGGTGTGGGGCTCCCCGCACCCGGCCACGGGCGCGCCCTTCTCTCACGTGTGGGTGAAGAACCAGACGAGGAGGGCGACCATCAGGCCGAGCGAGAAAACGCACCCCACCACCCGGGCGGCGGCGACGACAGCCCTGGCCACGACCTCAAGCACGAAGCGGCCGAGCACGATGATGGGCACGGAGATCACCCTGGCCACGGCGATCACCACCCTCAGCCATGGGCGCACGTTGCGCCGGCGCCAGGCGGGCCGACCTGGCTCGCCCGCGGTGCTGGACGCCGGACGGCCGCGACCGCTCGTCGCGGCGGGAGGCGGCGTCGCTTCGCGTGACACGGCAGACGGCCAGGGGCTATCCACGGTTCGCCGCCAGCGCGATCCGTCCCACCACCAGCGGCCGTCCACGGACAGCGGCAGCCAGTCCTCGCCGGTCGGCGCCGGCCTCGTCGGGAAGGAGTTACGGCTGAGCATCACAAACAAGTGTATGTCCATCGTGCGTGCGACGGCAAGCCCACAAGCGTGTCGAGGGCCAGAGCAGAGCCAGCGCAGGGCCAGAAGGGGGCCACATGCGGGCCCAACCCCTCCCCCTGCCCGTCAGGCGGGGGCCAGGAGCAGAGCTTCGGCGGCGAGCAGCTCCAGCTCGGCCCAGCTGTCGGGGTCAACCAGGACCGCGGCAGGCCGGCCGCGGCGGGTAAGGAGGAGGGGCTGACCGCCGCTCACAGCCTCCAGCAGGACGCGGCTGACCACGCCGTCGGCCTCCGTCGCCGGGAGCGCGTCCGGACCAGCGTCCGCGCCGTCCGAGCGCGTCTGTACCCGCGTACGCACCATCCGTCGCCTCGCCATCAGCTGCGTCCTCCCGTCCTCAGCACGCTCCCAGTCCGCCACGACGTCCGCTGCTCTCCCGGCCTCATCTCTTCCCGCACACCGAACGTCTGCTCCGATTGCGCGCCGTCTGTGGATACCGTACCCTATGCACCTATGGTAATTCTGTTCGGTCATCCTGGCAAGTAGTTCGGCGTACGCCGGTGCTCCGGGCCAAGAAGGTGATGCTGGCGGCGCAGGCCGACTACGACGCGTACCACGAAGAGCACGCCCGGCAGTGGGAGGCGTACTACGCCGGCGAGAGCGACAAGCTGGGGCCCGACATGGAGGTGGCCGAGGGTCCTACGGTGGCGGTCGCCCCCGCTCCGCTGCTCAGAGAGCTGGGGCTCGCCGAGCGACCCACCACCGAGCAGATCGCCCGTCTGGGGGCGGGGCTGCACCCCGTCACGGGAGACCAGCTGATCGTCCGGGGCGCCGGGGACGTGCGGGTCGCGTACTGGGACGTCGTGTACTCGGCGCCGAAGTCGGTCTCGGTGGAGTTCGCCGCCGCGGCCGCGGCGGGGGACCGGCAGCGTTGCAGCGACCTGCTCCGCGACCTCGAGGGCGCGGCATCCACCGGACTTGCCACCTTCTGCGAGCTGATCCCGCTGGCCCGGCGGGGAGCCCGGGGGGCCGAACCGATGGCAGCCACGCCGGTGGCGCTTTTCAACCTCCACTCGGCGGCCCGTCCGGTGCGCGGCCAGGCCGCCCCCGACCCCCACCTCCACGTCCACATGCGGATCCTCAACTGCGCCAAGGGGGCAGACGGGCGGTGGTCGGCGGTGGACAGCCGGGTTCTGTACCACGACATCCGAAGCCTCAACGGCCTCATCGAGGCGGAGCTCGGCAGCCGGCTGCGAGCCCGCGGCTACGAGACCGTCGGGGCCGAACACGGGGAGCACCGCCCCTGGCAGTCCTTCGAGCTGGAGCGGGTCCCGGAGTCCCTGCGCGACGCCATGTCCCAGCGCCAGGCCCTGGTCGAGCAACTGGCCCAGCGGCAGTGGGACAGGGACGCCGACTGGCTCAGCCAGCACCTCGGGCGGCCGCTCACCTGGAGCGAGCGCCAGGCGCTGCGGCCCACCCAGGACCAGGTCCAGGCGCTCTCGCGGGCGAGCCGCGAGGCCAAGATCCCGCAGTCGCGTGCGGAGCTGGCGGCGGCCTGGGGACGGGTGATCGACGACCACGGCTACGGTCACCAGCCGCCCCCCTCGTCCCCCTCTCCCAGCGACGGCGCCCCTCCCGCCGCGCTGGCAGAGCAACCCACCGGCGACGTCGCTCAGGACCTCGCCGCCTGGGCCCTCGGCGAGCTCGGCCCGGCCCGGGCCCGCCAGCTCGCCCTCCCCGCTGAGACGGCGCAGGGGATGACCGGCGGCCAGTCGGTATGGACCCGCGAGGAGCTGCTCGACAGCGTCACCCCCCTGGGGGTGGCGCGGCACCTCGACGCCTCAGGGATCAGTGCGGTGGTCCGGGAGGTTGAGCGTCGAGCGGTGCGGCTCGCCGACCGGGTCTCGCCGGGGATCGTC
>Ga0187872_10004434_pt1 | contig 10583 bp, 9 predicted proteins | sample June2016WEW_16_4_FD_132973 | JGI IMG/M metagenome (GOLD analysis project Ga0187872, IMG submission 132973) | Peatland microbial communities from SPRUCE experiment site at the Marcell Experimental Forest, Minnesota, USA - June2016WEW_16_40 | ecosystem: Environmental > Terrestrial > Soil >...
CCGACAGTGACAGCGACAGACTGCAACAGCTTCGCCAGCGGTTGCCGGCAGAGATAACAGTTGTCTCTCCGACGCATCCGCTTCGCGGTGAGCGGCTGATTGCCATGTCGTTTCAACGAAGAGATGGTGAACTTCGGCTCGTCGTCGTTCTCCCCGATGGGACACCGGGCATGATCGCTGTGAATGCGACGGACGTCTTCGGCGAGGTGCAACGCGCCGAATGGCCGGTGACGGCACTGACGGTCGAGGGAGTGCGTCGACTCCGCTCGGCGATGGGTGCTCACGACGCGACAGTCAAGGCTGCTCGTTCTCAACGTCGTCGTTTGTGGAAGGTGGTGCGCCACGACCACGGTGTCGATCCGTTCGACCGGCTGATCTGGGTGTACTCGTCGCACACAACCGAGCTGGCCGCGCGCCGTGCTCGTGACCGCGTGAGGGCCGTCATGGTCCGGGCATCGGGCTATGAGGTAGCGGCCCGCTCAACGTGGAGCGTCGTGCGCGATCCGGTTGGTTCGTTGGTGAACCCACCGGCCGACGACGGTTCGAGCGCCCGATGAGCACGACCGAAGACACGATGGCAACTGCACACACAAATAGGCTCGCCTCGCTGTATCCGCGCCAACGAACCAGGGAGGTGAGCCTGTTTGCGAACACTGAGGATAGCCGCGCCCGCCCAGCTGAAGCTGGGTCTGGGCGACGATTCCGTCGCGGGCCGGTGGGAGGAACTGCCCGAATCGACTCGGGTATCGGCTCTCGGCCTGCTCGCCCGTCTCATCGCCAAGACCGTGGTGGACGACGAGGAGGGGGCTGATGGAAATGAGTGAGCTGACGAAACTACGCCCAACACACCTGCAACGCGAGGCCTGGATCTATATCCGCCAGTCGACGATGACCCAGGTCCGTGAGAACACCGAGAGCCTGGAAGCACAGTACGAGCTGTTCGGTCGGGCCGAAGCTCTCGGGTGGCGAGCCGAGCAGATCCGAGTCGTCGACGAGGACCTCGGACGTTCCGGTGCCGAAGCGAGTGCCCGGACGGGCTTCCAGTCACTCGTCGCGGCTGTCGGTCTCGGCCAGGTTGGCCTGGTGCTCGGCAAGGAGGTCAGCCGCCTCGCACGGCGCAATGCCGACTGGTATCAGTTGTTGGATCTTTGCGCCGTGACCGACACGCTCATCGCCGACAGTGACGGGGTCTATCACGCAGGTGACTACAACGACCGGCTGGTGCTCGGACTGAAGGGCACGATCAGCGAGGCTGAGCTCCACCTTTTGCGGTCCCGACTCGATGCCGGCCTTCGTCATAAGGCAGCCAAGGGAGAGCTCCGCCAGGGGCTTCCAGTCGGGTTGGACTACGACCTTGACGGTCGAGTGGTGCTCAGCCCGAACGAGGCGGTCCGAGAAGCGATCATGGTGGTCCTTGCGCGCTTTGAGGAGCTGGCCTCGGCCCGCCAAGTGCTGTTGTCACTGCGTGTCGACGGATTGCTGCTCCCACGACGCGCGGCGGGCTCGTCGCGAATCCGATGGGCGGAGGCGACCTACCCGGCGGTCCATGATTTTCTCACCAATCCTGCATATGCCGGTGCCTTCGTGTTCGGACGCACCAAGATCAGCCGTCGGGTCGAAGAGGGCGGGACCGTCGTCTCTCGGGTGCGCGAACTGCCCATCGAGGAGTGGGAAGTGTGCATCCCCAACCACCATCTCGGATACAGCTCGTGGGAGACCTATCTGGCGAACCGCGAACGCCTGCGTAACAACTGGCGACCGCCAAAGGGCGAGGGTGGCGGGGCGGCACGAGAAGGGCGGGCTCTCCTGCAGGGCCTCGTGCGCTGCGGACGATGCGGGCGCAAGATGGCCGTCGGCTACTCGGGTAACGAAGGCAGCTCCCCACGCTATCTGTGCGCCCTTGGACTTCACCTTTATGGCAGCACGCAGAAGTGCCAGAGCATCGGCGGGCACAAGCTCGATGCCGTCGTCGTCGATGAGGTATTCGCACTTCTCGGGCCAGCATCGATAGCCGCCACCGCGGCAGCGCTGTCAGAGGCCGAGTCCCACCACGCCCGGCGGATGCGCGCATTCGAACTCAACGTCGAACGGGCTCGCTTCGAAGCCGAGCGGGCCCGTCGTCAGTTCGACGTCGTGGAACCTGAGAACCGACTCGTCGCTCGCAGCCTCGAACGGGACTGGGAGCAACGCCTGATCGTGCTGCGCCAAGCCGAGGCCGATCTCGCGACACAACGCTCCCGGCGTCCAGCAAATCTCACCGCCGACGAGACGGCATGGCTGTCACGAGCCGGAGCAGACCTGCACGCCATCTTCGACGCGGCAAGCACGACGGCACGAGAGCGCAAGCAGCTGCTCCGCCTGCTCGTCACCGAGGTCGTCATCACCGTCGACCGGGTCGCGAGACGCGCCGAGGGACAGATCATCTGGCAAGGGGGAACGACCACCGATATCGCAGTGAACTTGCCCCGTCTCGGGTTCGACAACGCTCGGAAAACCGAGACCGAAACGGTTGAGATGATTCGTCGCCTGGCCGTCCACTACGACGACGCGACGGTCGCTCGCATGCTCGCCCGCCAGGACCGGACCACAGCAACCGGCCTGCCCTTCACTGCCGAACGAGTAAGTACCGTTCGCCGACAGTACGACATCGCGCCCTGCAAGCGCGACGAGGCTGTCACAGGCTCGAGTCATGATCACGAGATGGTGAGTGTCGCCGAGGCCCAGAATCTGCTCGGCGCTTCCCGTGCGACGCTCTATCGATGGTTGGCGGACGGGTTCATCGTCGGCGAGCAGGTCACTCCGGGCGCTCCATGGCGGATCATGGTCGACGCCGCTCTGCGCTCTCGCATCGCGAGCGAGGTGCCTGGCGGGTGGGTCGGTCTCAACGAGGCTGCAACGGCACTCGGTGTGGCTCGCCAGACCGTTCTCGATCGAATCCGACGAGGTGAGCTCGCCGCGGTGCATGTCAACCGTGGACAGCGCAAGGGACTGGCCATCGACATCAATCCCACCGGTGCCCGACTCTTTGCTGAACCAGCATGAACGCGGCGACCGTGCGGAGCCCCACGACGCTGAATCCCCAGATCCTGCTGAGTAGCGGACCTGATCGCTCGGCGTCACGGGTTCGTTGTTGAAGACCGTGATGGGGACCAATCCTGTGGAGTCCATGATCGAGATCGTGAGCGACCAATCACGCAACGTGAAGCGCTGGCAGCCGGGCGACATGAGGCTGCGCTGGGCCGCCGCCGGCATGTTTGGAGGCCTCCAAGCAGTTCCGCCGGGTGAAGGGCTACCGGCAGCTGCCCAAGCTCGCCGCCGAGCTTTGCCGCACCGTCGGAGCCGACACCAAGAAGAGCGAAGATGCCGTCGCGTAACGACAGCCGTAACGACAGAGTCGCCCCCTGCCCGGCCTGCGGCCGGCCGTTCGTCCCTATGGGTCGGCGCCAGTGGTGCTCCGACGCGTGCCGTCAAGCCGGTTGGCGCCGCCGTCACCTTGCCCCAGCGGCCCGAGAGGTCGCGCTCGAGCTCCCGCCACGGCCCACGCGAGGGGTCACTGTGTACGAGTGCCCGGACTGCGAGACCCGCTACCTCGGCGAGCAGTACTGCAGCGACTGCCGAACCTTTTGCCGTCGCATCGGGCGCGGCGGGACCTGTCCACACTGCGACGAGCCTGTCGCCATCAACGACCTCGTCGTTGTTACCGCGTGACCGTATGATCCATCAGGAGGCCGTCACGAAGTTCCACGACCAGCGGGTCAACCTCTCGTCTCACACGGTCCAGATCGAAGCCCAGACTCACTACCAGTTCCACCTGCAGATGCCAATGTCCCTGCATGCAAAGCAAAACTCGGCCCAACTGGACCGAGTGAGACAAGTCAACGAGAGGAAGGTGCAGTGTCAACCAGGCCCGACTTCGCCGGTGAGCACCCCCGCCGCGGACTCCGCGACGAGGAACCCGACCCGGGCGACGGCCTCCAGGTGGCCGGCGTGACGATGCAGCGCCCCGGGGGCGACGTCCTTTCCGAAGGGCATCTTCGAAAAGCCGTAATGGGCACGAAGCAGCTCGATCGTCATGACCGTCCCTCTCGTGTCTCGATGGGCCGGTCGGTGACGAGGTCCCAGCTCGCCGGGCGGGTGACGACGATGCCGTCCATGTCCTCCTCGCTCGGGCCGGCCCCATCGGCCAGGTCGGTGTAGACGATCCTCTTGGCCATCTCCTCGCTGTGGCGCGCCTCGATGAGAGCGAGGTAGTCGATCCCGGTGGGCATAGGTGGTGGCTCGGGGTCCTTCGCGACCCGGGGATGGCTGTGACGACGGGTGACGTGCGGCACCGCCTCACCCATCGGTCGGCCCTCGAAGCGGACCTCGACGGCTTCCAGATGGAACGGGTCGAAGACGAGCTCGACTCGCCGACCGATGAGCGCGGGATCGACCTCATATGAGTTGCCGAACAGGTTGACGGTGCCGGTCTTTGTGACCATGCGCCGCTCGGCCCACAAGAAGGCCTCGTGAAGCTGTTCGGCAGACGGCGGAGAACTGGGTGCTCCGCCGGCGAGGAAGCGCTCGATCGGCGCCTCGCCGGTCTCGGTGTGCCGGCGGCGGTGATAGACGGACTCGACGAAGGCGGAGAACAACGAGTTCATCTCGTCGAGGCCGCAGACCTTGCCGGGATCGAGCTCGACCAAGAACTGCTCCCGCACGGTCTTGAAGACGCGCTCGATCTTCCCACGGCCTTCGGGTCGACCCGGCTTACTGTGATGGAGCTTCATCCCGAGCACCGCGCACGCCCGCAGCAGCTGGACAGAGACCATTGCGCTCCCGTTATCGAGGTAGATGGCCTCGGGGATCCCACGTCGCTCGATGCCCGAGCGGAGTGCGGCCTCGAGGCGGAGCGTGTCCTCGGCGTGTCCCCAGCGATAGCCGACAAGAGCTCGGGAGTAGTCGTCGATGAAGGCGAACAGATAGGTCTTCCTCCCCCCGATGACCGGCCCGTGCAGGGCGTCGCCGGTCCACAGCTCGTTCGGGCGGTCCGCCTCGAAGCGCCCGAAGGCGAGTTTCGGCCGGCTCTCGGACCGGGCGAGGCCGACACGGACGAAGTGGCGCTGCAAGGTGCGCTCGTGCGGTGCCCAGCCCCCGACGGTCCGCAGCAGCTCGCAGATGTGCGCCGCGGTGCGCTCTGGGCGCTCGCGCCGCAGTCGGCAGGCGAGGTCCAGCAGCTCCTCGGGCGTGCGGGGGTTGGCATGGCGCGCCTCGGGCTTCAGTGCCGCGAAGCCGCCGGAGCGGAGCATCCTCGTCCAGCGGTCGATCGTGGCGCGTGACACGTACACCTCGGTCCCTCCCGGCCCGAGGTGGGCCGTGCCGGCCAGCTCTCGCGCGAGCCGGCCACGTTCAGCTCCCGACAGCGACTCGTCGACGAGGCAGCGCACGAGCGAGTAGCGGAACAACGCGACTTCGGTCGCGTGGTCTTCCATGGTCCTCCTCCTTCTTGTCTTCGGCCCTTTCCAGGTCGCCAAGAAGGCTCGCGGGCGCTCAGGACGCTGACGAGGGGGAACTCGTGTTGGTGAGGAGGCGGCCCGAGGTGATCACCGCCGCCCATCCCCACCCCGGGCGCGGACCGAGGCGCCGGGTGGCCGTGGCCATCGCGAGACCGAGCGCTGCAAGCGCGTCGGCGAAGGGCGATCCGACCGGTGTGATCGCCCCGAGGGACGCGTCGAAGGCGTGCGCCCAGGCCCAGCAGCGCACCCGCAGCTGCTCGGCTGCCGCAGCGAAGCGACGGAACCATCCCCGCACGGTGTCCGGCGGGATGGACAGGCGCGCCCCGATCACGCGTCGACCGTCCCCGGCTGCTTTGGCGAGGAGCGCTTTTCCGATCGTCGCGAGCGCGTCGCGTCGGCGCAGGAGACACGAGTCGGGCAACAAGACGTGGGTCTTCTCGCACGACCTGCAGCGTGAGCGTCTCGGGACGAGCGCGGTCTCGACACCTTCTTCACGAAGCGCGCGTTTGCGTGCCGAGCCCCAGGGTCGCAACTCGCCACCGCAACCCGGGCAGAAGAGCACCCCCGCCCCAAGGGACTGCTCGACCGCGGCGCGGTCACTCTCTACGATGAGCACGGATGCCTCCGGGCGTTTTAGGAGGACCCCCTCGTGCTCGGCAAGAGTTGGCGAGGGGGTCCTTGCATTTACTGGACGTCCTCACCCTGTCGTCGCTCGACCGACAGCGCAACCACTGCTGTCAGCTCAGCGCGTCGACACCTTGAATGCCCGGAAACCTCGCGGCGGTGTTCAAGGAATGTGTCGTTCTACAGGAGGTTGCAGGTCTTGCGCTTCACAGTGGAGGCGGGAACTTTCCCCCGCCTCTTCGCTCCGCGGCTGCGGTGTCCTAGAGCCGTCGAATTGCCACTAGAACATGTGTTCGCTCTGTGCTTAGATGACCTGGTGCCTCGGCTCGCCACCGCTGAACGAATCGAGTGGAGGAAGCTTGCCTCGAGTATGGAGGCCGTCCTTCCCGCTCCGAGGGGAGGAGTCAGCGTTGTGAGGTTCACCGTGTCCCAAGGCGGTGGCCGCATGCATGTGGGCCTGGTGATCGGCGAACGGCGAAGCGCCGTTGACATTTCTCGCCGGCCCGGAGTGGTGGACCTTCTGTTGAGCGGTGCCATTTCCAGAACCGGCGCTGGCGAGGACGCCGAGGCGCAGTTCATCGCCAGGATCATCGACTACGCCCGAGCCAGCGGGTGCTGGGTGCCGAGTGACCCTTCCGACGCGAGTCTGGTCGAAGTGCTTGGTGGCACGAGGTTCCCGCTGCTCGGCGCCAGCTACGATCACGGCACACTCGCCCGTCGCGAAATTCCGGCGTGGGCCACCGAGATTCTCGGCATGGCCACTGCACGTGACGGCGCGGTGCAGGCATTCTCGCGCCGCAAAGCAACCAAGCCGGTCGTCGCAGCGTTAGCTCAATGTCTCGCCAGAGGAGGTCAGCCGCTGGATCTCGGACCTGTCGCCATCGCCTCCATGGCCTCCGGCGTGCTCGAGCCCGACCAAATAGCCGATCTGCTCAGGACGGCGCGCCCGCCTGTTCCCGACGACGGAGCGCCTGAGGAGCTCGCCCTCGAGGACCTCCGTCTGGGTGCTGTTGTTTGCCGTGGATGGGGGGCCGACGTCGTGTACTCAGTCGCCAAAGACGCCCTCTCACAGCCCAGCGGGTTGGGCAACCTCGCGACCATCCTGCACGCTTGGACGTTCGTGAGGGCCGAACTGCCGCGTTGTCCTCCGCGCCGACTTGCCAAGTTGGGCCGTCTTATCGCGGAGTACCAACCGGTCGACCCACGATCTCTCCAGGCACGCGCGCCGACACGTAACCCGCGGGTCCTGACACCCAGGGAGGCCTGTGCACGCGGGTCGCGTCAGCGTGCGCCGCATGTCCCCACTCGCCCTCTTCGAGCGCCGCTGGTTAGGGGCGGCGCCACAGCCGATGAGTTCTTCTACCCACCCCGGCTCCGCAGCGTCGACCGAACGGAAACCGGTGACCTACGTATTGTTTTGCCCCGCACAGCCGTCGAGTTGAATGAGTGGGCCACTCGACTCGGCAACTGCTTGGCTTCTTTCGTGCCGGCCGTGTCCCAAGGTGCTTGCTACGTGATCGGAGTCGAGTACCTCGGTCGCCTCACCTACTGTCTCGAGATCAGCCCGCGCGGCCATGTGAAGCAGTTCTTGGGAGAGAGGAACTGCAGGCCGAACCGAGAGCATGCGGAGTCCATAATCGAGTTCCTGCAAGTTGAGGGCGTTGTACATGACCCCTAGCAAATTGTGCGACGAGATCTCGTTGAAGGTGATCTCACGGGACATGCCATAGCGAGACGGTTAGGACAGCAGGTGGGTAGGTAGTTGGGACTCCCCAGGGGGAGAAACGCCGCCATTCATGCGCTCACGAATACCACCGTGGCTGAGGACCCATCAATGCAACTGGACCGACGAGGGCAATGAGGGAGGGGCTGAGCAAGTCGTCGTCGTCCTCGGCGCGGGGTTCTCCATGGTGGTGTACCCATCGCTTCCCTTCACAGATGAGCTCGGCGACGCCGTGCGTGAGCGCTTCTCCCCCGAGGATCGAGCACGTGTCCCGCTCCAAAGGTTCCAAGGGGCGGGCGGGCGGTTCGAAGAGTGGCTCTCGTACCTTTCGGAGCGACAACCGCACCTGACCCAGGATCGCTCGCTAGAGGCTCTGGCCCTGTTGCTCCAGGGTTCCGACTGGCCAGGACAAAATGAGCCACACAGCGCGTCAACGCTCGAGATATGGGTTGCGGGCCGATTCCGACTGCCGGGCATCGCTCAGCCCTGGTCAAGTGGTTCGATCAGAACACGACGAGCAGCCGCCTACACGCCCATTTTGCAGTAAGACATCATCCCGCGATATCCCGCGGCCGCCGCCGTTCATGGTTATTCGCAGGCGTATGGACAACTGTCTGACCTGCCGTAAGACATCGCTGTAGTTCGCTCCCGTCCGGCGCAGTAACCTTCCCAAGCCGAGAACGCGGGCCGTGCGAGTCCTTTCGTTGGCTTCCGCGTCGACGCGCTGCGAGGGTGTTCCCGTACCTGGTTCAAGACCGGCAAGGTCGGGGACAGCTGGCGGCCATCACCAGCAAGCCACTCGGGCCGGGTGCTCATCCTGGATCCGAGGAACTCGAGCTCGTCGTCGGCGTCGTTGTCGTTGAGCTCGTCGCGATCGCACAAGGCACAGTTTCGTAAAGAGACTGCTCCCGGCCCGCTCAGCTGGCAGGCGAGGGTCCGGCGGCGGATCCACCCACGAGGGCGCGGAGCATTCCAGCGTCGCGAGCGAAGGCTTCGGCCAGGGCGGGCACGGCGTCGACCGGGATATCCGGCGCAACGACGAAGCCCTCGCGGACCATCTGCGCTGTAGCCTCGAGCAATCGGGCGCTGCGAGTCAACATGGCTTGGGGGAGCAGGACAGGTCCGGATGGTTCTGCGGGGATCTCGCGCAGGAACTGCCCGAGGAGGGACATGAGCTGCAGTGCTCCATGGGCGCCAACGGTGTCGGCGTTGAGCACCCTGACCTGGGCGGCTTCGGCGAGCGCGGCGATGTTCCGTCCGATTGTCTGGAGGGACGCGGGGATCGTACGGGGCTGCTCGTAGAGGTTTGCGCCGGGCTGCTCGTCGGCGAGCTTGACGGCCGCCTCGCGCGCAAGCTCGCGAAGGTCTTCTTCCTCCAGGTATCGGCGCGCCGATTGCTCGGTGATATCCAGCGCTTTCATCACTGTCGCGAGCTGGTCGCGGATCAGCTCGGTGACGTGGACACGCAGCGAAACGAGTCCAAAGCTCGCGAGTTCATCGATGACGACGTCCGTGCTGTTTTCGAGCCAGCTCCGGGCTGGTGGACGCAGACAGTTACAGATCGCCCTCCAGCGACGCTGGCGCGCCCGAGTGGCCGAGTGGTACGCCTGGAAGGCGACGACACCGATCAGCTGCTCGAAGTCATCCTCGTTGCCCGAAAGCTCGACACCTTCAGGACGTGGACGGGCGCGATAGAGCAGACGCTCGCAGCCTTGGCCGAGAGCGATCTCGGCGAGCAGCAGCTGATATGCCTTCTCGGGTATGACAACTTGGACCAGGCCGCCTCCTTCGTCAGACCCAGAAAGAACTGACAGATCGTCGAGTGAACCCTGCCAGCCGTCGATCACACCGGCTTCGTCGCAAGCCGGGCACTCCCACAGGATCCGGGAGGGAAGGTCCTGGCGCTCCACGCGCAGGCGCCCTGGGCACGGGACCCGGCCCGGGCGCCGGCGACAAGGGAGGGCGGTTGGCTGGATTCCCCGTCCCGCAAAGTCCGTGGCCGCGCGAACGATCCGGCGTAGATGGGTCGCGAGCCGCAGCGCCGCAGCCGGCGCCCCGGGATCGAGTTCGATGCCTTCGAAGTGGCGAAGGTCGGTAACCAGCACGGGGCGAACGATACAAGCCGGCGACAGCTTGCCACCACAGGTAGTGGTGAAGGGTAGGACCTTGCCACTGCTCGCGGCACGCGGTGGGCAACCTCGATGAGATCGACCTCAGCTGGGTTCGCGTCCATCCCGGTCGAGCCGTCCGAGCCCAGCCCGGTCGAAACGGTCGAGGAGGCTGGACTTCTTCAGGTGTTGTTCGCGTAGCTGTGCGAAGCGCTTTGCGAACGCCTCCGGTCTGCCTTTGCGTTCACTGACGGCCCTCAGGTCGCTGAGGAGCTCAACGGCGGAGTCGTAGCCGGCGGGCTTCTTGGTGGCGATGGACGCATCGACCTGGCCCCAAGCCTGCTCGTCGTGCAGCGCGAGCTCCTCCAGCCGCTTGTCGCGGGCGAGTGCCGCGTCGCGTTCGCGCCGGGCTCGCTTGCGCGCCCGCTCTATGGCGGCGAGCCGCTCGCGCTCCGCGACCGCAATCAGATCCTCGTCGAGGCGGAGAAAGTCGGCCAGGCTGCGCAGCGGCGCGTTCAGCGCCGCCATCCCCGGCGGGATCGGCGGCTCGGCATCGTCGTCGGCAAGCTCTCCCGATTCGACCGACAGCAGCCATGCCAGATACAGCAAGCGCAGATCGCCCGTGGCGAGTTC
>Ga0187872_10004435_pt1 | contig 10582 bp, 6 predicted proteins | sample June2016WEW_16_4_FD_132973 | JGI IMG/M metagenome (GOLD analysis project Ga0187872, IMG submission 132973) | Peatland microbial communities from SPRUCE experiment site at the Marcell Experimental Forest, Minnesota, USA - June2016WEW_16_40 | ecosystem: Environmental > Terrestrial > Soil >...
CGGCAGGAAGCGCCGGCTCTTCCCAAACGTCCGCCGCCGGCAAAACCCCCTCCCATCCTCGCAGAAGAAGGCGCGGCGGCGTCAATGGGGGCGCGTCGAGTCGGCCCCGAGCAGCGATCGTCGCGAGGTAAGATGGTTTCCGCACCTACCTCTCCCCACGGCTGAGGCTGGCCAATTCGGCGTAACGTGCGCGCCGCGCGCTCGGCAATGCGAGGATTTCCTTTTCCGACCAATGATAATGTCTCGCAATCAGGTGAATTTCCTCGAATACGAACTTCGCCTGCTCGCGCAGTTCGCCCAGCACGTAGCGCAGCGGATCGAATGCGACTCGTATGCGCGCGCCGCATTCCGGGCAGACACCGTCGAGGTCACCGATCAGGTTCGGCGCGAGCTTCGCCATCGCCGCCTCTACGCGTCGACGCAAAGATCCCGCAACACCTTCCGGCCGAATGCAGCGCCGCGCGAGTTCCTGCTCCGCGTCTGACCGGCCCTCTATCGCGATTTGATCGCCGCAGGAGACGAAGCGATAGGTCGCCTCGGCGCCGTCGAGCCGCCACCAGCCACGTTCCTCGGCCGGCGACGCGTCGCGCGCCGCGCTCGGCGCATGATGCGACAGATAATCGCCAATGCGGAAGGTGATGTCGACCCGGGCCCGACAGCCCTTTTTTGCGTCGCCGGCGGCCATCGCGCAGACGACGTTCGACCTTACCTCGTCGCCGACGAGCAGCCGACGCATCACCATCAGCGCGGCGTCGAGATCGGTTACGGGCAGGGATTCCCAAGGCGCAGCTTCGCCATTCGGCAGCCGCACCAGCACGTCCGCCAGGGCCAGCGCCAGCCGAATGTCGAGGTTTTGCTCTTCTGCGAGTAAAATGTCTTCCGCACCGGTCGTCTGACGAAAGATGACCTCGAGGCCACTCACCGGGAGGCGGAAGGCGGTGCCCATGATCAGGTTTCCTTGACCTCTACGATCGACGGATCTGTCTCCCAACCCTCGTTTTCGATTTTGATGTGCTCAATGGCCACCTGGTTGCCCCCCGCATCGAGATCCGACAAGGCCTGAAACTCGGAGACCCAGCATCTGTGGATTAGAAAGCCGAGAACGGGCGTGCCGGTCTCGTCGAGCAACTTTATACGCATTTCTTGGCGCAGATTGGCGAGCGATTGTGACGCAGCGCCCTGATTGAGCACTTGCGCGGCGTTGGCCCAATTCAAAAAATCAATGTCGAAGGTCACGCCGCGCTCAATCGTGATCGGTTCGTATTTCGTCCGCCCGAGCCCCTTCCGAATTAACGCATCGCCGCCCTGCTTGTACTCGATGACGTCGGATGAGCGCTTAAAGGCCGAGACCTTGCTCACGCCCGCGACGGGGGCGGTGGAGGTGCCGAGATAGACGAGGAAGCGATAGTTCTTGAACGGATCGAACCGGCTCGTGTTCACGGAAAATGGTTTTCCCACGACGGAACTCCTAAGATTGCGCCTGGCCAGCAAGCTGCTGGATCTGAATTACCACGAACTCGGCAGGCTTGAGCGGTGCGAAGGCGACCAGAATATTGACGATGCCATTGTTGATGTCGGCCTGCGTCGTCGTCGTCGAATCGCACGTCACCTGAAAAGCTTGGTTCGGCGTCGCACCCTGGAAAGCGCCCTGGTGGAACAGCGTCAACATGAAGGCGTTGATCGTGGCGGTGATCGCATCCCATAAGGGCGTATCGTTCGGCTCGAAGACGACCCAGCCGAGATTGGCGTAAAGAGTCTGCTCGATGAACAGCGCCATTCTGCGCACCGGGACGTAGCGCCATTGTTGGAACGCGGGGTTTTGAGTCGTCGTCGTCCTCGCCCCATACACGACTGTGCCGATACCACGAAAGGTGCGCAAGCAGTTCACGCCATCCAGATTCAACACGCCCTGGCGATCGTCAGTCAGCATGCCTTCCGGAACCACGCCAGTCACATTGTTGACGATGGCTTCGAGCCCGGCTGGCGCCTTCCAGACGCCGCGGTTGTTGTCAATGGTGGCGAAGACGCCGGCCACCGCCGACGCCGGCGGCAAGCGCATCGCGTTGCCGGTCAGCGGATCTATCGATGTCAGATAGGGGAAATAAAGCGCGGCGTTGCTGCTCTGCGGCAGCGTGCCGCTTTGTATAAGCGGGTCGATCCCCGGCAGATTTTTTGGCGGCGCCGGCGTCATCCCATCGGCGCTATAGTTCGGAGGAGGATCCAAAAGCAGAAAGGCGCGCTTGTGCTCGCAAAAAGCGATGGCCTGCGCCCAGATGCCGGCGTCGACCACGCCGGGAATGACCATCAGGTTGAAGACGGGAACTTTGTCCAGCGGCCCGTCAACGACGAAGGGGCCGTTGGTCGCATTCGTGAAATCAGCTTCACTGAAGGCGGCGCCGCCGCTTGGATTGAACGAGGCTGGATTGGCCAAAGTAACGGTTTGCGACGTAAAACTTGCCCCGGCGTAGGATGAAGCGCCCGCAGGCGGGGACACCCAAATGAGATTTGAGAGCCCATTGACGCGCGTCTCGACGAAATTGGGATTTGCCGCATTGTGCCCGGCATCGGTCCATTGCGACAGCGACACCCGGCGAAACGTCTCGACAGCCGAGCCATAGGAAACGACGAGGTCCGCCATATCGTTGGAGGCCACGGAACTGGTAACGTTCGAGATTGTTACGGAGATGGAGTGCGAGGGATCGACCAGTTCGAGACCCGAGAACGTGAGAGCGCTGGCCAATCCAACTGGCCCTCCTTGGGGAGGCGCGCCTAGGTCGCCAGCGGACGCAGGCGGAACTGGCGGAGTCCACGACGCATAGATTGCCGCCTGGAGTCCGTAAACGTAGGCCTCTCCGCCTCCGTTGAGGAAAAACTGCTGCACCGCATAGGCGAGATTCGAGTCGAGCCAAGCATTGGCGTAAAGCCCGCCAAACGCCCTTTGATAGTCGGCGAAACTGAATATCTGCACCGGCTGGTTGAACGTGGTGGTTTTATACTGATGAGGATAGCCGACAAAAACCGTGATGGAGGTTGGCGCGGGCGTTATCGTCGGGCGCGATCCGGCTACTTCTTCGATGTAAATGCCAGGGTAAGTGTACGCGAAGGTCATGGCTTTACCTCGACTTGCTTACCGTTGAATGGTTTTCTACGAATAAATTCTCATCCTCCCGTCGGCCCCGAGGGGCCGGCCGGGAGTGAACTAGCGTTTGAGCCCGTTGGGCCCGTTGGGCCCGTTGGACCAAGGTTCGTTGGGATTGCAGGCCCGGGCCAAACGACCCCTTGGCCAAGAAGATAGTTCAGCCAAGGCTCAAAGCTCGGGAAGCCTGGCGCATGCGCCGCTCCGCCCGTGATTGTGATCGCGCTGAGCGGAATATAAATCTGGCGGCCTGCTGTCCCATCAAAGCATGAAATGGGACCGTAGGAATTTGCGTAATAACTTGTAGACACAGCCATATACTCCCCTAAACCTGCAACGGGGCGATATCGAACAATACCGGACAGTTTACGCCTTGTCCTCAAAAAACATAGCCGCAATCTTTCTGCGGATCAAGCCAAAAGCGATCTCTAACTTGTCGATCTGCGCGGTGAAGATTTATATTCAAGCAAAATCAAATACATCGTCAATCAGCTCCACACTTGGCGAATGCCTTGAACTCCTCTTAAAAACAATGGGTTTTAAAATATTGCTGCATCACAGTTTCGTTTTGAACAGTTCTAAGTGGGATATAGGCGCTGTTCATCTGCTAAGAAATCGCTTATCCTCAGAAGTGGGATAATGGAAAGCTTTGGCTTGGGCGGCCGCCGAGGGTTGCCAACGTGAATATAGGATGCTCATCGAACAGTCCTCGTTTTCAGGTGGGGTGGTCGCGATGCAAAGGCAGGATTACTCGTTTCCATTTCGGCTCGACGGCCAATCTCGCCAAGCCCTGCAGAGCGTCAGTTATCAAAAGCATGTGGAAGACATGGTCGTGCAGGTGCTGCTGACCGCGCCCGGCGAACGCATCGACGTTCCCGAATTCGGCTGCGGCGTGCGCAAGCTTCTCTTCGCGCCCAACTCGGACGCCTTGGCGGCGACGGCGCAAGTGACGATTCAGCAGGCGTTGAATCGTTGGCTGGGCGACCAGATCACCGTTTCCAACGTCGCCGTCACCCCGCCGGAGAACACGCCTGATCAGAGCCAGCTGCTCATTTTGATCCAATATGTGCTGATCGAGACTCAATCCGCGCAAGGGCTGGAGATCCTGGTGCAATGAGCGACGCGAAGCACCGCAGAAGGAAGCTTCTTGAGCAGACCCCCGCGGACTTGAACGGAATCGACTACGTCGTCGTCTCGAACGCGCAAAGGACTGCCATCGCCGTTCATTTTCTGACTACGGCGCCTGTCGCGAGCACGCTTGCCGCGGCGGCGGTCGCGGGCGGTCACACGGGCGCCGCCATCCCGATCACGTCGCTGAACTGGGGCGTCGACGCGTTCAACCGACCGCTGCTGACCTTAAACCTCGCCACGCCAGGCGACTCTGCATTTTACACGCTCTCGCTGACCAGCACCGCGCTGGACCCCTTTTTTGACCAGGCGCAATTTTCTTTCTTCGCTGGAGCGCCGACGACGATCGATTGCAAGACGCAGACGATCCTCGCGTCCGCGCCTGCGACGGCGATTCCGCCGATCGATTACCTCGCCAAGGATTTCTTGAGCTTTCGAGAGGCGCTTTCGGGCTTCTCGACCATCCATTATCCCGCATGGCAGGAACGCTCGGAGGCCGATTTCGGCGTAATGTTCATGGAGGCGCTCTGCGCGCTAGCCGACGATCTCAGTTATCAACAGGACCGCGTCGCGGCGGAGGCATATCTCGCCACGGCGACGGAGAGGATCAGCGTGACGCGCCACGCGCGCCTCGTCGACTACGAGCCGACGCCGGCTCTGGCGGCGAGCGTTCTGCTTCAGTTTTCGGCGCTTCCTGGCGTGAACGTCATTCCGCCCGGTCTCGCGGTGAGCGCGTCGAACCCCGATGGGAGCGCTATCAATTTCGAAACCGGCGCCGGCCTTGCCGACGCCCAAAACTACGCCGCAAACCCCGCACAGTTTCTCGCCAATGCGCCGCAATATTTCGTCAGCGAAAAATGGAACGGGATGGACGCCTATTGGTGGGACGACTCGACCAGAATGCTGTCGGCGGGCGCAACGCAGATGTGGGTTGTCGGCCACGATCTCGGCTTGACGCCAGGCCTCACGCTGCTCGTCGACACGACGCCAACCGAGACCGGCCTTCCCAATATTCGCGAGGTCGCGCAGCTCAAATCCTTAGAGGAGCAGACTGACGCTCTCTACGGCAAGCAAGTCACGCGCCTCGTCTTTGAGAGCGCGCTTGCGCAAAGCCACGATCTTGCCGCGACAACGGTCAAGGGCAATCTCATTCCGGCGACACAAGGGCTCCGGCGTACGGAAACTTTCGCCATAACGAATGGTCCACCTAACACGCCGCTCGCGATCACGCGGACGGGCCCGAACCAGACCCTGCTCCATCTCTATACGCTCGGAGCCGGGCCGCTGACGTGGCTCTCCGCGAGCAGCGCCGCATTCGCGGCATACACGCCGGAGATCCAGCTTACACAGCTGCCCGCGTTAGCCGCCACTTCGCCCCTAAACTGGCCGTGGTGTCTGTCTCTGCTCGACGCAGCGGCCTTCGGGCCCGCCTTCACGATCGATGCGACGCGTTACGCCCAACTGCCAGCGGAGTTTTCGGGCGGCGGCGGCCATTTCGATTACGACGGCGCCGGCGGTGACACGCTGCGTTTCGGCGACAACGATTTTGGCTTAACTCCCCACGCGGGTACCGTCTTCACCGTGACCTATCGCGCCGGCGCCGGCAAAATCGGCAACGTGGCCGCCGACTCGATCACCACCATCGATCCAACCGGGCCGCTGGCGCAATTGGCCGGCGCGGTCACGAATCCCTTCCCCGCGCAAGACGGTGCCGACGCCGAGCCGATCGATTCGGTCGTTCGACTGGCTCCCTACGCCTATCAGGCCACGCGCTTCAATGCGATCCTGCCCGCGGACTATGTCGCCGCAGCCGAGACGCTGCCCTGGCTCGAACGCGCAGGTTGCGTCTTCCGTCACACGGGGAGTTGGCTGACCGCGTTTACGACGGTCGAACCCGCCAACGCCAGCGCGCCGACGGATGATCAGACCCGAGAGTTGATGACGGTTCTGGATCGCTATCGGCTCGCCGGCTTCCAATCCTATGTGCTGCCGCCCGCTTATAAGTCGCTCGATCTCCGGATTACGGCGAGCGCCAAGTCCGATAGTTTCGATGCGGACGTTGCGGCGGCGATCCTTGCTGCGCTCGGAACCTCGACGGCGCCGAACGGCGGCGCCGGGTTCTTCCAGCACGACAATTTCGCTTTCGGGCAGCCGCTCGAGCGCAGCGCCTTGGAGGCGGCGATGCAAAACGCCCGGGGCGTCGCCGGGATCTCCAGCGTTCGCTTCCGCCGATCAGGGACCGCCGCGCCCTATGTGGAGATGCCGGACCGGGTGAACGTCGGCGTCAACGAAATCATCCGCGTCGACAACAACCCAAAGCAACCTGACGCCGGTTCGATTCATGTCTCCGTGGGAGGTGGAAAATGAGTATCGCCGCCTCTGCGCCGCAAAGCGCGTTTCCCGTTGTGATCTACAATCCGCCGGGGCTCAGCGCCGTCAACTATCGCGTCGGCGATTTCGCGTCTTTCCGCGAAGCGCTCTTGCAGAGCCTCCCCGGAGAAGTCGAACTGCAGGGCTGGCGTCCCACCGCCGATGGCGACCTCGCGCTGCAACTGCTCGAATGGTGGGCCTATCTCGCCGACATCCTGACCTTCTACAACGAGCGCATCGCCAATAACGCCTATCTTGGAACTGCGGTTCTTCCTGCAAGCTCCCAACCGCAGACTGGCTCACCAGGCCCGACCAGCGCCGCGCCGGGGCTTCCCGACAATCCGACGCTAATCGCGCAGGCCAGCGGCTTTCAGTCGACGCCTGGAATCGCCTCGACCGGACTTCTCGCGGTGCTCGTCAATTCCCCGACGCCGATCTCGCTGCCGCCGCGTTTCGCGGTGCAGAGTAAGCCGGGGCCCGGACAGCAGCCGCAGGTGTTCGAAACGGCTGACAGCGGGGACATGTATCTGCCGACCAACTCCGGCGGCGTCGTTCCGGTCGACGTCTCTTGGTCGACATACTTCACGTCGGGCGGCGTCACCACCAATGCTACGGCGAACGCTCCGGCCAGCAAGGCGGGCCCCCTCCTTTCGGGAACGATAACAAGCATCAAGCCCAATGACGTTGTGGCCGTGGCCCCGATTTCGCAAAGCTTTGCGACCGCCGCTAGCGTGGCTGCGATCGTGCAAAGCGTCACGACGGAGATGGATCCTCGGGGCCAAACCAACACGCGGCTGTCGTTTCAGTCGTTCGATCCTCCGACGAGTTTCAACGGCGTCGAAGTGACAAAATTCCAATTATTGCGCAGCAACCAGTCAATCACAGCCTATTCGTACAACAACGAGAACGGCGACGCGCCTGCGCTGAGTGGATTAACGCCCGGCGCGACGCCTTTGGGAATCCATCTCGCGTCGCTCGCCCGCGATATCGTCGTCGGCGACCTTCTCGTGCTGGAGCTCGTCGATCCAAACGGCGCGTCTGTCGCCTCCGTCACCGGCGTCGTAAAAACCTACCAGGAAACGATCTGGTATGCGAACGCTGATCATCCGACGAGCGCGCCTCAGAATCCACCCGCCACGACGGCCGTCTCCACTCAAACGGTCGCTATTCCGATTCCTCACACGTTCCTTACATTCGTCGCAGATGCGTCCGGGCAAGACCCGATCCAAGCCATTGCAAATTCGAACCAAAGCGTTTCTCGAGTCTTGTTCGGATTTCGCAGCGTCAGCGTGCTGCTCGACGAAATGCCTCAGTCGATTCCGCCGGCGAGCAGCATCTCGAGCTACAACGTCTTGCCGTCTGAAGGAGCAATGAACACGAGAGCGCAAAGTGGCGCGAGCGTGCTGCTCGAGGGCGCGGATGGCGTTGGCGCGACAGCAATACTTGCAGCGCCGCTGAAGCCCGGGGAGCCGATACAGCTCGCTTCCTGGGACATCGCCGCGTCGCTTACTCCGCCGCTTCGTCTCCTCTTCAACGTCATCACCGTCACTGCGGGCAAAACGGTCCCCAACGAGGTTCTCGGCGACGGCGACGCGACGGTGGCTTCGCAATCCTTCACCTTGCAGAAATCGCCGCTCACCTATCTCAAAGGGACCGACCCCAATTCGCCGATCAGTACGCTGCAAGTCTTCGTTGACAATGTCGCTTGGACCGAGGCGTCGAGTTTTCATGGCCAATCTGGCGACGCGAAGATCTTTGTCACGCAGCGCGACAAAAATCAGAATACGACAGTCATTTTCGGCGATGGAATCAACGGAGCGCGACTGACCACGGGTGCCGGCAACGTCACCGCCGCCTACCGCTATGGCAGCGGCCCGGGCAACCCGAACCTCGGCGGTCCCGCGCAAGGCAGCGTGGTCACTGTGACCACGCCCACTCCGGGCCTTGCTTCTGCCCGAAATCCCGTGCCGATGACCGGCGGCAGCGCGCCGAGCACGCCGTCGCAAGTCCAGCAGAACGCCGCAAATTCAGTGCTGACCTTCGGACGTGCCGTGTCCCCGGGCGACTACGAGGTCATCGCGGCGCGCGCTGCGTCCGCGCAACGGACGCGCGCGCTGTCAGCTTGGGATCCGCAGCGGTGCCGCAATGTTTTCATGATCTATGTTTCGGGCGGCCCCGACTGCGTCGCCGAAGCCCAGGCGGCGCTTGCAGCGACCGCCGACCCCAATCTACCGATCGTCGTCAACCGCGCCACAGAGATCGATTTGCGGCTTTCCTTAAACGTCACTTACGATCGGGGCGTTGATCCGGCGCGGATCAAGGAGCGAATAGTCTCGGCCCTTACGGACCCGAGCGCCGGACTTTTTGCGCCGTCGCAGATGCCGATAGGCGCAACGCTTTACGAGAGCCAGATCTACATGGCCTGCGACAAGGTCGCTGGCGTGATTGCGCTTCGCGGGCTCACTCTCCGCAACATCACCAATCTGACGCCCACGGAGTTCCCCACTGCGCCGAGGCTCTTGGGCGTCGCGCATAGGCCTTCCACGGGCGGGTTCTTCGTGGTTGCGCCGAGCAACGTCGACATCACTCTGGAGGCCGGTGATGGCTGACGACGTTGACGGTTACGAGGCGTATTACTCCGCCAAGTTGTGGAGCCTGCTGCCACAGATATATCGAACCTATGACGCCACCGGCGTGTTCGATCCAAACGCGTCCAGTCAACCGAACGGCCCGCTGCGCGAACTCGTCGATCGCATCGGCGCGCAGGCCGCCAACTTGCGACGCAGCATCGATCGCCTGTGGGAGGATCAATCGATCGAGACTTGCGACGACTGGGTGATTCCGTACATTGGCGCGCAGGTCGCGGTGAATCTCGTTTCGGGTCTGAATTCGCGAAGCCAAAGGCTCTCCGTTTTCAAAACCATTTATTATCGGCAGCGCAAGGGCGCCATTCCTCTGCTCGAGGAGCTCGCATTGGACATTACCGGGTGGAACGCGCGCGTCGTTGAGATGTATCGCCGCTTGGGGCGTGCGCGTCACGGGCTTGATCCGCCTCTCGGCTGGCCGATCGAAATCAAGATCGCGGATGCGCGAGGCGTCTCAGCGCCCTCGCTGGCCGCCGCCTCAGGGATTGTGGGTGCGAACACTCGCACCTGCGCCGGAGGCTACGCCGATCTTCGCAACGACTATGGCGCGAGCCGCTGCGGCACGGCGTTCGACGAGCTGTCTTACGCTGCGGATGTGAGACTTGGAAGTGGAACCAGGGAATGGTTCAACATTTCGAACCTTGGAATTTTCTTGTGGCGCCTGCAAAGCGTGCCGGTGACGGGAGTGACGCCCGTCGCAGCTACCGGCGGCGGCCAGTTTACGTTTGATCCCACCGGACGCGACGTCCCACTCTTTTCCGCCGGGATTGCGGCTTACGATGCGAACGTGACCCAGCGTCAGGAGTTTCAGCTTCCCGGTCCCATAGACTCGCGTTTGCTGGCCTTCGCCCTGCCGGAGCTATATGCGATCGGTGGCTCTTTCGGTCTCTACGACGGGCCAAGCGGCGATACGCTGATCCCTTTGGATCAAATCAGCGCCGACCCGCGCGACATAACTCGTTTCGTCATCGATCCCGCGCGCGGTCGCGTCACCACGCCAGCCCGATCTTCGCCGACTTCGGGCTTGTTCCTGGTCTCTTACAGCTATGGCTTTTCTTCCGCGATTGGCGCCGGCGGCTACGACCGGCTCCAAGGGAAGATCCCGACGACCGTAGCCCCGCTCTTGCCGAAGGTGACCGGCGGCGGCGCCAATATGGTCTCGACGGCCGAAGGAACAGTGGAAATCGGAGACTCGCGCACCTACGACGGCGCGCCCGATTACACGATCGGCGGCGCAGGGGGGGGTAACAGCCTCATCTTGCGCGCAAGCAATGGCCAACGGCCGCTCTTTAGATTTGCGCCC
>Ga0187872_10004438_pt1 | contig 10578 bp, 9 predicted proteins | sample June2016WEW_16_4_FD_132973 | JGI IMG/M metagenome (GOLD analysis project Ga0187872, IMG submission 132973) | Peatland microbial communities from SPRUCE experiment site at the Marcell Experimental Forest, Minnesota, USA - June2016WEW_16_40 | ecosystem: Environmental > Terrestrial > Soil >...
ACATCATCACTGATTCACGCCACTCGCGAGCACCCCACCATCCACGGGCAGGACGATCCCGGTTACAAAACTAGCCGCATCTGACGCCAGGAAAATCGCCGCTCCCACTAGCTCTTCGAGTTCGCCAAAACGTTTCATAGGAGTACGCATCAGCACTTCCTTCCCGCGGCCCGTCCCCACCAGGAATTTTTCGCTGAGCGGGGTGCGGAAGTATCCCGGCGCAATCGCGTTGATGCACACTCCATATTCGGCCCACTCCACCGCCAGGGACTTCGTCAGCGATGCCAAGCCCGATTTGCTGGCGGAATACGCTGCCACTTCAAACAGAGCCAGGAAAGATCCCACGGACGCGATGTTGATAATGCGACCGTACTTGCGCTCAATCATGTGACGACCAAAGACCTGGCAGGCTCGAAGCGTCCCCGTCAGATTGGTATCCATGATGCGGTTCCAGTCAGCTTCAGAAAACTCCAGCGTGGGCGCCCGTTTGGTGATACCCGCCGCATTAACCAGGATGTCGACTTTCCCGAAGGCCTCCACAGAAGCCTTCAGCAGCTTGTCCAGGGATTCCCGATCAGCCACGTCACAAGTCACACGCAAAGAACGCCGGCCGAGAGATTCGATTTCGCCTGCCAGCGCCTTCACCAGTTCGATGCGCCGCGCGCTCGGAACCACATCCGCGCCAGCCTGTGCCAAACCGAGCGCGATCGTCTTGCCGATTCCCGAACTCCCGCCGACCACCACTGCCACCTTACCGTTGAGATCCAGCTGCTTATAAGCCATAGTTCCTCAAATCGTTCTACAAAATAGACGCTGCGTGTGGAGGCTACCAATTGAACATCGTGCCGTCGAGTTTCCGGTTCACTGGCAAATAGGCCCGTTCGTACGGAAACTTCTCCGCCAACTTCTCGTCGTAGTCGACGCCCAACCCTGGCGCGTCGCCCGGATGCAGGCAGCCATTCTTGAACGAGTATGAATGCGGAAAGACCTCGTCCGTCTCGCAGGTGTGACGCATATATTCCTGGATCCCGAAGTTGTTCACCGAAATATCGAAGTGCAGCGCCGCCGCCATTGCCACCGGAGACAAATCCGTCGCGCCGTGGCAGCCTGTCCGCACATGATAAATCTCCGCCAGCGCAGCGATCTTCTTGAGATGGGTCAAGCCTCCGCCGTGCACCACCGTCATGCGGAGGTAGTCGATCAATTGTTCCTGGATGAGAATGTGGGTGTCCCAAATCGAATTGAAGACCTCGCCAACCGCGAGTGGCGTTGTCGTATGCTGACGAATGATGCGGAAGCCCTCCTGCAATTCTGCGGTCACCGCGTCTTCCAGCCAGAATAGATGATACGGCTCTAAACTTTTGCCCAGCCGCGCCGCTTCGATCGGGGTCAGCCGGTGGTGAACATCATGAAGCAGATGAAGGTCGTCCCCGAACTTCAGGCGCAGTGCTTCGAACAGCTTGGGAACGTGCAGAAGATATTTCTCAGTCGACCAGGCGTTTTCGGGAGGCAATCCTTTTTCCGCAGGCTCGTAGTACAGTTTGTCGTGCGCAACTCCGTACGTGGAGGGCAGGCCCGGAATGCCCGTCTGCGCGCGCACGGCAAGGTATCCCATCTCTTTATACTTCGCGACCTCATCCCCAGTCTCCTCAATATCGCGACCATTGGCGTGCCCGTACACCAGCACTCCTGTTCTGCTTTGCCCTCCGAGCAGGTTATAGACGGGCGTCTTCAGGGCTTTCCCCTTGATATCCCAGAGGGCCATGTCGACGGCAGCAATCGCTGTCATGGTTACGGGGCCGCGGCGCCAGTACGCACCGCGGTAAAGATACTGCCACACGTCCTCCGTCTGGAAGGGGTCGCGTCCGATGAGGCAGGGGATCAGGTGGTCCGTTAAGTAAGATGCGACCGCCAACTCGCGGCCATTCAGAGTCGCATCCCCCAGCCCATACATGCCTTCGTCGGTGGAAATCTTCAACGTAACGAAGTTCCGCCCCGGGCAACTGACGAACACCTTTGCCTCCGTGATCTTCACCGCGACCTCCTTATACCGGTCTTGTAGAGATTATTCGCAACGTGTTTGTGGCGCCGGCGCGAGACGTTGCAAGCAACTCTCTACGGCGAGTGTAACCAAAGCATCAGATCCGACGCACTAATCCGTGCTCGGTCGCCTTCGTGTTGCGGACCAGCAGCAACACCAGAATCATGCCTACCAGAGGAACCAGTCCCGCAAGAATCACGATGGGATCGAAGGAATGCGTGCCGGTAGACTGGCGTGCGTCAGAAAAATAACCAATCAGTTTGAATGCAACGATCGTCCCGATTCCCGCGCCAGTCCCGCTCAGCCCGCTGACCGACGCCACCGACTCGCTGCCGAACAGATCCGAAGGCAACACGTTCGCCATGGTGGTCAAACCGGCGTAAGTAAAGGTCACGACCGCGAACAGAAAGGCAATCACGTACAGGTTGGTCGTGAAGATGGTCGGGATCAACAGAGTCATGCCAACTCCACCGTAAACGATCGGCGCTTTGCGCGCGGCGCCCAGCGACCATCCGCGCTTGACCAGATAGCCTGAGACGCCTCCCGCGAAGAAGCTTCCCACATCAGCGGCGATGAACGGGATCCACACTGCGATCAGGCCGCTCTTGAGTTCAATCCCCTTTGCGACCAGGTAGATGGGGAACCACTCGGTAATAAAGAAAAAGACCGGGTCGGTAAAAGTCTTGGCGATGATGGTGCCCCAAGTTTGCGGAAGTTTCAAAAGATCGCGCCACCGAGGCCGAATCTTCCCTTCTTGAGGCGCATTCGAGTCGCGCTTGTCCGCGACGATCATTTCCAGTTCAGCTTGGCTGATCCGGAGGTGCTCCTCCGGCGGATAGTATAGCCATCGCCAGACGATCAGCCAGAGAAAGCCCAGCGCGCCCGGGACCATAAAGGCTGGCCGCCATCCCCAGCGGAAATAAATCCACAGAATAATGAAAGGCGCAACCGCTCCGCCGATGGAAGAACCACTGTCAAAAAGCGCCGTCGCCAATGCACGCTCGCGTTTCGGAAACCATTCCGAGACTGCTTTGGTGGCGGCGGGCCAGTTGGCCGACTCGCCCGCGCCCAGCAGGAAGCGAAACGTGGCGAAGCTGTAGAAGCCCGAGGCCAGCGATGTGAGCATGGAGATCACCGAATACCAGATCACGGTGAGCGTCAGGCCCCGCCGCGTGCCCACGCGATCCATGAGCTTGCCGAATCCGGTCTGACCGATGGAGTAAGCGACGCGGAACGCGATGGCGATATTCGCATAGTCGGAATTGGTCCAGTGATATTCGAGCTTGAGATAGGGAGCGAGAAGAGAAAGCGTCTGGCGGTCGATGTAGTTGATGACCGTGGAAACGAACAACAGGCCGCCAATCCACCAACGCAACGACGGGATCGGCTTCCGGGCGGTCGCCATTGGGGTGGGCTTCAGAGGTTACGAACTCACCATCGCCTGCGCTTCCTCAGTCAGCGCACTCCGCAAGGCCGGACTCAGCAACGAGGCCGAGTTCGTATCCAGATAGACCGTCGCATTGGAATGCCGTCGCAGAATCGACGCCGGAGCCATGGGACTGATCTCGCCCTCCAAACATGCCTTCACTGCCTGCGCCTTGCGCTTGTCGGGAACAATCACCAATATTTCTTTGGCCTTAAGAATCTGGCGCGGCGACATCGAGATCGCGCGCTCTGGCACCTGCGAAATATCGGCAAACCAGGCTTCGCCCACCTGCTGCTGGCGACAGGCTTCGTCGAGGGTCACGAGGATGTAGGGCTCTTCGCTGGTGAAATCGGCAGGCGGATCGTTGAAGGCGATGTGCCCGTTCTCTCCAATGCCCAGGAATGCAATGTCGATGGGCGCCGACGCTAGCAGCTTGCCTACTTCGCGAACCAAGACGGAAGGATCCGCAGCGTCGCCCTCGAGCAGGTGATATTTGATGATTCCAGTCTTCTTCACTAACTGCTCCATCAGCATCTTGCGGAAACTGCCGGGATGAGTCGCGGGCAGACCGATGTACTCGTCGAGATGAAAGGCCTCAACCTTTGGCCAGTCGATACCCGGGGCCTTGGTCAACCCATCCAGGAACTCGAGTTGGGAGGAAGCAGTGGCGGCGACGATCCGCGCCCTGCCGCACTCCGCAATCGCGCGCCGGATCGCAATCGCCGCCTGCTCGGCGGCTGCGCGGCCCAATGAAACTCTGTCTTTAAATACTCTGAATAGCATCGGGAAACATCTCTGGCATGAAGCGCGAAGGTAGCTTCCTCATCCGAGCTGAAGATTATACAAAAGGTCACGATCAAGAAGGTCCGCTGGGACAATTTGTGTGCCGACCAATAGGAGAGCTTAGACCTGCGCCGGCTTGAGCCGCGGCGCCAGCAGCTGTACGAAACAGAATGCCACCAGATAAGCCAGCCCAGCCATCACGAACACGGGAACGTACGAACCCGTGCGCTGCAAGATGTAGCCGACCGTCTTGGAAACGAACATCCCGCTGACCATTCCTATCATCGTGGCGAAACCCACCACGGCCCCCACCGCACTGCGGGGAAACATGTCGGAAGCCAGCGTGTAAATATTTGCCGACCAGCCCTGGTGGGCGCCCGCTGCGATCGCGATCAGAAAAACTGCCAGCCATGCATTTTTGGTGACGGCAGCAATCATGATGGGCGTAACCGCCAACGCACATACCAGCAGCGCCGTTTTGCGGCTGGCGTTCAAGGTCCACCCTCTTTTCAAAAGGAAAGATGAAAGCCATCCTCCCGCAATGCTTCCGACGCTGGCGCCGCTATAGATGACGAACAGGGGCAACGCCATGCCCCGCAAATCCAGCCCGAGATTGCGGCTCAGGAAGTCTGGCATCCAGAACAGATATACGAACCAGATGGGATCGGTAAAAAACTTTCCCAAGGCCACTGCCCACGCCTGGCGGTGGGTGATCATCGAGCGTAGCGAAATTGTCGCTATCTGCTCCTGAGCATCGCTTTGTATGTAAGTGAGTTCTGTAGCTGAAATGAACCTGTCTTCTTCTGGCCGGTGGTACACCGCGAGCCAGCACGCAATCCAGACGAATCCCAATGCTCCTGTGATGATGAAAGCCATCCGCCATCCGAAACGGTAAGTGATCCACGGGACTATGAGCGGCGTCACAATCGCGCCGATGTTCGAGCCGCAATTGAATAGGCCTGTTGCCAGGGCGCGCTCCCGCTTGGGAAACCACTCTGCCACTGCTTTCACCGATGCCGGGAAACTGCCTGCCTCACCGAGCCCCAAGCTAAAGCGCGCCATGGTGAATTGAAGCACCGAGCCCGCAGCCGCATGAGCCATAGCGGCGACGCTCCACACCAATACCGCCAACGAAAAACCCTTGCGAGTTCCCAGTCGGTCGATCAGTTTCCCGATGAAAAGCAATCCGGCGCCGTAAGCGAACTGGAAAGCTAGGACGATGTTGCTATAACCAACTTCCGTCCAACCGAACTGGAGTTGCAGTGTGGGTTTCAACAACCCGATCACCTGCCGATCCATGTAATTCACGGAGGTCGCGAAAAACAGCAAGCCGCAAATCAACCAGCGCCGGCGGCCGATGGGGCTTGCCATCTGAGTCGGGACCGCTTCAGGAACTGACATGGGGCGTAGGTTCACTGGATTGTGCGCAGCGGCGACGTGCATCACTACACATTGCGCAAGGCGTCCCCGTCAAGCGGTTCCTGAACTGATATGATTCTTGGCTTGAATCGCTAGATTGCACTTCGCGGACACGCCGCACGGGCACCGGCCGATGATCGGAATTCTCACCGAAGACTTCCTGCTGTCGAATGATGTAGCACGCCATCTCTATCATCAGTTTGCCGCTTCGCAGCCGATCCTTGACTATCACTGTCATCTGTCTCCCAAGGACATTTCCGAAAATCGGCGGTTTGCGAATCTCTTCGAGATCTGGCTAGAGGGAGACCATTACAAATGGCGAGCCATGCGGGCGAATGGCGTCCCGGAAAGGTACATCACCGGAGATGCCCCTCCGTCTGAGAAGTTTCTGGCGTGGGCGGGAACCGTACCCTACACGTTGCGCAATCCGCTCTACCATTGGACGCACCTTGAGTTGCAACGCTATTTTGGCATCACCGAATTGCTGGATAAGGCCTCTGGCCCGAACGTCTGGGAGCGCGCGAATACTCTGCTGTCGAAGGAGTTGACCGCGCACGACATTCTTCAGATGTTTCACGTCGAGGTTGTATGCACCACGGACGATCCTACGGATGACCTCCGACATCATCGCGACATCGCGAGATCGAATCTGCCGACGCGAGTTTTTCCGGCCTTCCGTCCGGACAAGGCTCTGGCCATTGGCGATGCCGAGTTTGTCCCTTGGCTCGAGAAGCTTTCGAGGGTTGCGAACGTCGACGTACGGAATCTGCAAAGCTTACTGCAGGCGCTTCAGAGCCGTCACGATCAGTTTCATTCCTTGGGCTGCCGTCTCTCCGACCACGGATTGGATCATTGCTATGCGACACCGTGTTCGGAGCCAGCCGCTGCAGCCATTTTCTCAAAAGCCCGCGAGGGGCGGTCCATCTCCGCAGATGAGCGCGTCCAGTTCGCTTCTTTCATGATGCTTTTCTTTGGCCGGCTCGATGCCGAGAAAGGATGGACCAAGCAGTTGCACCTGGGCGCGCAGCGCAACGTGAACACCTCCGCTCAGCGTGCGCTTGGACCAGATGCCGGTTATGACGCCATCGGTGATTTTCCCCAAGGCGAGCATCTCACGGCCTACCTGGACCTGCTCTCCCGGGAGAACGCCCTGCCGCAGACGATCTTGTATAACGTGAACCCGAGGGACACATTTCAGTTCGCCACGCTGATCGGCTGCTTCCAGGATGGAGAGAAACCGGGAAAGATCCAGTATGGCAGTGCGTGGTGGTTCCTGGACCAGAAGCAGGGGATCACAGCGCAAATCGACGCTCTCTCGAATGCCGGTCTGCTGTCGCGTTTCATTGGCATGGTCACAGACTCTCGGTCGTTCATGTCTTATCCCCGCCACGAATATTTCCGGCGCGTCCTCTGCGACATCATCGGAAAAGACGTCGTGCGGGGGGAGCTGCCGAATGACGACGCGCTGCTCGGAAGGCTCATTGAAGACATCTGCTACCGGAATGCCAAGCAATACCTGCAACTGCCGGCCGGTCGTCCCCGCGAGCCCCGATAGCGTTATCCATCCAACGTCGTCGCCAACGTGGTGAACCAGGGGTAGAATGGCTGCCATCCTTATACGGTCAAAGCGGAAATCTCGGCTTCCGTAATACTTTCCAACACGTCCAAACAGTGGAGGATTTCGGTTCTTGAACATCCGGGAAGTCTTGCGCCAGACCATAGCCTCCATCGCCGCCCACAAGCTGCGCAGCTTCCTGACCATGTTCGGGATTGTCTGGGGAATTACTTCAGTCATTTTGCTGGTTGGCCTGGGCAAGGGATTCAGCCGCGACCAGAAAGAACGCCTTAAGACTATCGGCGTTGATCTCGCTATCGTCTGGGGCGGGCGTACTAGCGAGCAGGCGGGAGGATATGCCGCCGGACGCCCAGTTCGCCTGTCGATTCAAGATGCATACATCATCAAGGAGGAAGCCTACCTCATCAAGACTGTCAGCCCCGAACTGCGGCGCAGCGTTGCTGAAGTCAGCCGCTACAACGCCGCATCGCGTCCCGTGCGCGGCGTCTGGCCCGACTACCAGCGCTTCCGCTCGCTCAAAGTACAGGAAGGCCGCCTGATGAGCGATGACGACGAGCGAGAAGGCCGCCGCGTGGTGGTGCTCGGTGTGGAATCGCGCGACCAGTTATTTCCCGGCAAGCCCGCCATCGGCGAAACGCTGACCATGAATGGCTCGCCCTACACCGTCATTGGGGTACTGGAGAAGAAAAAACAGAACGGCAGCTACGGCAGCGGCCCCGACAACACGCAGCTTTTCGTGCCTTACTCCTCCATGGCCCGCGACTACCCGCCGCCGGAGCGTCCCGGCATTTCCAAGGGATGGATCAACAACCTGGTGGTCGAAGTCGCCGATCCCGAACATCACGAAGAGGCCATGCACCAGATCTATCAGATTCTGGGGCGCGAGCACCGCTTCGACCCCCGCGACAAAGACGCTCTGTTTATCTGGGACACGCTCGACGGTTCGAAGCTGGTCGAGCGTATTTTTGACATCATGACTATCTTTTTCGGCGCGGTTGCGTTGATGACGCTGTCGCTCGGCGGCATCGGAGTCATGAATATCATGCTGGTCGCGGTTACCGAGCGCACCCGCGAGATTGGTGTGCGCAAATCGCTGGGTGCAACCGCGCGCGATATTCGCAACCAGTTCTTTGCCGAGTCGGCCACGCTCATGCTCATCAGCGGGGCGCTCGGTCTGGGCATCGGCCTCGGGATCTGCCTGGTGGTCAGCAATGTAGAGTTGCCCGACATCGTGCCGCATCCCGTGATCTCGCCGCTGGCGATTATCGCGTCGTTGTTGACGTTGGGTCTGATCACCGTGGGCGCCGGAATGTACCCAGCGCAACGTGCCGCCGCGCTCAGCCCCATCGAATGTCTGCGTCAAGAGTAGGAGCTTTGAACATATGCGCCTGAAGGAACTCATCCTGCAAAGCTGGGACGCGCTGGCCCGCAACCGCCTGCGTTCCATCCTGACCATGATGGGCATCGTCTGGGGACTCACCACCGTGGTGCTTCTCCTAGGCTATGGTGAGAGCGTGAGCGATGGCGTGCTCACTGCTTTTCTTGGGATTGGCAACAACGTCATCATGATCTGGCAGGGCCAGACCAGCATGCAGGCTGGCGGACAGCGCGCCGGCAAACGTATTCACTTCAAGTACGAAGACCTTCAAGCCATCCGCGACGAAGCTCCGCTGGTCCGCCTGCTCAGTGGCGAATGGGACGACGGGCTCGCCTACAAGTATGGCGACAAGATCATCACGGTCTCATCCAAGGCGGTGCAGTATCCCTACGGAGAAATGCGCAAGCTGAACATCGCCGAGGGACGCTATTTCGAGGAGAGCGATTTCGCGGAGCACCGCCACGTTCTCATCTTTGGCCCGAGTGCGGCAAAGAAGGTGTTTGGCAATCGCGATCCGGTGGGCGAGCACGTGACTATCAATGGGGAGACTTGGGACGTGATCGGGCTGCTGAAGTTGAAAATCCAGGATTCCTCCAACAACGGCCCCGATAATGAGAACGTCTTCCTTCCCTTCGAAAGCCTGAGCGACATCAATGACCAGCGCGATCCCGAGATGATTGCGTTCCAACCGGTTGCCGCTCTCCAGCACAAGGCGGCTCTGGGACAGGTGAGAGAAGTGCTCGCCCGCCGCCACAACTTCAATCCCAAGGACGACAAATCGAGCCCCGAGTGGGACACTGTGGAAGACACAAAAGAGATCGAGCAGTTCGGAATCGCCCTGCGCCTGATTCTTGGCTTCATTGGCGTGCTGACCCTAGGCGTTGGCGGCGTCGGCGTAATGAACATCATGCTGGTCAGCGTCACCGAGCGCACCAAAGAAGTGGGCCTGCGTAAGGCGCTAGGCGCACGCAACCGTGACATCGCGTTTCAATTCCTGGTGGAGGCTTTGGTCCTGACCTTCGCCGCGGGCTTGGCGGGGATGCTGGTGTCAGTTCTGCTGGCGCACGCGATCCCTCCCATGCCGCTCTACTCCGATATGTACAAAACAGCCAACCATGAGGGCGACATCATCTTGAAGACTTCCGGCGGCGTGATGCTGACGGCCTTTGTCATCCTCGCATTTGTCGGTGTCACTGCCGGAATGTGGCCGGCGCTGAAGGCCTCGCGCATGGAGCCGGTTGAGGCTCTGCGGTACGAATAGCGGTGCGGGAAGGCTCGGTTAGTTCGCGAGAATTGTAATTCCGATGATAAGGTAAGTCATTTATATTATTATAGTTATAGAAGAGTTTCCGGCATTCCGCGATTTAGGACGAGAACTATCGCACGCTCGGGCATCCCCAATCTTTCTTCTCGCAACTAACAAATTAGTTGACGTTTTAAGCTCGACGACGTCAGATCCCATAGCGACGTCTCAGGAGGACGCTTTGGCCCGTAGCAAGTCCGCAACTTTGACCGAAGCCGAGTTGCGCATCATGAACGTGCTGTGGGACAAGGGCTCGGCGACCGTCCACGAGGTGTTGCAGGCGCTGCCCGAAAAGCCGCCTTTGGCCTACAACTCCGTCCTGACCATTGTTCGTATTCTGGAAAAAAAGGGCTATGTTAAACACCTGAAAGACAAGCGTGCCCACGTGTACAGCCCGCAGGTCGACCGCAAGGATGCGACACGCTTCGAAGTGCGGCATTTGGTCAGCCGGTTCTTCGGGAACTCCCACGAATTGCTCGCGTTAAACGTTCTGGAAGAGACCAGTATTGATGCGGAAGAACTGGGTCGCTTGCGCCAGTTGCTGGAAAGGAGCAAGTGACCGGACCGTGATTCACCCAGCCATGATTTACCCAGCAATGACCGCGGCCTTCAATCTCAATGTAATCGCCCAAACCTCAGCGGTTCAAATCGT
>Ga0187872_10004451_pt1 | contig 10561 bp, 19 predicted proteins | sample June2016WEW_16_4_FD_132973 | JGI IMG/M metagenome (GOLD analysis project Ga0187872, IMG submission 132973) | Peatland microbial communities from SPRUCE experiment site at the Marcell Experimental Forest, Minnesota, USA - June2016WEW_16_40 | ecosystem: Environmental > Terrestrial > Soil >...
ATTATCGTAAACATATCTTGCCGCTTCTGCAAGGGCTCCGCAGAAGATTACCTCGCCTTCTGGAAACTTTACCTTGCCAGAAAGATCAACAATCTTGTCCTTGTCGACAGAAAGAACAAGCCACTTGTTTTCTGGATCGTAATTTGCAAGACTTCCGTCACCTTCTCCGTAAAGAAAGCCATGAAGACCAGAACCGCATTCCGGTTTCGGATTCCAATCAGGTGCAGAAACATGTCCAGATGAAGGATGTTGAAACCCTCCATAACTTTTCAGATCCTTGTTACATTTCCGAAGAACGAGAACTTTATTCATTATCTTACCCTTACCCTTTAACTATATTAGATAGAAACAACTCTATATGTAATCCACTCATCCTTATCGAATGTCGGAGGATTGTCTCTTATCTCAGACCACGCGTCTTTAACCGATGGGAAGACGCCTCTAATCTTTTTCGACAATCCGTTGTAGACAACTTTACCGTTTTTCTCAACAGTAACTTCAACTGTGTATCTCATTATCAAACTTTCTTAAAAGCGGAAGGAAATCTTTTTTCTTTCCACCATAAAATACGATCTCGTTCTGGATAAGAACAATAATCATCTCCAACTCTTCTCTCGTCAATGTAAGATGAACAATAGGATCACTCACAATATGTGAAGATAAAGTGCAAGTTCCCTCCCAACAATCTTCACAAGAAATGGATCCCATATTATGCTCCTTAACTCTATACCAGATTATTCGTGCGACAAAGCAAGTTAAATCGTTAAATCTTTGTCCTCATAATCAAAATCATCTTCCTCATCTTCTTCCTCAAAAGGAAAACAATCATTGCGCTTGATGACAAAATCGTAAAGCGCCTCAATAGCTCCCGGATTATTTACCAAGAACTTTGTAATCGTTTTCATAGTCTTCCGAGGCGAAGAAGATTTATAGCCAATGGCTTCGCAAAGCTTTGCAAGATCTTCAATTCCGCGAAGACCTTCGGAAGACAAACAATCAATATCTGAAACCTTCATTATTTTGCCTTCCAAGAGATATATCCAATGGTCGCAACAATAAGAGAAAGAATAGTTACCGCATATCCACCCGCCCAGAAAAGAACATGATAGGTGGCAGGAAGATACATGGTGAGAACCCAATATGCGCCAACCATTGCAAGAATGGTAATCAAAATCTTTTGCATAGCTTTATTTATTCCTTTCTCGCCGAGACTCGGCAATAAACTCTTTCAACCACTCAACATTTCTCTTAAAAACATCTGCACTATCAAGATAGATCTTATGCTCAAAATCATCTTCTTGCACATCAATAGTTTTCTTCTCAGTGGAGATATAGACCATGAAAAGATGAACAAGAACAAGTGCGGAGAAAAACCAATAATAGCGAATAGCATATTCAATAACCTTCATCTTCAAAAGTGAACTCTTCAATAGGACGAATAGTTTCCGATGTCTCAATTCCAATGTAGCGCTTGCCGTCGACTAAATAAACTTAGGCAAAGGCGGAGGAGAAGAAATCCTCATACCTTCGACTGCTTTTGAGAAGTTTCTTTCTCCGTGGAAAAGAAGCTCATCGTCTGTGATCCTGTGCCTAACCCATAGATCGTATTCGATGGGAAGAAGGCTTTTGATTTGATTCCGCCGCGACAAAATATATGCCGTTGTTTCTCTCTCGTGACTAATCATATTTTATCAATATCTATTAGAGTGACATCAAAAACGCTTTCATCGCTTTCAATTGTGCAATTCTCTCTTTCGAGAGAAAAAGTTCCTCATTATTATCTATCGAGGAAAGAAGATATTCCAATGCGAAGACAAGATTGGAAACATCCGATTCAGAAGCTTCAAGAGAGAAAACCGTTGTCCTCTTCTTATTGACAAGACGAAACGGAGCATGTTCTACTTCTTCCTCCTCATACTGCAAATGAACTGGACGAGCTACTGCCGAGATCTGTGCAATGATGGGATCAGTATTTGGTTTTTCATCTTTACTAAAAGGCTGAACCTTTGTTTTCTCCTCTGACTTAATTCCTTTCATCGTCCTCGCCGCAAAATCGTAATATGCCTCGCTCATATTTAATCCTCACCAATAGTTATACGATAGGTAAAATCCGACAAAGAAAAATGATAGCAAAACTAAAAGATAAAATATCTCTTGCACAAAAACCCTTTCAACTTAATGCTTTAATTCCAGCTTGAATGATTAGATCTAATTCTTCTGGCGTGAAACCATAGGAACGCCAATCAAACTCTTGATAAGATATGTTATTTATCTCTTGCACCTCTCCCACCGGAATATTCTCCGATGGGAGTGGTGTTTTTCTTCCTGAAAGAGATTCACGATAACAGAGCCTACACTTTCCGTTAGATGGAAAAAGAAACTCTTTATCTTCCTTCTCTTCGGAACAGACTCGGCAGACTCGCATAAAAAGAATGCTTAATTATGCCAATACCGGTTTGCATATTTATGGTCGGCGCCTACGCTTATTATGATTTACAGTGCTAGTGCCATTGCCATCGCCATAGCCATAGCCATAGCCATAGCCTTTGCTATAGCCATAGCCATCGCCATCGCCATAGCCATAGCCATAGCCATAGCCATCGCCATAGCCATTGCCATAGCCATCGCCATCGCCATCGCCATAGCCATAGTCATAGCCTTTGCCAATAGGCTTAAAAAAATCAACGGTCAAAGACATTATACGCCCCAATTATCATCAACTGGAATACGGAACAATTCACTATCCGAAGGAGCATCGACACCATTTGGAATAGGCTTAATATTAACATTGCTGCTCTTAGGATTCGCAATCATTCCATAAAATCCAATAGATGACCAACTTAAAACATGAACTGCACGAGAAAGCTTAATACGACCATTCTCATCAGTAACATCACCTGCATAAATCCAACCTCGATCGAGGACAACAACCGCTCGCTTGCCCGTTACCTTAGAAACAGATGGAATGGAATCTGCTCTAACATATTCAACACCATTAATCGTAACCTTATTAAGATCGACATTATTACTCATTTTTCAATTTTTCCTTTCGTTATGAATGACTTAGAATAGCTTATTCTATCCTAAGCTTTTACAAATCTTACTTTTTCTTCTCGCAAGAAGAAAGAGAACACATATTGGCTTCTTACTTCCAAAGACACTTCATTCGGACGACTCCTGACGAATCTCGATTGTCGCGCCTTCTCCCGTATAATCAAACGGCGAACCATTCCACTTATCCGGGACATTGAAATATGGAACTCTAACTAAATCTTAGACCGAAGCCACTTAGGAATCACTTTCAATGGCTTATTCTTTTTCGTTGAGATACGAGAAACCATTTGATCATCGCCTCTTCTACAATGAAAGATGACTTGCGGAACAGAGAGATAAACTCGTGGCTTTGTCAAAATACGAAACTCATACTTCTTTCTCTTTTCTTCATTCTCTTTCAGAAAAGCCTCGTTCTTACTAAGTCGAGATTCACCAATTCCTCTATGGAGGACAAGGATATGTCGTCCACGCATTACAACATAGTATAGAGTCCCGCGTTCGTCAGATGACTCTTTATTAAGAGAAATCTCTTTATTTGTAAGATATCGTGTTGTCATTTTGATTTGCTTTCTTATTAAAGAAAGCGAATAATCTTTATTCGCCTCTCGTCATCAATATATTCTCATGAATATGTAAGCGACTACATTAGTTATTCTTTCAACGACGAGGAAAGAAAGATCAATTCTTCTTCAAAGCTCGGCAATCCTCTTCCCATAATTGCCGCATGCACTTTATCAACTGCTTCCGGCGTAATACATGATGGATTAAGCTCATCCAAATCCTTACGAATATGCTCCAATCTTGCAACCGCCAATCCTTCAAGACGAAGAAGCAATGGAGTCACTCTATCAATAATATCTCCATTCTCATCAATATCTTTCTTCGCCGCCGCAGCCTTCAATGCGGAAACAATAGGAGCATCTACCTTTTTCATTTTTCCAGTCTCATGCCCTTCATCATCAAGAATGAACTCATCAATCTGACCAAACTCCTTATTCAACATTCGCTCGAAATTATCCCAATCGGAGACAGAGACAAAGCCTCGCAATGCAGAAAATGTTGCAATATTGGAGACCGCAGCCCTCTCTCTCGCCGCCAAATCTTTGATCATGGAAAGAGTATGATTCGGCAATCCCTTAATCCATCCTGCTGTTTCCCACTTCTCTGCATGAGCTTCCGCAGAACGATAGACATACTTCTTCGTAGATGGCTGGCTCATCTTCTTTGCGACCGTTGCATATGCTTTCCTTCTTGCCGCATCCAATTGAACGCCAAGAGGCTGCAAACAATCAAAACCTACATATCCAATAACCGCATTCTTTTCATCAATTCTCGCCTGCTTTGCATCAAATTGCATAAGCGGCTTTCCATTTTTCGTTTCCTTTGGAATAGAAAGGAAAGAGATTTTGCCATCAGCAGAGACAACCTCTTTCTGTTCCATTGCTGGAACCTTTCCAGCAGAACGAAGAAGAGAGAGAAACTCCTCGGCAGAAAGAGAACCAGCAGGAATATTGCGAGGCTTTACTTCTTCTTCCTTCTTGGAGAAGGATCGAATGCTTGCAATCTTATTAATTCGCCTCTGCTCCTTCTTGGAAAGAATAACATTGGGATCGAGAGACCTTTTAATTGTCTTCACCAATCGTTGTCCCAATAGATCTTCAATACCGGGAACCGAATAACTCTCCTCAATCTCCTTCAATGCAGAAGAATTGTTGTGCAATAGATCCGCGAAAAACTCGATAACATCATTGGAAACTGGAATGTTGTTGCTCATTTAACTTTTTCTTTCTCCTGCTGTTGTTCTTATTCGCCCCCGACTAACCTGTGAACTCTCTATCCGATGGGAGGCTTGATTGGCAAATGGTAAAATGGTTTATCATTAGATACATCTAAATGATGTGTCTTTGGTTTTTTCACCTTCTTTACTTTCTTTGGTTTCTTTGCCTTTTCTTCAATAGGAAGAGATTGCTTAAAGCAGCAATTTCCTCTCTCAATGGCTCCCGGAATAATATTACCATTAGCGGCAATGAAACATGCTTCAGTCCGCGAACTAGCTTCTATTTCCGCCGAACAACTAACTAATTCAGTCCATTTGACTTTGTATATCACTTTTACTCCTATTCCAATTCAATCTCGTTAACTTTTGTTTTTTCGATACTTTCCAGAAGAAACAAGTCTCCTTCTGTTCTTGGTGTCAGACAGATTTTAGAGAACTCGGGAATGTAAGCTTCTGCTTCTTCTTTTGTTCGGAATACTCTTCTTGAATGGATAGCATGTGTCCCCGACAAAAATGCGAGATGACCTCTCACGACAACTTGGTATAGCTTCATGATGCTCCTTATGCAAAAATAACGAAAACAATCCAACTAATAGAAACAATCGTTCCGAAGGCTGCGACCAAAATATCTTTTGTGCTCATGTTAGGTGTTGATGATAGGTTGCATCTTGTCCGCAAAATCATCGGAGGAATTAAAAAGCTCGTCATATTGTTTATCGCTCTCTTCGATAACTTCCTCTTCAAAAGTTTTGCCATCATGCTCTGAAACATCATCGACATCAAAGAGTTTGACAAGCCCACCATTCTTTCCACGCTGCACCTTAATGCCGGGATAAGGAAGGATGAACTGAACGACATTGTAAACCTGCAAAGAAGGAATACCATACTTCTCCGCAAGCTGATTCTGAATATCCTTCTGCGTTACCTTTCCTCCAACGGGAAGAGCGGCAAGAATCGCGGCGACATCATTAAAAATCGAAGAAACCTTCTCAGTAGCCAATTCAATGTGTTTCATTACTTTTTCCCTTTGTGAACATTGTGTTAGTATTTCTTAACTTCGAGTAAGAGTCTTGTATTATTTATGAGACAGGTGTTGTCTCTGATGGGAGCTTCAATATGAATGAAAAAAGAGTCTCTAAAATTGATCAATGGTTGATAAATCTTCTTCGTCGTTGTTCATCAGGATGCCAACGTTAGCCGTCGCTCTGGTAGCTTGGACTCTAATCGTTTATGGGATTACCTTAATCGTTACAGGGTCTCATCTATTCAAGCCAGTGCGACGGCGGACAGAACCTTATCCATATCTCCATAAGCTATTTTCTTGCCCAATGTGTTTCTCTTTTTGGGTAGGAATTGCTTTTGGAATCCGTGGTATTGGTCCTGGTCAATTTCTTCCTCTTTCACTCATCGAACGTATTTTATCCGATGGGTGCGCAGCTAGCGCCGCCTGCTGGATTATACATGTTCTTTTGGTAAGATTAGGATCAGAAAAACTGTAAACTACCATAGAGGATAAGTGGGTCGAGAGGAACTTGAATCCTCAACAAACAGGTTAAAAGCCTGCTGCTCTATCCAATTGAGCTACCGACCCATATTGTTAATCATCGATCTCGGGCGAGAGCTCGTTTTCGATGGGAGCGGGAATCGGAAGAGCGGCGAGAAGAAGAAATAGAACCGGAATTATACCGTATCCGAAAAGGAAAAGAACCAATGTTCCGGCGACAATACGAAGAATGATAGAAAAGAACATTAGAACCCGGGCTCAGCGGATCGCGCTGTCTCCCTGTCGGTTGAAGCACTCGGGCTTGAAGTGTTTGTGCCCGTCCGTATCGAACGTGAAATTGGGGCTGCAGTTCTTAGGTGGCGGAGAGAGATTAGCATGCTTGATAATTTGTGCGTTAAGCATAATAATATGTCCATTTTCTACTCCGGCAATTCGCCCACAAACAACCACCTTTTCTCCTTTATTAAACTCATATAAAAAGGACAAGTTAACTTGAAAGAAGAAGGCTTCGATACTTACCTTGCTTTTCGCCTTTCCATGAATAATAAGATATGGAAGCTCCTTGGAGCTAAACGGGTCTTTAATATCATCAACAATACCGCCGGCAACGATAACTTTATGATCTCTTAGAAGATGGTTGGCATTAATCTCATTAGTTTCGTAAGTTGAGATAAGATCATCGATATTAATGTTTTCGATATTTACATTTGTTTTATCTTCTTCAAGACCAGAAGAAGAAACACTTGTTGCGATAACTGGCTCGGTTTTTGTAGAACACTCATTCGTAAAATGTTTCTGACCATTGATATCGTATGTATATCGAGCGCATTTATCGTCTCCGGTTTCAAGATTCTCTGCTTTAATTTTATCAGAAGATACTTTGGCTTTTGAAGCTGTCTTCACTAAACTATTATCAACATTCGGAGAAGTATTATTATCAACCTTTGGAGAAGCGTTGTCATCAGCAACCTTATCCAGAATCTTTCCAGCAACATTTAGTGCTGTTTTCGTAGGGTCCTTGCCAGAAGCCAAATCCTTTGTGACATCAGCAGCGGTATGCAATGCAAATCGCATATTATCAGGATTATCGCATCCGCAAACAAAACATGCCCCAATAATAGAAACAATGCCCAAAAAATTACTATTCATGATTAATCCCCTTATTTCCTTCTTGATGGCGCCTGCCTGTTTCCAGCATGATTAACTGATTGATGAATTGTTTTTGCAGGCTCTCTTTTCGACTCTTCATTGTGTTTATTTTCGATACGCTTTGTTTCAACATATCTCACTTCTTCGTGTTTTACTTTCTTTTCAGACGAAGAGTTATCTGCCACTTGATCTTCTTGATCATTTGTTTCCGAAGTATCTTGCTGAGTTAGCACATGAATATGTTCTTTTGATACTGTCTCATCATGTTCAATAGAGGTATTATCATAATGAACGCCATACATATCGCCTTTGTATACATGAATAATGGAAACAACAGACCCATTATACCAATGATAGTTTTTATTGATATAGACCTTGCTGTAAATAGTAATGGTTGGTGACGGATCATCATTAGTTTTAATTGATTGAATTGCTTGCGGAACAGGAGGGGCAACGGCAGGAGGAACATCATAAGAAGAACAAGCAACAATAGAAAACGCCGCCACAAATCCAAAGATAATATTACGCATATTGTATGTGTTTCCTTATATGGACTAGTATTTGTAAATAACTGCCGATGATTCGCCTTCTGCCGTAGCAGCCTGACTTACAACACCAGAAAGCGGACAATATGTTTGATATGTCCAAGTATCTCCAAATTGCACATCATTAAGCTGGCAATTAATAGGTGCGATAAGGTTGTAATAGAAGATACATTCCATACCATCAATAGTTGCACAAGCCCCACTATAATGACCATCGCAATATAATTCTCCATTGTTTTGACATGAAGCCTGACATAGACCTGATGCACCTGTCGTGTCTGTCATACACATTGCGCCTTCGGTACCAATTCCAGTTCCAGATTGACAACATTGTGATGTATCTTCACACGCCGTTACACCATCAACTGGAATACATGCTGGCAGAATAGTGCTTGTTGCGCCAGAAGATGATGCTCCGCCTTGACCACCTTGTGGTTGAGATGTATTATTAGTGTTACCTCCGCCATATCCAGCAGTACCATAATCAATAACATTGGAATTACTAGTAGAACTGACAGCGCCAGAATTACCAGCGCTTCCTACACTATTAGGAACGCTGGAATTATTAGAGTTAACGGAGTTAGCCATACAGGTTCCAGCTACAGTATTACAAGTCATACTGCTATAATTACAAGAACCATCGGTATTGCAAGGGCATCCAAGCTCTCCCTCGCATTGAGAACTGCTTCCACTACCGCCACATCCAACAATAAAACACGCGCCAATAAAACACAAAACATTTACACTTCTCATATTTATTTCTTTCCTTTCTTTCCTTATCTAAAAAACATCCTGTTCAACATGTGTCATCGCAAATCTCAATGCTGTCGCCACTCTTTCCGCCAATGCCATATCAGCAAACGGAATAGTAAGAGAACCATGCCGACCTGCCCTGCTATACCTATTCCTGTTCATATCGAGAAGAGTTATTATGATCCAATGAAAGGAACTCATCAAGACTTAGCTTGGAAAACTTATCCATAACTCTTTTTCAGATGGGAGAGCTTAAAGCTCGATGAAAAATGATTGTGCCAAATTATGTCCAGGCTTCGAAGGCATTGGACCATAAATAGAATTGCCAGTCTCACCAGATATTGACCAGCCCGTTGCAGCACACGATGGGATAGATGTCCCGGCTGACAATTGCTCATCAGATGAATAGACCATAATTCCAGACCCTGAATAGAAAACTGTATCGTATCCTCCCGCACTATCAATCAAATCAACCGTCGCTGCGACAATAGGAGCATCAATGACCGAAGTCAAATCAATGCTTTGCGGAACAAATGGAATCCCGTTATTACTTCCACTAAAAGAGACAGAAGAGACATTTCCGCTATCATCATTAGAAAGCACCATTGTCATCGAATATCCCGCTGGAAGATAATTCTTATCCAATGTGGAAAGAACAATGGTCTCGTTAATTGTCTCTCCCGATGCTGCCCAGTTATCAACATAACCGAAAAGATTATTCTCATTCTCGTAAAAAGCAATACCATATTGTTGATATGTTGGATAATTTGCTCCAGCATCTGGGATATTAGCTGAATATGTATTCAATTGAAACGCAAAGCCATCAGATGAAATGATATCCGAAAGAACATTAATCGTTACCGTCAATGTTGTTATCGCATTGCACGGAACACCATTCGATGGCGATGTTATGATTAGATTACTATTGCTTCCTAATGAAGAAGAGGAAACAAACGAACAATTCTCCTCCGCCCAAACATTCGTCCCGTCTGTGCAAAGACAAGATGTGCAGGTGACATTGGAATCGTTGTCTGTCACCATAGCATCGAAAGAAGCATCTTTAAGAGAAGCATCAAAAGATGCATCAGCTCCATCCTCTTCATGCCCTCCATCAGAAGTGGAAGAAGATGGAAGTTGACAAGAAGCAATCGCAAAAGCCGCCGTCAAAATTAAAAGAAAAGAACGCATTGATTACCTTTTATTACCTCTTCAACAACTTTCAAGAATCCGATGGAATCTTAATTACCACCATCCGTCGGACAACTATTACAGATAGAATCGCAAATCGTTTTTGCCGTCTCATCACACGAAGAGACACAAGAAAGAAAAGCGCCGTTTGGACAAGAATTAATGCAATCTCCTGCCGCAGTTTGACAACCAGCCAAACAAACAGTATCGCCAGAAGAACAAGAATTATTGCATGCTTCTTGGACAAGAGAACATGAAGAATGGCAGCTTTCAATTCCGCCAGCGTCGAGGCAATTAGACGATGCATTAGTGCAGGTGTCAAGAGCACTCTGCTGACAGTTACTGCACAAATCTTGACATGTTGGACAAATAATCTGATTGCCGCAACCATCATCACCATAATATCCTTTAGGAAGCACAGTGCAAGATGTCGGAATACAAGCATCGGCAGCAGCATCAATTGTGAATGAAGCGTCAATTGTAAATGAAGCGTCAGAAGCATCTACCCCGGCATCAACGATAAGACCGGCATCCGAAGATGAAAGAACATATCCTCCATCGGTCGGATAGAGATAAACAACAGGATCGACA
>Ga0187872_10004458_pt1 | contig 10546 bp, 11 predicted proteins | sample June2016WEW_16_4_FD_132973 | JGI IMG/M metagenome (GOLD analysis project Ga0187872, IMG submission 132973) | Peatland microbial communities from SPRUCE experiment site at the Marcell Experimental Forest, Minnesota, USA - June2016WEW_16_40 | ecosystem: Environmental > Terrestrial > Soil >...
ACTACTTTATAAGTTAATAAGGCATCAACCGGTTCCAGTGCATCATCCAAACGTTTCAGGGTGACAACACGGCCTTTTGTGTCAAAGGTGATATCCCTGAACCGTCCTTCAATACTGTCGATTCTCAGACCTTCGGAGCGGCCGCAGGGGCACCTGGCAATGGTGTTGATGGAGGCAAGATCTCCGACATCATACCGCAACAAAACAAACCACGGATTTCCCACGGTGGAAACCAGAATGCGTCCGACACCGGAGTTCCCAAACTCTTCCCGAAAACCCTGAATGTCCACATGGCATGTCGCAATGTTCTGATGAAAACTTCCGGCTTCACATTGGGTGAAAACATGTCCGGTTTCAGTTGAGCCGTAAGAACTCACCACCGGAATACCGGGAAATGCCCGATGGATTTGACGATAATGCAGATGAGACGGGAATTCATATGTCAGGACGATGCATTTTGGTTGATACAATGGATAACCTATCATTAAACTCGCGCGAGACAATATCGCCAGATAGGCAGGATCAGCTTCGATGATGTCCGGTTGAAAAATTTTTAGTTCTTCGGTCATACGGCGGACATTCCGGTTATCCCAGGTAGTCGGGTCAGGAGTTTGATTGAGAAAAAGCAAATTACCAATAGTGCGTTCCCCCATTGTTGCCTCGCCCACATGGCAAATATTGCCCGAGCATAACGGGGTGGCAAGGACCGCTTCACGATGCGGGCTTTTAAAAATAGCGTTAAGTGTGTTGTTCAGTCGGGCGGCTGCATGCTCCGATTTATCCCACCACTTTTGGAACCAAACAACTGGAACGCGATCTTCAGCGGTACCGCTTGTGCTTTCCATCTCGATCTCACCAGTAGCAAATCCATCCTTGCATTTGTATTTTTCAAGGATGAATCCATTAGGAACATTGGTCCTAAGGTCCCTTTTCGTCAGAACAGGGAGCGCGGACATACGGTCTGCCAAAGAAAAAGACGGACCTTTATCGTACACTTTCCACTGCCGGTAAAATGGGACACCGGTTAATGTCTGTTCCAGGTCTAGTTTACTATCGTCGCTATAAGAGTCAGGTATCGTTTCGGTACTCCCTTGAGTCGTTTTTTCCATCTAAGCAGGTGTTATTTTGTAAGCCGCAGGTCAACCGGTAACTGACGTATGTGACCGGTCATGATTTCCGGCATTACTGCTCTTAAAATTTTATCTATACTGAAGTAGTTTGAGCTGAAGTCAGAAGCAAGTTCATCCTCCTTCCAAGACGGGCACTACCATAACCTTGTCTCCCTTTTTGAGCTTAACATCGTCGTTCCCGAAAGGATTAATAATCTGCCCGTTCACCGCCAACACTCCCGGGTTAGCCGTAAGATTCAATTCCATAATCAATTGACCGATAGTTTTTTCTTCCGTTATTTCGAACTCATTCATTCCGATTCTTCTTCCAGATGTGCGTGCTGGGTTTTATGTAATTTGCGCAATGTATCTGTATTTTTATCCGGGTTTTTAGCCAGATAATCATCGATTGCCGAGCTTAACGCTTCCTCAGCCAGCACCGAACAATGCATTTTCACCGCCGGCAGCCCGCCCAAAGCTTCGGCCACCGCCTTGTTGGAAATTTTAAGGGCTTCTTCCAGGGTTTTGCCTTTTACCATTTCCGTTACCATTGAACTGGTGGCAATGGCTGCCCCGCAGCCGAAAGTTTTAAACTTAACATCGGTAATAATATTGTCTTTGACCTTAATGTAAATCTCCATAATGTCGCCGCAAACCGGATTCCCGACATGTCCGGTCCCGTCCGGGTTTTCCATTTCCCCGACATTCCGCGGATTATGAAAATGTTCCATTACTTTTTCACTGTACATGACAAAACCTCATTTTTATTTTTTATAAAGGGGCGACATCGCCCTGAGTTTGGCGACGATACGGGGTAAGGTCTCCAACACCTCATCGATTTCCTCTTCGGTGGTCCATTTACCCAATGTAAAGCGCAACGAACCGTGCGCTTTCACCGGATCGAGGCCCAGCGCCAGCAGGACGTGGGATGCTTCGAGACTGGTTGAACTACAGGCGGAACCGGTGGAAATACAAATCCCGGACATGTCCATGTTGAGGCACATCGATTCGCCTTCCACAAATTCCACGCTGATATTGACATTATTCGGCAGCCGTTTCACCGGATGGCCGTTGAGCTTAATATGTTCGATGTTTTTTTGAATACCCGTAATGAGCTTATCCCTGAGGCGGGTGATTCGCGCCGCTTCGGAGTCAATATCCCGGCCGGCAAGTTCGGCGGCTTTTCCAAAACCGACAATGCCCGGAACGTTCTCGGTGCTGGCGCGCCGGCCCCTTTCCTGTGCGCCGCCGTTCAGGAAAGGCATTATTTTAGTGCCTTTTTTGATATACAATAACCCGACACCTTTAGGCCCGTACAACTTGTGGGCGGACATGGCAAGCAAATCCACGCCAAGTTCTTTAACATTGGAGGGGATATGCCCCGCTGTCTGCACCGCATCGGTATGAAAATAGACGCCGGCTTCTTTAGCAACCTTGCTGATTTCACATATCGGCTGGATGGTGCCCACTTCGTTGTTCGCGTGCATTATTGAAATAAGGATTGTTTTATCCGTGATCGCTTTTTTAACATCTTGTGGGTCAACCAGGCCATAACTGTCAACGGGCAGATAAGTGATTTTGAAATCCATTTTCCCCAGGAATTTACACGATTCGAGCACGGCATGATGTTCGATGGATGATGTGATAATATGGTTGCCTTTACTTTTGTTTGCGAAGGCGACCCCTTTTAACGCAAAGTTATCCGCCTCGGTGCCGCTGCCGGTGAAGACGATTTCATCATCACGCGCGCCGATGAGACGAGCAACTTTTGTCCTCGCCTCTTCGACGGCATTTTTGGCCTCCTGCCCGTAGGAATAAATGGCAGATGGATTGCCAAAAGCGTCATGAAAATAAGGGAGCATCGCCTGCACTACTTCCGGGTCGGCCGGGGTAGTGGCGGCGTAGTCCAGATATATCTGTTTCATTCGTGAATCCGCTCCTTTAATTGCGATTTTTTATCAGAAAGATACCGGTTTGCGCGAAAAAATTGGGGAAAATTTTAACCGGCCGGTTGCCGTCTAGGTAAATAGCTTTTTCAATCGTAAGGTTCCTCGCGCGGCAGTAAGCCAGAAAGTCGGAAATGCTCAAGAAGTGGAGGTTGGGGGTGTCATACCACATGTTCGGCAGGGAAGGCGTGACCGGGGTACGGCCGTCGAACACCATTTGCAGCCGCGATTTATAATAAACGAAATTCGGGAAACCGATAATGACTTTGGAACCGACCCGCAGCGTCTCTTTCAGCACATACTCAAGTTTAACCACCTGCTGCAAACTCTGGTTCAGAATCACAAAATCGAACGATTTATCGCCGTAGTCCGATAACCCGCCCTCGATATCCTGCTGCGAGACGCTGATACCCAGCGAGGCGCATTTACGCACTGCCTGTTCGTCGATTTCAATCCCGCTACCCCGGACATTTTTAGTTTTCACCAACAAATTTAATAATTTCCCATCGCCGCAGCCGAGGTCGAGCACCGACGACCCTTTCGGAATGAGGTCGAGGATAACCCTGTATTCCAGTTTAACTTTTTTTAAATCGACGGGTTCGGACTGATTATTACTCATCGGATATCCTTCTCAGGAAATTCCTGATAAAATGTTCCTGCTCTGCTACTTCCACCAGAAAAGCGTCGTGGCCGTAAGTGGAGTTCAGTTCGCAATAACTGACATCAATTTGCGCCTGTTTGCATGCCTTCACAATTTCTTTGGACTGATACGCCGGATACAGCCAGTCGGACTTGAAGGCAATGACCAGAAATTTAACCGACGCTGCCGCCTTGAAGATTTTCTCCAGTGGACTGCCGTTGGTAAGGTCAAAACGGTCGATGGCCTTGGTGATATACAGGTAAGAATTAGCATCGAACCTTTTCACGAAATCATCCCCGCGGTACTGGAGATATCCTTCCACTTCGAAATCGGGGCTGAATTTCCTATCTGCGTGCTCTTCTTTCACCCGCCGCCCGAATTTCTCAGCCATGGAAACGTCGCTCATGTAGGTAATATGCCCGATCATGCGCGCCACCGCCAGGCCCCGTGCCGGCGCGGATTTCCCGTAATAATGCCCGTCTTGCCAGTCGGGGTCGGCCATGATGGCTTGCCTTCCCACTTCGTTAAACGCGATCTGCTGCGGGGAATGCCTGGCGGAAGTGGCAATCGGAATTGCGGTGGCCACCATCTCCGGGAAAGAAACCGCCCATTGCAGCACCTGCATGCCGCCCATCGAGCCGCCGGCGGCACACAGCAACTTCTTGATGCCGAGGCTGCGAACCAGATGCGCCTGAGCATTAACCATATCTTTGATTGTAATCAGCGGGAAATCCAGGCCGTAGGGTTTTCCGGTTTTCGGGTTGATTGAAGACGGTCCGGTAGACCCTTGGCACCCGCCGATAATGTTCGAGCAAATGACAAAATACTTATCGATGTCGAAAGCCTTGCCGTGCCCGATCATATTATCCCACCAACCCGGATCTTTCTCATCAGGATGAAATCCGGCAACATGAGCGTTTCCTGTCAGGGCGTGCAAAATCAATATGGCGTTTGATTTATCTTTGTTCAACGTGCCATAGGTTTCATAAGCCAGCGTGACAGGGCCAAGTTTTTCGCCGGATTCCAGCGCTAATTCACCGGGATGATTGCCAAACGCAAAATATTGTGTTTCCACAAGGCCGATATCTTTTGCGGTCCTTTCAATTATCTTAGCCAAATTGCGGCCTCCTTTCCTTTTCCGGGCTTATATTCCTTCACCATCGTTAAATTCCCGGACGATTTCCCGGATCTTTTCGCTAAATATGTCCGACGGAACGGTAATTCCGCCAATAATTTCAATTCGGGCCAAACGCTCTCTGAGCGCGCCCTGTTCGGCCAGCACAATCCTGATAGCCGCGGCAACCGGGTCGGGTAATTTTCCATGTTCCAAGTCTGCGGTCGTTTTATGACTATCTTCAACTATTCGGCCCGGAATGCCCACGACCGTAGCGCCGGGAGGAACCGGTTTATTTACTACAGAACCTGCGCCGATTCTGGCGCCATCACCCACAGTAATAGCGCCCATCACTACCGCCCCCGTGCCGATCACCACATTATTTCCAATGGTGGGATGACGTTTCTCTTTCCTGGTGGAAGTGCCCACCAGCCCCGAGCCTTGATACATCAGAACATCATCGCCTACTTCAGCCGTCTCCCCGATAACAACTCCGGATCCATGATCAATGAAGAACCTCCGGCCTATTTTCGCTCCGGGATGGATTTCTATTCCCGTCAGGAAACGGCTGACATGTGAGATGTAACGGGCTAAAAACCGTTGCCGGTGCTGCCAGAAAAAGTAAGCCACACGATGTGACCATACGGCATGCAGACCGGGATAACAGAAGATTACCTCCGGTATACTCCTCGCAGCAGGGTCGTTGGCGAATATATTGTGAATATCCTCTCTGATACCATCAAACATGAAATCATCCTTGAAATAATTGTGTATTCCCTTATCTTTTCATTTATTAAATTTTAAAACTATTTTATTCAATTACCATCAAACCTGATTATCCCAGGTTACGTGAACCGGCAATCCTTTTCACAGCTTCAACCGTTAATTCAATTTCTTTCACCATATTAAGATAACCGGGGCTGAGCCTCACCGTACCTGAGGGAAAAGTGCCGAGCGTTTTATGGGCAGCCGGTGCGCATTGCAATCCCGCTCTGACTTTAATATCAAACGCCTGGTCGAGGATAGTTCCGACTTCGCCGGGTTGGTATCCTTTAACATTGAATGAAACGACCGGAGCCATCTGCGACAAATCTTTAGGCAGATGAAGCGTTACCCCGGGTATAGAAAGCAGACCGGCAACCAGCTTCTCGCTAAGAAATTTTTCATGAGTAATAATTTTATCCAAACCTTCATCGAAGATAAATTTCAGCCCTGCACCGAGACCGCTTATGCCCACACTGTTTATAGTTCCGCTTTCAAACTTATCAGGTAGTAGCTGAGGCTGTTCTTCCTGTTCCGAAAAAGAGCCTGTGCCGCCTTCGCGTATCGTATCCAGGTCCACACGGTTACTAATATAAAGTACGCCGGTGCCTGGCGGGCCGAACAATCCTTTATGGCCGGAAAAAGCGAGCAAATCGATATTTGAGGTTGTCGCATCAATCCGATGCTTGCCGGCGGTCTGAGCCGCATCTACCATAAATGCGATTTTATGTTTCCGGGCAACCGCGCCATATTCATCAATAGGTTGAATCATCCCGTTGACGTTGGAAGCATGGGTTACAACAATAAGTTTCGTTGATCGAGTAATTGCAGCCTCAATATCACGAGCATCTACAACTCCGGTATCCGGCGACGAAGACAATGCGGTTACTTTGACCCCATGCGCTTCAAGTTTCTTGAGCGGGCGCACCAGCGAGTTGTGTCCGATACTATCCGTAATAACGTGGTCCCCCGGCTTGAGCAAGCCTTTCAGTCCCAGGTTTAGAGCGTCGGTGCAGTTAAACGTAAATATGACACGATTAGTTTCCCGGGCATTAATCAAACGCGCAACCAGCCGTCTGGTTTCCTCGACGGTTTCCCTGGCAGCCAAAGCCATACTGTTACTTCCGCGACCGGGATTGCCCCCTTTCGTCCTCAGGAAATCATCCATCGTGCGATAAACAATTTCCGGCTTAGGCCATGAAGTCGCGGCATTATCCAGGTATATCATCAATCATGCTCCAATATATTTAGCATAAAGTCCGCGGGCGAACGATTCATCGGCGGTGTTTTTTACAATCGCCCGGCCGTCCGTGAACACTACCAGCTCTTGATCATCGACCTTAAATTCAAGTATAAATTCGTTATGGCTGACCTTCCCGATATTTTTCAGACGGGATTCTAACTGTTCGAAAGAAACGTGTTTAATTCCAGGATTTAAAACCTGCACCGCGTTTTGACCGCAAAGAGAGGTAGTTCTGGTTCCAAATTGAGCGTCCAGAAATTCATATTTGCCGCTGCAGGCAGGACAATCCGGACGACGTTTTATCTTGAAACGTTTCAATTCCGCCGTCCACACGTCTATCGATATCATGTCCCGATTAATGTGCTCATCACCGATTAGTATTTTCATGGCTTCAGTGCTTTGCAGCGAAGCAGTGACAATAGGAGCCGGCGCGATGACACCGGCTGTATCGCAGGTTAAGGACAAGCCACCTGAAGTATTACTATGGACGCAACGCAAACAGGGCGTTTTATCCGGGATTATGTTCATCGTCATCCCGAAGGAAGAGATTGCGCCCCCGTAAACCCAGGGAATTTTCGCCTTTAAAGCTGCGTCATTAATCAGAAACCTGGTTTCCAGATTATCCAATCCGTCCAAAATAATATCCGCCCCGCGAACCAGTTTTTCGATATTACTAAAATTTACGTCAGCCACGATTCCTTCAATTTCAATCGTCGAGTTCACTTTTCGCAGATGCCGCTCGGCGGCGACCGCTTTGGGCAGCCCGTTTTTTATATCATCTTCATTAAAAAGCACTTGCCGTTGGAGGTTGTGGTACTCAATGAAATCCCGGTCGATAATTCTGACTTTCCCCACGCCGGCACGTACCAGAATTGTCGCGATTACCGTGCCTAGCGCACCGCAACCGATAATTACCGCATTACTTTCAGCCAGCTTTTTTTGTCCCTCTTTACCAATGGGGGAAAAGAGGATTTGTCTCGAATACCTGTCAGTCACTGTCAGAAATACCTCAAATTTTCGTCATTGCCGGATTGGAAGGTTTAGATGTAGTACATCGCTTCTTTTAACGGCTTCTTATTCTTCTGGCGTTCCACCAGATCTTGCAAAGTTGTCGATTCCATGACCCCGTTCATTGCCTTATTTACCTCGTCCCAAATATCCCTGGTAACGCATGTGTCGGCGCGGGAACACAACTTCGGATTATCCACACATTCTACCAGCGTGGTTGAACCTTCAAGGAGTTTCATAATTTGACTTAACGTTATCTGGTCAGGCGGTTTGGCCAGGGCAACCCCACCCTTCGGACCTCTTATACTCCGGACTACACCAGCAGCAATCAATGGCGTGATCAAATGCTCTAAATACTGCAGCGAAAACTGTTGCCTTTCCGCGATATCTTTTAAAGACACTGGGGACTCATACTGGTGCAATGCCAAATCCAGCAATGCCCGCGTTCCATATCGTGTTCTTGTCGATAGTTTCATTTTCGATCCACCTCCAATACGCAATAATGTTTTCAATTAGTAGACTAAATTAATCTACATAATAAAGATTAACACACAATAAAAAAAGATGTCAACAACTCCTTGAAAAATTATCGGGTATTACCCACTGGCGAGTATCCAACAAAAATTTTGCCAACAATATTTGGATACCTGAGGATTACATTAAGACGAACAGGAAAAAGAATTCGAAGTAGATTCTAACAGAACATTTTAATGATTGTGTCACTGACTTTAATTTTATCGTGTTTAAATTATCTTTCTCCAAAACATGTTTAACTTTGAACACATCCCGACAATTCCAAGTTTAATTTCCGTATTACTTAACGATGAACTAAATCATCTTCGATGGTTGATTCGAAGCCCAAATCAGCGACCATGTGGCGGGCTTCTGATATTGAGATGCCGCCGGTGGTTAAATAGCCCTGGACGAAAATCGAATCGGCCGCAAATAATGCCAAAGGCTTGAGCTGCCGGAGGTTGTATTCCCATCCCCCGGCGGCGCGGATTTCGCTCTTGGGGTTAGTGAACCTGGCGAGACACAGAATTTTCAGGCACTTTGGGGGATGCAGCTGATTGTCGATAGTTTCAAATGGCGTTCCTTTAATCGGAACCAAAAAATTAACCGGAACAGCCTGCGGCTGAATCTCTTTCAGGGTTAACAACAGGTCAATGATATCATCGGAGTTTTCTCCCTGTCCGAATATTCCACCGCAGCAGATCTCTAGACCTGCTTGCTTGCATGTAATGATTGTATCCAAACGGTCCTGAAAAGTATGTGTAGTGCAAATCTGGCTGTAGTACCTTCTGCTAGTATTCAGATTATGATTTACTCTGTCCAGCCCGGCAGCTTTTAATTTTTTAGCCTGGATACCCGTAATTAACCCAAGTGTCGCACATAATGGTAATTTAGTTTCTGCTTTGATGGCAGATATTGCCCCGCACAGTTGTTCGATTTCTTCTTCACTAGGCCTGGTGCCGCTGGTGGAAATACAAAAACGGTCTGCATTGATATTTTTTGCCATTCTGGCATTGCCTAATAAGGTTTCTTTCGATATGAGAGGAAAACGGTCGATTTCAGCGTTAGAAATCCGCGATTGGGAGCAATAATGACAATCTTCCGAACAGATACCGCTCTTGGCATTACGCAAAACCTGAATATGGACGACTTTCCCAAAATATTTACGGCGCACATGATATGCCTGATCCAAGAGAATCAGAATGTCTTCATCCGGACAATTTAAAATTTCACGGCATTCTTCCCGGTTCAAACCTTCCCCACTAATTGATTTTTCCGCCAAAGCGTTGAAATTAGAAATGGCAGTCTCCTTATTTGTGGTTAATCACGGCGATGGCTTCAATTTCAACCAGCGCCCCGCGAGGTATTCTCGACACCTCAATGGAAGAACGTGCGGGAGCGTCACCGGCAAAATATTCCCCATACACGGCATTCATCGCATTAAAGTCATCCAGATTTTTGAGGAATACGGTGGTTTTTAAAACGTCAGTTGGAGTTGCGCCGGCAGCCAGCAATATCGATTTCAAGTTTTCTAATACGCGGCGAGTTTGCTCAGAGATGTCCCCGGAGATTTCGCCGGTAGCAGGATTAATCGGAATTTGCCCGGATACAAATAATAAATTCCCGGATTGGATCGCTTGCGAATAAGGGCCGATCGCTTTCGGTGCTTCATCGCTAAAGATTACTTTTTTAGACATTCCAGCCTCCCGCTTCCTAATCAATTATTTTTTAAACAAGTTAACGCCATCTAAATAATACTTTAAAACAGGAGATAAACAGAAATCACCGGACTTTTTCAGTTATTTACCGAATAAAGCGTCAGGTTACCGGCGGGCGTGCTATTTATCAGCCGTTTTCGCTCTTTTTACCAGAAGTTTGTTTCTCTTGGTATATGAGCCTAAACCACCTCTCAGTTTCGGATCCATTAAATCCCTCAAAGCATCTCCCAGCATGTTAATGCCGTAAACGACAATCGCGAGGCATAATCCCGGCCAAAGCACCATCCACGGAGCGGTTAACATGTATGACCTGGCACTGAGGCTGAGCATGCTGCCCCAACTGGGTAACGGGGGAGGGACTCCAAAACCGAGAAAACTCAACGTCGCTTCGGCGATAATAGCATTCCCCATTTCAAGAGTGAAGATTACGATAATGATTGCGGTGATATTGGGTAAAATATGCCGTAGTATTATGTGTGGAGTCGACATTCCC
>Ga0187872_10004466_pt1 | contig 10533 bp, 13 predicted proteins | sample June2016WEW_16_4_FD_132973 | JGI IMG/M metagenome (GOLD analysis project Ga0187872, IMG submission 132973) | Peatland microbial communities from SPRUCE experiment site at the Marcell Experimental Forest, Minnesota, USA - June2016WEW_16_40 | ecosystem: Environmental > Terrestrial > Soil >...
CCAACAAGCCTTTGTCCGGCAAGCCATCGAAAGCGGTCGGCTTCGGCGAGAGGAAGACGCAGTGAAGGAAGCTCTTTCATTATGGGAAGAGCGTGAACGCACTCGCGCGGAAATCCTTGCTGCCGTCGACGAGGCGGAAGCCTCTCTTGCGCGCGGCGAAGGGCGCATCGTCACACCTGAATCAATGCGCGAGCTCGCAGCCGAGGTAAAGCGACGCGGGCGTGAACGCCTTGCCGCCGACCGGCAATCGCCCCGCTGATGGGACACAGCCGCTCGCCGCAGGCCGAAGCTGACCTCGACGACATTTGGTTTTACATCGCCTTCAAGAGCGGCAGTCTGGAAATTGCCGACCGGTTCATTGATTCCCTCACGGATCGCTTTGCTCTTCTCGCCAGTAGTCCCCATTGGGCCGTGCACGTGACGAGGACTTGCGTCCTGGCCTGCGGAGCTTTCCTGTCGGCGAGTACGTCATCATCTACCCATCGCACATGCAACACAGGATGAAGATGTGCTGATTCTGCGCGTGCTCCGCGGCAGCCGGAACATCACGGCCCTTTTCGGGGATTAGTTAGGTGTAGTCTCCGCTGGCCCTCTACGGACGCAGCCCACCCAGCAGCTTGAGAAACTCTTCTGGATCGGATGAGGGGGGACGTTTCTCCGCATGGGGCAGGTAGCGCGGACGAGCTTCTCATCCCCGTAAACCCAAATGTTGAAATTCTGGTGCGTCTCATTGCGCGCGAGCGCAACGTTGCATGCTCTCAATAACACGCCGCCGCTTCGATGTTGCAAAGAGAAGGGTCCGCAGGAAAACTTTCGGCAGTGGGCTCTCATCGCGCGCACGTGGGACGTCGGGTCCGAAGAAGATCACGGTTGGCTGCGTCATCCTGACAGTGCCACGGCGAAAAAGCGTGAGCCAAGCCGTTACTGACAAGACGGTAAGCGCCAGCACCGAAATCGTGATTGAAGCCGGATCAGTCATGCGGTATAACGACCGTCTTGAAGTGCGCAGTCTCCGCCACGACTTTGTTTGCCGCACCTACTTCTTTTTGCCCTTCTTCCCCGAGGCTGGGGGGGCTTCCTTCACCACTTCGGGAACGCCATCCGCAGCGACAACATCGATGGGCAAAGCCTCGGCCGGAACCGTAGCAGCGAGAACCGCGTTGAACAACTCCTTCTGCTTCAATAGCTCCTTCTTCGACGGCGGAGCTTGTTCGTTCCGATAATCGTGATCGCTATAGCATGTGCGGCAGCGAACCTTCGCGGCCGCGGAATTCAGCAGGGACACGATCGCATGGTTCGTCAAGCGGCGGCATTTGACGCAGTAATCGTCAATGATGTCGCCGAGTCGCAGGTCCGGCATGTTACCTTATCTCCACGAAAGCCAAAAAAAATCGCGCACAACGCAGCCTAGCGGTGTGCACTTCCGTGAGTATATAACATGTGAGCATGCTTGACGGTTTCCACGCGGCCGAACGGAAAGTTCTGCGCCGCTTGACCACCCCTGAAAAAATACAACGTTTTCTCGATCATGACCTCGCTTACAACGTCGAGCCGCACGGGGACACCTGTTATTCCCCACGCACCGTGCTGCGCGAGCGCGTGGCGCACTGCATGGAGGGTGCTCTCCTGGGGGCGCTGGCGCTGCGCCTGATCGGATATCCTCCCCTGTTGGTGGACTTGGAAGCCGTACGCGACAGCGACCACGTTCTCGCTGTGTATCGTTCCAACGGGAGATGGGGGGCCGTGGCGAAGTCCGATTACTCCGGGCTTCGCTCGCGTGAGCCGGTCTACCGGACCATCCGGGAATTAGCCATGAGCTATTTCGAACACTACTACAACCCGGCGGGTGAGAAAACACTCCGGGCATACTCACGGCCGGCGAGTCTGACGCGTTTCGACCGCATTCACTGGATGACCACGGACAAAGAGGTCTGGGAGATTCCAAGCCACCTGTGCGAGATCCCGCATACGCGCATCCTGACCCCCAAGATGGAGCGGGGCTTGGCGCGAATGGATCAGCGTCTCTACAACGCAGGCCGGTTGGGCGGTGCGGCCTGAGACTTACGCCGCCTCCACTCGAACAGCATCACGCCCGCAGCCACGCTGACGTTCAAAGATGCAATCCCGCCAGACATGGGAATGCGCACCAGAAAATCGCAATGCCTGGCCACCTGCTGATGCAGGCCCCGGCCCTCGCCCCCTAGGACGATAGCGGCCGGCTCGGCGTAGTCGATCTGGTCGTAGATGTGGTCGCCGCGCTCATCCAGGCCATAGATCCAATAGCCGTTTTTTTTCAACTCTTCGAGCGCGCGGCTGACGTTGACGATTCGCACTACCGGTAGATAGGCCAGCGCACCGGCGGCGGCCCGGCCGACCGTTTCCGTCAGTCCCGCCGCGCGCCGCTCCGGAATCAACACGGCCGCCGCTCCCGCTGCGTGGGCGGTACGAATGATCGCGCCCAGGTTGTGGGGATCCTCGATACCATCCAACACCACGTGCAGGCCGCGCCCCGAAAGGGTTTGCTCCAGAGAGAGCTGCCGTTCGGCGGCTCCGAAGGCGACCACCCCCTGATGCGGAACTCCACCGGCGGCCCGGTCCAGATGCTCGCGAGGTTCAAATTGGACTGGAACGCCGCGTTCTCTGCATAGGTCGATCAACTCCTGAAGGCGGGGCCCGCCTGCTCCTTTGACGATCAGGACGCGGTCCAGGGGAAGTCCTGCCCGAAGCGCCTCCCGGACTGGATGGATTCCTGCGAGCTGGGACATTATGATAAGGGTACCTTCATGAGCGCGATTGAAAACGCGGCCGCCGTGGCCCCTGCCGGGGCGGCTCAGGAAATTCCGGAGAAGCTCTACTTTCGGATCGGCGAGGTGGCACGCCTGGCTGGGATCAAACCGTACGTGCTTCGCTTCTGGGAAACTGAGTTTCCCACGCTAGGCCCCAAGAAGACCGGAACCGGACACCGGCTCTACCGCCGCAAGGACGTGGAGCTGGTACTAGAAATCAAACGCTTGCTGTACGAGAAGCGCTTCACTATAGAAGGCGCGCGCAAGTTCCTGGAGACGCGAAGCAAGACTGAACCGGCGCGCGCACCGAAGCCGGCTAAACGCGCTAAGGTGCAAGGTGATCTGTTCTCAGTTGCTTCACCGCTGCTCGATACGATTCGTAAAGAACTGCTCGCCATCGCCGAGATGTTGAAATAGGGCCCGGCTTTCAGGCCCGGCTTTCAGGCTCGTATTACTTAACCCATTACATTCCACTGCTTCAAGCGGCCTCCCCTCGATCCGATAAGCAGATTGAGGGGTGCTCCCGGACGGTTATGATCCACCTGACCCGGATTAATCACGTTCCGCTGGTTTTGAACTCGGACACGATCGAGCACATCGATTTGACGCCGGATACCGTGATCAGTCTGACCAACGGGCAAAAATTCGTGGTGCTCGAGACCAGCGATGAAGTGATTCGGAAAGTGATCGAATTTCGCCGCGAGATCTATCGGGGCCTGGTCGGCCCGGTGTCGAACGTGGACAAAGCCAGCTAACCACGCCATGGCAGAATCACAGAAACCTGATATCCGAGCCGTTAAGAAAAACGGAGCGAAGGTGGACTTCGCCACCATCGCCGGCCTGTTCGTGGCGTTCGGGGGCATCCTCGGCGGGCTGATGTTCGAGGGAGGAAAAGTTCGCGACATCCTGCAATTCACGGCAGCGATGATCGTTTTGGGAGGAACGATCGGCGCCGTTCTGGTTTCGATGCCGGTCAAAGTGCTGAAGGGAGGACTCCGGCGCCTTAAATCCGTGGTTCTGGATTCCACGCCGCCCCTGGACTTGCTCATCAACGAAGTGATTGGATACGCGACCGCCGCGCGCAAGAACGGCTTGGTGTCGCTGGAAGACGCAGCGCTGAAGATCGAGGATCCTTTTCTGCGCAAGGCCCTCAATCTGGCCGTCGATGGCACGGACCTCCAGGAGATCCGCAAGATGCTCGAAATGGAAATCTCCATCGAGGAACAACGCGCCGAGGCCGACGCGAAGGTGTTCGAAGCCGCCGGCGGATACGCTCCTACCATCGGCATCATCGGCGCGGTCCTGGGCTTGATCCAGGTGATGAAAAATCTGGCCAACATCGAGGAAGTCGGGCACGGAATCGCGGTTGCCTTCGTAGCCACGGTGTACGGCGTCGGCGTCGCGAACTTGATGTTCCTACCGGCTGCGACCAAGATCAAGGCGCGCGCCAGCGCGGAAACGCAGCGCAGAGAGGTGATCGTCGAGGGCGTTTCCGGAATTGTCGAGGGGCTGAACCCCAAGCTGATCCGGGTGAGGCTGGAAGCCTTTGACCAGGACGGGCCGGTCAAGGAGAAGAAAAAGAAGGCCCCGGAAGGGGCAGCCAATTCCCTGGAGAGCCATGGCGCGCAAGAAAAAACCGCCTGAGCACGCGAATCATGAGCGATGGCTGGTCTCCTACGCGGATTTCATGACCCTGTTGTTCGCGTTCTTCGTGGTGATGTTCGCCAGCTCGCAGAGCGATAAGGCCAAGGCCCAGCTAGTCTCCGAGGCAATGTCCAAAGCGTTCGACGGCCAGAGAATGTCGTCGGTGCTGGCAGTGATGCTGGGCGGGAGCCTGGACGACAAGGGCAAAGGCAACGCCATGCTGCGCGGACCGGGCGGCGCGACCAAGGCTAAAGAAGAACCGAAGGAGCAGAAGCTGGCGGAGTTGCTGCCGTCGCTGAAAGTGCTCACCGAGGATCTTCACAAGGAGATCGAAGAAGGGCGGATCCAGATCAGTATGGAGAACCGCGGTCTGGTGGTCAGTTTCAAGCAAGCGTCCTTGTTTCCCCCCGGCGAAGATCTGGTCTCCGCGGAAGCGTATCCCAGTTTAGAGAAAGTGGCGGCCGCGATCGGGAAGATAGAGAATCCGGTGCGCCTGGAAGGACACACGGATTCGCGCCCTATCAGTACCTCCCGTTTCCATAGCAATTGGGAACTCTCGGCGGCGCGAAGCATCGCGCTGCTGGAGCTCTTTTCCACGCATTACGGCGTGGCGCGCGAGCGCATGTCGATCGCCGGTTACGCGGACACGGCTCCCATCGATTCCAATGATACCGAGGAAGGCCGCGCGCGCAATCGCCGTTGCGACATCGTGATCCTCAATGAACGCGGCGTCGTGGGAGAGCCGGCCAAAGCCGAGAGCGTGAAACCGAGTCCAGGAACCAAAAACTAGTGGCCGGCATTCTAACCGGTAGAATATGAATACGATGATTCAGAAGGTCCGCAAGGCGGTATTTCCTGCCGCCGGCCTGGGAACCCGATTTCTGCCCGCCACCAAAGCCCAGCCCAAGGAGATGTTGCCTCTGGTGGACAAGCCTCTGATCCAGTACGGAGTTGAAGAGGCAATGCACTCCGGCGTGCAGAACATCATTATCGTTACCGGCCGCGGCAAGAGCGCCATCGAGGATCACTTTGACGTGAGCTTCGAGCTCGAGCATTTGCTGGAATCGCGCAACAAGAAGGAGCTTTTGGCGACGGTTCGCGCGGTCTCCGACATGATCAACGTTGCCTATGTGCGCCAGAAGGAGGCGCTCGGCCTGGGTCACGCCGTGTTGCGGGCCCGCGAGCTGGTTGGCGCGGAGCCTTTCGCGGTGATCCTCTCGGACGACATCATTGACGCCGAGACCCCTTGTTTGCGGCAATTGCTCGATGTTTACGAATTTTATGGGGCCCCTGTGCTGGCGCTGATGGAAGTGCCGACGGAAAACATCTCGGCCTATGGCGTGGTGGATGCCGAACCCGTGGGGCATAACGGCGGGCGCGACCGGCTCTATCGCATCCGCAATCTCGTGGAGAAGCCGAACGCGAAGGATGCACCCTCGAACCTGGCCATCATCGGGCGGTACGTGCTCACGCCGGAGGTGTTCGACTCCTTGGAGGCGATTGAACCGGGAAGCGGAGGAGAGATCCAGTTAACGGATGGTCTGAAGCACGTCTTGCGGAGCCGCCCGATTTATGGGTACCGCTTCGAGGGCGCGCGCTACGATGCGGGCGACAAACTTGGATTTCTGAAGGCGACGGTCGAGTTCGCATTGAAGCGCTATGATCTGGGCCAGGACTTCAGACAGTACCTGAAGAGCCTGCCCCTCTGAGTTGAACGTGTGACATGAACATCCTCAAAGACAAGGTAGCGGTGGTCACCGGGGCGAGCCGGGGCATCGGCCGGTCGATTGCCGAGGTGTTCGTGCGGGAGGGCGCGAAGGTCGTGATCTCTTCCCGCAAAAAGGAACCACTCGAGTCAGCGGCCCGCGAGATCGGCCACGGCGTGAAGGCAGTCGCGTGCCATGTCGGGCAGGCGGATCAGATCGAGAATCTGATCGGGACCACCACACGCGAGTTCGGCCACATCGACATCCTGGTGAACAACGCGGCCACCAATATCGCCCAGGGGCCGTGCCTCGAAATGGACGAGGGCCAGTTCGACAAGATGGTGGAAGTCAATCTCAAGAGCACGTTTCGATTGGTCAAGCGAATCGCTCCTGGAATGTGCGAGCGCGGCTCCGGCTCCATCATCAACATCGCTTCCATTGCGGGTTTGCGCCCGCAGTTTCACAGTTTGCTCTACAGCATGACCAAAGCGGCGCTCATCATGATGACGAAGTCTTACGCGGTGGAGCTCGGCCCGCGGGGAGTGCGGGTGAACGCGATTGCTCCGGGGCTCATCCAGACGGTGCTCAGCGAATACTTTTGGAAGGATGAGGAGCGGCGGTCCAAACAGCTCGGCGCGCAGCCGATCAAGCATCTGGGACAACCGGTGGAGATCGCCGAAGTGGCGCTGATGCTCGCGAGCGAAAGCTCGTCTTACCTCACTGGCCAGACCATCGTGGTGGACGGTGGTTACTTGTTGTCTTCCATGTAGCCAACCGCGAGTGGATGTGGGACCAAGTCACGTGGAGCCGACGGCCACGTCGGCGAGCCGGCTTTCATGCCGGCTTGTGGTTCGTGCGGTGAGAAGCCGGTTGGAAAACCGGCTTGCCGGCAAGACTGGCGGCCCCACTCAGGCGCTAGCCACGTTGAATTGCCTAGAAGAACAGTTTCCAAAAATAAAAACGGCCCCGATTGCTCGGGGCCGATTGGTTGAACTCGAAAGAGCGACCTGCTCTGGCTACTTCTTCTTCTTCGGAGCAGCCTTCTTTTTGGCAGGTGCTTTTTTCTTGGTTGCGTTCTTCATCGATTGATTCTCCCTTTTAACATCAAGATTCGCGCCGCCATTATGACAGCGCGCTTGTGTCCCCTTTATAAGGTTCTTTGCGTTGAAAGTCAAGAAAAAAATGAACGAAGCGGACCGCGAGTCGGCACGCGGAAAGGCTCGCGCGGGTCTCCGATCTCGAGAAACATAATCGGATAGAATTGTTTTGAGTGTCCGGAAGGCCAATCCACGGGGCTGCGACGATATACACGATGATATGCGCGAGGACATGCGCGGCGATATGCGCGGCGATGTTCATCGTCATGACCGCGGGGTGCGCGCGAAAAACCACGGCGCATCTTCCGCCTCCTCCGTCCGTGCCGCCGCGCATCGGAGCGACCGAAACCGGACTCGCGAGTTGGTATGGCGCCCCGTACGACGGACGTCCCGCGGCCTCCGGCGAGATCTACGCCATGCAGGAATTCACCGCCGCCCATCGAACTCTTCCGTTCGGAGCGTGGGTGGAAGTGAACGATCTCGATAACGGCAAGCGCGTGAATGTGCGCATCACCGATCGTGGACCGTTCGTCGATGAGCGCATCATCGATCTCTCTCTCGCGGCGGCGCGAGCGATCGACATGGTCGGTCCGGGAATCGCGCGCGTCCGCTTGACCGTCATCGCGGCTCCGGCCGGCGAACTCCCGAAGGGCCAGTCGCGCGAAGCGTACGCGGTGCAAGCCGGAGCCTTCTCCGATCGCGAGCGAGCCGAATCGTTGTGCGGCTCTCTCAGCGAGCGTTTCCACGACACGCGTGTCGTCGAATCATCCGTGCTTTGGCGGGTATTGGTGGGACGGCGGCTGACGCTCGACGCCGCGAACCAACTGGCCGTGAAGATCCGGCGCGAATCCGGCGAGGCAATTGTGGTTCGAGACCGGTAGAGCTATTCACCTACTACCCCCGTTAGTGGGTTGGCCCTCCCCCTAACGGACGGAGCGCCGGTCTCGCTCTGCGGGTCTTGAGGAAGTTTCAAATAGACCGTAGAGTTTATGCTTGGTCAACACACTACAGTTCAAACCGGAAACCGGAAGAATGATTGCCAACAGCTCTGAGGCCAGGCACGTCCTGGTTGGACAGTCTCCGCGCACGCGTCAGGTACTGCATCTTATCGAGAAGCTCGGGAAGTGCCGGTGGCCCGCCTTGTTGCTGGGCGAAACCGGTACGGGCAAAGAGGTGGTCGCGCGCGCAATCCATAGCCTGTCTCCCGCGGGGCCGTTCGTCACCATCGACTGCTCGTCCATGGTGGGCCCGCTCATGGAAAGCGAGCTGTTCGGTCATGTGAAGGGCGCTTTTACGGGCGCGGCGACGGCGAAGATCGGTCTGATCGAGACCGCCAACGGTGGGACGGCTCTATTCGATGAGATCGGAGAATTGCCGTTGGACTTGCAGGCGAAGCTCTTGCGGGTCTTGCAGGAGAAGGAATTCAGGCCGGTGGGCGCCACGGGCACGCGCCGCTCGGACTTCCGGATTATCGCCGCTACGAACCGCGACTTGGCCAAAGAGGTTGAGAAGGGAACGTTCCGGCGGGACTTGTTCTTTCGCTTGAACGTTGTGAACATTCGTCTCTCGCCACTGCGGGACCGGCGCGAAGACATCCCGGCGTTGATCAATCACTTCCTCGCCCGGGTCGGCGCGAACTATTCCCTCACCGCCGAGGTGATGGAGCTAATGCTCACGTACGACTGGCCAGGGAATGTCCGGGAACTCGAGAACTGCATACAGCATATGGTCGCCATCAATTCCGGACCGCTGCTGCATGTCGCGGACCTGCCTTCGAATTTGCAGAACCATCTGCTCCAACGGAGATCGCAATACATGAAGGCTGCCGCCGGCGCGGAACCGTCGGCGATTTCGGTTGCCGTCGGCGCGGAGCCGGATGCGTCTCCTCCAACTTCCGCTCCGCGGCTCGATCCAGGCGTAATCCCTCTGGCTGAGCTGGAACGGCGTGCCATCATGAACGCGCTGGATTATACAAAGGGCGATCGGGCCATTGCGGCACACCTCTTGGGGATTGGACGAACCACTCTTTACCGCAAGCTGAAAGAGTACCAGCTCGCCTAAGCAAAACGCGCCTGAGACAAGCGCTCGCCTGACCCCACTAAGTATTGACCCTTGACCATGAATCTGCGTGTGCTGCTGGTCGAATCCGAAGTGGAAGATGTTCTATTCCTGCAAGATGTTCTGACCGAGATCGAGTCGGGACGTTATTGGAGCAATTGGGTAAACGTGGAGACTCTGCACGCCCCGACCGCGGAGGAGGCCGCCGTCATTCTGGTCAACGAACTCGTGGATGTAATTCTGCTGGATCTGAGCCTCGCCGATACCCAGGGCGTGGGGACATTTCGGGCAGTCGAAGCGAGTGCGCGTCAAATCCCGATCATTCTGCTGGTAGGGCCCGACGATCATACATTAGCCGCGAGAATGGTGCGGGACGGCGCGCAGGACTTCCTCGTAAAGAAAGAAATTGATTGTGAGCCGCTGGCCCACGCGATTCGTAATGCAATTGAGCGCCATCGCCTGCTCACTGCGGCTCGTGCTGCAGCCACTACCGATTCTCTAACCGGCTTGCCCAACCGCGGCGGATTTCTCACGCTCGCGGATCGGGACCGTAAACTTGCCGAACGCTTGCGCCGACGGCTCATGGTGCTCGTGGCGGAGCCGGAAAATGTGTACGAAATCGCCAGCTCTCAGGGCCAGCAACGTCAGGATCTGACGCTCGTCGAGACCGCCGATCACCTCCGTGCTCTCGCGGCCCCCACCGACGTCCTCGCGCGCATCGGCCAGACTCGATTCGGGCTGGCGGTCTTCGATACCGAAGTTGAATCGGTGGAAGAAGCCTGGTCCAGACTGCATGCAGCTGCGCCCGCACATCGAATCCGGGTCGGCGCCGCGATTTTTGACCCCGACCGTCCCGTTTCGCTGGACGCATTACTCGATCAGGCAGCCCTCGACCTCGCTCCCGGAGCACTCGCCATGCGACCATAACAGGCGAGTGCCGATCGCCCTCGATGCGACCTACAGCCTGGACCGGAATCCGTCAGGCATTAGCGTCTATTCGCGGGAGATTTTATTCGGCCTCGCTCGCGCCCACCCGCAAGAACGGTTTTTTTACTGCTACCGGCCCCATCGCTACCTACGGTCGTTCAGTGACGCGTTGCCCAATAACGCCAGCCGCAGATTAATCGCTGGCCGACCGCCCGGCGACATCTTCCACGCTTTGAATCAGCGTGTGGATGTTCGCGGTCGCCGCACAGTTACCACCTTTCACGACCTGTTCGTCCTGACCGGCGACTACTCGTC
>Ga0187872_10004469_pt1 | contig 10531 bp, 11 predicted proteins | sample June2016WEW_16_4_FD_132973 | JGI IMG/M metagenome (GOLD analysis project Ga0187872, IMG submission 132973) | Peatland microbial communities from SPRUCE experiment site at the Marcell Experimental Forest, Minnesota, USA - June2016WEW_16_40 | ecosystem: Environmental > Terrestrial > Soil >...
CGAGTTGGCCGCAGAACTATCACGCGGCACACACGGCTCCTGCTTCCCCTCCACGAATGTCGATTCCAGCCTCGCGCAACAACGCTCCGACATCGTCTTGGGTCAGACGGGACGCGTCGTACTCCACCCGCACGGCACAGGCTTTCGCATCAAGCAACACCTGGCGGATTCCGTATACCTCGCGAACGTTCTCAAGCGCTCGCAACACGCGTTCACTCGGAAGCGAACCGTAGAAAAAGATATGATCAACCAACGTCACGTTCTGGTCTCCACTGGCAACGTCCCCTCTTCGAACCGCCGGACATCTCGCCGCTCATAGGATGTTCGTGCTTCTCAGTCGCTAAGCAGATTTCCTGTCATCGACGTCGACGTATTCGGCGTCCACTACGCCTTCATCCTTCTTAGCCTGACCGTCGCCTGATGGGGCCGGGCCGGTGCCAGCACCCGGACCTCCGCCCTGTGCGCCTTGGGGTTGTGCTGCTTTATACATTTGCTCGGCTAGTTTATGGGACGCCTGCGTAAGGCGCTCGCGCGCTTGGTCCATCTGTTGCTTGTCGTTGGACTCCAGAGCCTTTTTGGCATCGGCAACCGCATGCTCAACATCACTGCGCTCTGAGCCTGAGATTTTGTCGCCGTGCTCGCGGAGCATTTTATCGACGCTATAAACCATCGAATCAAGCTGGTTTTTGGCTTCAATTTGTTCGCGTCGGGCCTTATCTTCCGTGGCATGCGCCTCGGCCTCCCTCGCCAGGCGCTCGACTTCTTGCTTACTCAGACCCGACGACGACGTGATCGTGATCTTTTGATCCTTGCCCGTGGCCAGGTCCTTCGCTGCCACGTTAAGAATGCCGTTGGCGTCGATGTCGAACGTCACCTCTATCTGGGGAACGCCACGAGGAGCCGGAGGAATGCCGGTCAAATGGAATTTGCCCAAAGTACGGTTCTGACTGGCTAATGGGCGCTCACCCTGCAAGACATGCACTTCCACCGAAGTCTGATTGTCTGCCGCGGTTGAAAACATTTCTGTCTTGCGAGTCGGAATCGTCGTATTGCGCGGAATCATCGGGGTGGCCACGCCCCCTTGCGTTTCGATCGAAAGGGTCAGCGGAGTCACGTCGAGCAACAGCAGGTCTTTCACTTCGCCCTGGAGCACACCGCCCTGAATCGCGGCGCCGACAGCGACCACTTCATCCGGGTTCACACTCTTATTGCCTTCTTTTCCGAACAGCTCTTTCACCAGTTGCTGAATGCGCGGCATCCGAGTCTGGCCGCCGACCAGCACGACTTCATCGATCTTGCTGGCATCAACCTCCGCGTCCTTCATGCATTGTTTGCAAGGCTCCACCGATTTCTGAATGATGTCCTCAACCATGGCCTCGAGCTTCGCCCGCGTCAGTTTCTTGACCAGATGCTTCGGCCCGCCAACATCTGCGGTGATAAAGGGCAAATTGATCTCGGTTTCCATCGTGGTGGAGAGCTCAATTTTGGCCCGTTCCGCTGCGTCACGTAAACGCTGCAGCGCCATCTCGTTCCCTTTGCTACGAAGGTCCAGGCCTTCATCCTTCTTGAACTCGTCGATGAGCCAGTCAACGATGCGTTGATCAATGTTGTCGCCGCCCAAGTGCGTATCACCATTTGTGGCTTGCACTTCGATGACGCCTTCGCCGACCTGCAGAATCGAAATGTCGAAGGTGCCGCCGCCAAAATCGTAGACCGCGATGGTCTCGTCTTTCTTCTTGTCCAGGCCGTATGCCAGAGCAGCCGCGGTGGGCTCATTGATAATTCGCTTCACATCCAGGCCGGCGATTTTCCCCGCATCCTTGGTGGCCTGGCGTTGGGCGTCGTTGAAATACGCCGGAACGGTGATGACTGCGTCGCTGACGTTTTCCCCGAGGTAGTCCTCGGCGGCCTTCTTCAGTTTTTGAAGAATCAAAGCGGAAATCTCGGGCGGTGTATACTTCTTGCCCTGGGCGACGATCACTACGTGGTCGCCATCGCGCTCCACTTTGTAAGGGACCATCTTCATCTCTGCGCTAACTTCGTCGAAGCGGCGTCCCATGAAACGCTTGATTGAGTAGATGGTATTTTCGGGGTTGGTAATCGCCTGGCGCTTGGCCACCTGCCCGACCAGCCGCTCGCCGGTCTTCGTGAATGCAACTACAGACGGGGTCGTCCGACTCCCTTCCTCGTTCGGGATGACCTTCGGCTCGCCGCCTTCCATGACTGCCACTACCGAATTGGTAGTACCGAGATCGATTCCTATAGTCTTTCCCATGTTTCAGACCTCCGTAACTCAATGAATGCCAGGTCAGATTTCTCTAGCCTGGCGTCAAGAGGCAATGCCATAGGGCAATGCGCATATGCTCGTCTCTGAAGGCGACACGGTTGTCAGATACGAGTCACACAGTCCATTATCCGAATTCGGGTGGAAAGTGCTCAAACATCTTCTCTACTGCCTTGTCGAGCTTCTTTATGTTCTTCTCCGGCTTGCTGGACAGGACGTCGCTCGCTGAGCTGCGCCATATCAGTCTCTTGGTGCCCGTCTCGAACATGTCGACTATGAGTGTGCCTACCTCGTAGCTCTCCACATAGGTGGTCGCGTCACCAAACCCGCCCCAGCGCCAGCCATCGAACCCGGTGTAGAAGGTCCGGAGCGTGGGCTTCTCATGGGTAGTGCCAACTGCGACGATGGAGACATTCCCGTCCGACGGGACTTGTGTCCCCTTAGCCGCCAGAGCCCTGTCAATCGCCTCCTCCACCCGTTCGTCCCAGATGGTATCCGGCGTCTCGACCTTGGCCCATGAATAGGTCTTGTACTGTGAGAAGTTGACATGGTGGTCGTAGTCCGTCCTGATCTCCTGCGAAAACGCAATGGTCGTTAGGACCAGCAGACTTGCGACAGTCATCAGAGAACAAATTGCGCTTTTCATACACTCTCTTTCATCCCACTGCTGAGGCGCGAAACACCTCCTAGGGCAAACACAGGCAAAGACGCCCGCCAAACGCTTGCTCTCCCTTTGCAGGCGAACGGTCCTCGGAAGAATTGCGCTTTCAATCTGGGATGCTAGCAACCGCACGTCGCTCTCACAATTCTTCGGGAGAGTGAATGGAGGTTCCGCAAGTACTCGTAGGATGGGATCGGCCTCAAGTCACAGCCGATGCTAAGACCTAAGCAGTAGAGCCACACGCCGGTCTCCGTTAGAAAATCGCACGTGAAGACGGAATTTGCAGTCTAAGAAGTAGCCGGACCGCGCGGACCTCCCCGCAATGGTTTCATCGCGCCTGGTTCCATGCGGTAGTTCGGCCACGGAGCGCACAGTGCCCACACCCGTCAGAACCACTGGGGAAAGCGTTGCTCGCCACCTCCCACAGGTCGTGGTGGTCACCACCGCGATGCTCACGTTCATTTCGTTTTGGCGTGCAGCCGCGATCGTCTTGAACGATCTGGCGTCGTCGGCCTACTATGCGGGCGGCATCGCCGAGCAAGCCATTGGGAAGGCCGCACCCTGGTTCATTCTGGCGGTCATGCTGCTGTCGTACGCCGTGCGCTCGGTCTACATCGAGAGTTGCGGGATGTTCGTCCGCGGCGGCGTGTACCGCGTCGTGAAAGAGGCCATGGGCGGTACCCTGGCCAAGATCTCGGTCTCGGCACTGCTGTTTGACTACGTCCTTACAGGACCGATAAGCGGCGTCTCGGCAGGCCAGTATCTAGTCGGTTTCTTGAATGAGCTGTTTCGCTATGCACGGCTCGACGTACACCTGTCGAGAGACTTTGGCGCGGCCTGCTTTGCCGCTGTGGTGACTCTGTACTTTTGGTGGGTCAATATCAAGGGCATTCCGGAGAGCAGCGAAAAGGCGCTCCGTATCATGTACGTCACCACCGCCATGGTGGTCCTTCTGATCCTGTGGTGCACGTACACCTTATGTATTCGGGGAGCGCCGCTCCCTCCCTGGCCATTGCCTCGGAATCTGCGCTTCTCCCCCGAGGCGCTTGGCTGGCTGCGGGGCACGCAACTGTCGACCATTGGCTTGTTGGGAATTCTTATCGGTCTCGGTCATTCTGTGCTGGCCATGAGCGGCGAAGAAACACTGGCTCAGGTTTACCGCGAAATCGAGCATCCCAAGCTCCCTAATCTTAAGAGAACCGCACTGGTCATTTTTCTCTACAGCCTCGTGTTCACTTCCCTCGTCTCATTCTTCGCAGTCATGATTATCCCCGACCCCGTTCGGCGAACGTTCTTTGACAACCTCATCGGCGGGTTGACGATGTACGTCGCCGGCCCACACGCGCTGAAGATCGTCTTTCACCTCTTTGTCGTCCTGGTCGGAGTCCTGATTCTGTCCGGCGCCGTGAATACGTCCATGGTGGGATCCAATGGGGTTCTGAATCGGGTCTCGGAAGATGGCGTCTTGCCCGATTGGTTCCGTCATCCCCATTCGCGGTTTGGAACTACTTACAGGATCATCAATGTGGTAGCCGCTCTCCAGCTCCTGGCGATTCTTCTTAGCCGCGGAAATGTGTACACACTTGGGGAGGCCTATGCCTTCGGCGTTCTCTGGAGTTTTGTGCTCAAGAGCCTGGGAGTGCTGGTGCTTCGTTTCAAGAGGCCCGGGCCCCGTGAATTTCGCGTTCCTCTCAACTTCAGATTTCGTGGCACCGAAATCCCACTCGGGCTGGGAGCCATTACACTCGCTCTTTTTGGAATCGCCGCCACGAATCTCTTCACGAAACCGGTGGCTACCATTTCCGGCATCAGCTTCTCCGTATTCTTGTTCGTGGTCTTTACGGCCTCGGAACAATTCACGCAAAAGCGCAGCATTTCCCATTCCCATGTCGACCAATTTCAGCTGACTCAACAACCCAATCTTTCCCCGGCGACTGTGGGCTGCCGGCCGGGAGGCATCCTGGTTTGTGTCGGGAATTATCACGCGCTTTGGCATCTGGGTCTCGTTCTTAGGCACGCGAACGTGGAACGACAGGACGTAGTTGTGCTGCACATCCGAGTACTCAGGCGGGCTGCATCTGGCGAGCATGATTTGGCGCCCGATCAACTGTTCACAGCAATCGAGCAGAAACTCTTCACCAAGGTTGTCGCCCTGGCTGAAAAGGAGGGTAAACAGGTTCGATTAGCGCTCGTTGAGTCCAACCATCTCTGGGACGGCATCGTTCGTGCCGCAGCCAGTCTCCAGTCACGCACCGTGGTTTTGGGAGAGTCTTCGAAATTGTCGCTCAGCCGGGAAGCCCGCTTGATCGATCTGGCGTGGGAGCGGCTCCCACAACCTCGGCCCAAGATGGGTCTAGAGATCTATTCTCATTCGGGGGAGAGGCATTTCTTCTATCTGGGGCCGCACGCGCCCCACCTCACTCTCCGCGAGATCGAGCTACTCCACAATCTTTGGCTCGAGCTCGGTCAAAAGCTGGATGGGCACGACCTACACCACCACGACCTTGTCTATGTCGCGTTGAAAGAGGTGGAGCGAGAGATTGCCGAGGGGAAAGGGGACGCCGTGATACACCGGCTCCGGCAATACTTGTTGGAACGTGAAAATCGGCCGAACTATTGATCAAGAAGATCGAGGCGCATCTGAGGGTCCGTCTCTGGTCATGCAGAGCGTCACATGACCCATCAAGAAAGTCAGTCTTCGTCCGGTTCGATTCTCTGCCTTACCCACCTGAATAACGCTTGTATCTCGAACTGCAAGTAGTAACCGCGTCTGATTACAGGTGCGACAGTTCCCCTGCTGATGACTTCTTGGAACAGCTCGCGTGTCTGCTCGTAGCCGGGAATCTGCACTCGCTTTGCCAGCTCAAGGACATCTTCCTTAGGCAGTTCGTCCTCTGCTAAAAAGGCCAGCAGCAGCGTGAGACCATCCGGGCCGACGAACCTTTCAAGCGGCAAGCCCTCCACAATGCTTTTATCCTTGCGAAACTCAGACCTCGAGTCATACCGGCAGTCAGTTCCTCGGGAAGGTCCCGAAGTGGTTGCCAGTCGATGAACTAGCCGTAGGCCCCTTGAGATGGTGGCGCCCTTTGTATTCTCGGTGGCGAGCCACTCCACCCAGCCATCCTCGATCCTAGTGATAAGCATGCCGCAAGCGGCGCACTTCCATCCGGCGCTCTGCAGGCCCTTCACGTGGTGACTGTCTCCCTCGGTCATGCCACACCTGCGTTGACGGAGTGGAGCCATCACGGGGGAGGCAGCCTTGCCGCCCCGGACAACGGCTGCGTTCGGCACGATACTCTCCGTTAATCTATCGCGACCTCGACGCGTGGCCGCTGGAGGGTGTGAGGCTAGCCCTAGGCCACATCCGCAGGTCCCTTTGTGAAGCCTCACGCCGCTTTGCCTGCACTCCCCATCGAACAACTGAACAGCTCAATCATCGCCCGATTGAACGCCGGAATGTCGTCGGGCTTACGGCTCGAGACGAGATTTGTGTCAGTCACGACTTCTTGGTCGACCCACTCCGCTCCGGCATTCCGCAGGTCGGTTTTCAGCGATGGCCAGGATGCAATCCGTCGCCCGCGCGCTGCCCCTGCTTCGATAACGGTCCAGGGACCATGACAAATCACCGCCACAGGCTTGCCGGCATCGAAGAAGCTCTTCACGAATGCCACTGCCGGGGCATGTATGCGCAGCGCATCTGGATTCATGACGCCGCCCGGCAACAGCAATGCGTCGAAATCGCTCGCGTTCGCCCGGTCGAGAGGTATGTCCACCGGGAACTCTTCTCCCCAGTCAACAAAGTTCCAGCTGCATACGCATTGCCCCTTGGGCGACACGATGCTTGTTTCGGCGCCAGCATCCTTGAGTGCTTGTCTCGGTTGGACTAGTTCGACCTGCTCAAAACCATCGGTGATGAGAATGGCAACTTTCATTCCTTTGAGTTCGTCCATTGCGCGCTTCCTCAGATCGTCACGTCCTGCTCCGACAGAATGAGCAAGACGCCAGGTTATGCTGCTTTTTCCAGCCCCGCGTCCCGGAACGAAATGCGAGCGATCGCGCTCCAGTCGCCATCGCTCAAACCCTGTGCCATGGCGGTCACAAATCGGTCGTGAATGAGGCTGGCCATTGGCATGGGCACAGCAGCTTCTTCCGCAGCCGCTAGCACCAACCGGTTGTCTTTGAAACCGAGCGGCAACTTGAAGCCCACGGGCTCAAACTGACCCTTAGCGATCATCCCGCCATAGTTCTGGACAATCGGCGCTGCAAATAGTGAGCCGGTGAGAACTTCTAGGAATTTATTGGAATCGAGGCCCGACTTGCGGACGAGAGCAAAGGCTTCGGCGAGACCTTCAATTACCGTTGCTATCAGGAAATTCCCGGCCAGCTTGATCACATTCGCGGATGGCGCTTCCTCGTCGACCACAAAAGTCTTCTGGCCGATCACATCAAACAGAATCTGGCAGCGTTCGATTTGCTTGACCGGGCCGGCGGCAACGATGAAGAGTTTCGCTGCAGCGGCCGCATCGGGACGACCGAAGACTGGAGCAGCAACGTAGTACTGCTGCTTCTCCCGATGCAACCCCATCAGCCGCCGGGAGAGCGCAACACTGATCGTGCTCATGCCGATGTGAACGGCATCCTTAGGGAGGGATTGAAGAGCGCGTCCAGGTCCGAGTATGACATCTTCCACGGCAGGATCGTCCGCGAGCATAGTGATCAGCGCCTCCACTCGCGCGGCCGCCGCTCCTGGAGTTCCCGCAACCGTCGCCCCCAGTGGCTGCAATTCCTCGGCCCGGCTCCGCGTCCGGTTGTAGACCACAAGCGTGTGCCCCGCCTTGATCAAGTTGCGACCTATCCCTGAGCCCATGCTTCCCACCCCAATGAACCCTACTTTCATTCCGTCCTTCTTTCCTCAAAACTTAAGATGGATATTGACGCGGCGTATGCTCCGCCCTTAACTGTGTCGCTTGAAGTACTGGATGGCTCGCTCATGAGCCTCGGCCTCCTCCCGGGTGCGGAACGTTCCCAGGTTGCGACGCTTCCCGGTCCGTGGGTCCCTCGTTCGCGAATAAATTCGATATTGTCCGGACTTGAGTTTTCGGATCACGACTGTCTGCAGTTCTCCAGCCGAACTGGAATCGGGGGCACAGGGTTCGGATCGTTTGCCATGAATTCATCCGCTACGAATCTGTGTCAGGAGCCATCTGTTTCGCCTGACTGGTCTGTGGCTCCCTCAGTCTTTACCTGGGTTTCCCTTGAGACAACCTCGGCCTCGGTGGAGCCGGAGCTGTCCTCTCTGGAATAACCGGCGTTACATGCGGCGGGAATTCCCTGTCGCTAACACCTACCACATTCCGATGCTAGCGACCCTAGACACCTACAACAATTCCTCGTGAGAATGAAATCTGCTTCAGAGAAGGCGCTTAATGCCGGGTACGCTTCAGGTCAGAGGTCCCTGTACGACTCTAGCTGTAGAGGCATCGCTTCCATCGCGACTCCTCGCATCGACGGTGGAAGGAGTCTAGACCCGCCTCATTGGACCGGTTATTGCCGATCTCTAGTTTGAGACACTTGTGAGTTTTCGTCGCCGATGAGCACTAGAGAAATAACGAGCGATACCGTAGCCGAGCAGCACGACCAATAAGCCAACGACCCCAGAGAGAATCGAAGCGTGCCGGACTTCAATCGATTTGCTGTAACTGGGCAGTCTCCCGTGCACTCGTGACCTCAACTCTGCAAGGGAACTCTGCAGGCGTCTACGTTGGTCGACGGCTCGCACCTCTAGCGTATAACTTGGCAGCGTGTTCATGACTGATTCATCGGATCGGTCCCCAGCACGCTCTTGTCTTCCTTTAGCACTTTGATGGTTCGCCGGGGAGCCAATCCCTTGAAGTCCGCTCTGGCAGCGACGGCGAACATCGTCCCCAGGATCGACCACAACAAGCCCACAATCAGGAACGAAAAGAACCAGGCATAAGGACTACCCCAAAACGCCAGTGCAACCAGCCCCACCAGGGCAAGTGTGAGCAACAGGTATCCGGTACCCAGCAGCGTGAATGCCAGCACTCCATATATGACGGCCTTTCTCGAGGACACGAAGTTCTCGTGCACTTCGGAAACGAGCATTTGTGCTCTTGTCTGCAAGAACTCAAATGCTTCGTCTTTAATCTCTGCCAAGAGATCACCCAGGGTACGCTCGGTACTTCCCATATGCTGCCCGTCGATCATGACGGTCCAGACCTCCAAATCGCGCACATTCGCCGATGAAGAAAGGGCGCCTCCGGCGACAGGTGCGCCCTCACGGCTCAGTACTGGCGCTGACGGAACCGCACGCCGTGCTGGGTCGTTCGGCGGCTCCTCAGTGACGCAGCGTAGCGATTGGACAACTTCGAGAGCAATTCGTCGTCAGAATGAAGTGAGGCCTCGAAGGTACGGGTAGGTCAGAATCCGCCGCGGGTTGGACCCGCGAATACGACCTACGGACAAGAGACATTCATCATCGTCTGCCGCCGCATTTGACGGTGAGCCCTTCGGCACAGAATTTACATCAAAACGGGGCACACCATTTGACACCGATTGCCGGGTTGGAGATATTTGGGGGTTGCAGCATGGGCACACAGTTGAAGGCAGATGTGGGACGAAAACTGACACGAACCAAGGATCAACCTGCCCGCGCGTTGGGCCTAGTGGCGACGAGCGAGGCTTTCCTCGAGCCAAAACGACTGCTGGTACCCTTTTTCATCTCGTCCAAGGTTGGGTTCGGCATCTGCGATAACCAACTTCGTTACCAAGCAATTAATCGCGCTCTCGCCGCAACGAACTGCATACCGGCAGAGGCTCACTTGGGCAACACTGTACGCGAGGTTTTGGGAGACGTTGCCTCAGAAATAGAACCCGCCTTCGAGCGTGTATTGGTCACCCGCAAACCCGTGCTGAAAGAAATCAGCGGGAAAATACCAACAAGGAATGAGGTAGTTCACTGGATTGCGAACTATTTCCCGGTGAAGGACTCGACCGGCAGAGTACGGAGTTTGGGTGCAATGGTGGTAGAGGTCACCGAACAGAAAGCCCTGCAAGAATCGCTTCGAGTCCTCAGTCAGGAGCTTCTGCGAACAAAAGCAGAAGAGCAACGTCGAATTGCCCAGGAATTGCACGCATCGATTCTTCAGTATCACGCAGCTCTCAAGACCAGCTTGAGTTGCCTGGTTCGACCCATTTGGCAATCACAAGATCGTGCGGAACTGCTGGCACAGGCCGTCACCTTGCTGGAGCATTTCCCAGTTGTTCCACTCCGTCGAAAATCCTGTCCCAGGACCTAGACAGCAGGGTTGGCCGCAAGTTGGTTTATAGGGGTGATGGTTACCTCATAGCCGAGCTTGCGGAGGGCTCGCGCCAGCATCTGAGCACGTTTTTTCTTTTCTCGGGGACCGACGTCGTGGCCTTGCTCGATAAATCGGACTCCCTCATGCAAGATCTTCCAAACTAGACGACAGAGCCGATGAGCAACCGCCCAGATGGCGGACTGATAGCCTAGGCGGGGCAGCAGACGCCGGAACACGGCTTGAAAATGACTGCCTTTCTTCGCC
>Ga0187872_10004471_pt1 | contig 10530 bp, 7 predicted proteins | sample June2016WEW_16_4_FD_132973 | JGI IMG/M metagenome (GOLD analysis project Ga0187872, IMG submission 132973) | Peatland microbial communities from SPRUCE experiment site at the Marcell Experimental Forest, Minnesota, USA - June2016WEW_16_40 | ecosystem: Environmental > Terrestrial > Soil >...
CTTTCAGTCGCATTGGTCGGAAAGCCCAAGCCGTCGCGATAAAACCGGATGGACTGGGGCAGATCGGATACTCCCAAGGTAATAATGCTGATACGCGCTTCCATAATCTTCATACCCATTTGGGGTTTTTTAAATCACTCATCATACTACGACGTGCCGATTCTCGCGCTCCTGCAATGCTGCGTTCTTGCCGGACAGCCTTCATCCTTTTTCCGTTCCCAATCGGGATTTCCCATTGGATTTCTTGCCCGCGACCAGCGGTCCGCCATAATTCGACGGTCGCTTCAAGCGCAGCAGCCGTCTTTAGGCGCCCCTTCGTATTGGTCGTGATAACGCACCCAATTCTGCGAGGCCTCCGGATTCTCGTCGCGGCCTTTGGCGGTCAGGTCGAGAAAATTGTAGGTCGTGTTCATCAAGTCAATCCCCCGCTCATAAGACGAGTAGGTGTGGTAAATGTTGCCGTCCTTGTCGCGGTAAAACGCGCTGACGCCTTCGCGCTCGCCAATGTCCATGTCCGAGGGCGCATAATTGTAAATGGCCTTGCCACTCTTTCGTTGCTCCACCGTGAATGAAACGTTGAAATCATAATTGAAATCCGTGTTGAACGAGGATACCCACTTGAACTTCCAGCCCATGCGTTTCTTGAACGGTTCAATCTCCTTCCATGGCGCGCGGGAAACAACGGCCAAAGCGGTGTCCCGATGTCCGATGTGCAAGTTCACGCTGTCGAAATGGTCGGCCCAAAACGAGCAATGCTCGCAACCCTCCCCCCAGCCCGGCCCGAACATAAAATGATAGATAATGAGCTGGCTCCTCCCGCAAAATAAATCGGCGAGCGTCACTTTGCCGGTCGGCCCGTCGAAAACGTACTCCTTTTCGATTTTGACCCAGGGCAGCTTCCGACGTTGCAGGTTCAATTTATCGCGCAATTTCGAGAACTTCTTTTCTTCGACAAGGAGTTTCAGGCGGGCCACGAGCCAGGCCTTTTGCGAAACGACTTTGCGGTTCTCCATTCCGTGAACGGTTTCAATCTTCGGCATTACGTTCTCCTTTCTATCCGGGATTTCCCATTTAGGTTCCTGGCCCGCGAACTCCGTGGGCCTTCTTCATGTTGCTCTTCCTGCTCCACCGGTTTGCAAGAACTTTTTTCCAGCGCGTTCCGGTTATTCTCTGGCACAGGGCTGTTTCGATCCTACTTTTGGCTCCCTGCGCCCATTTTTCCCCGGCTGCGAAGACAGGCGCGGGCAAACTCCGTTGCCCGGTGCCCCTCCCGCATCGGCATGAGTTTGGGGAAGAGCGGACCCGCTTGCGGCAGCGTTCGCAACACGGCCTCAAGCTCTTTGCCAAAACGGATGATCGAAGCGGTTCCGGTCTTGTGGCGGTGGAAGCTCACGATTTTGCTCTGCCAGTCAATGTCCTCGGCGGTCAAGTTCGCGAGGTCGGATTGCGCGCCGCCCAGAAGCCAGCAGAATTCATAAAACGCCCGGCGTTCCGGTTTCAGTTCGGCGGCGATGATGGCTTGATTTTCTTTCCAGGTGATCGCGCGCTTGTCTTTGAACCGCACGGAAGGCCATTGGCGTTTGGGCACCAGCGGCCAAGCCAGCCAGTTCATGTCCAGGCAGAAGTTGTGCTGGCGGCCAGATACGTCCGGGCGATGTGGAGATTGAGGACCGGCTGCCGGTGGGCTTCGTTTTTGGAATGAAGGAGCGTTTGGGCTTCGGCTTCGTCCCTGGTGCGGAGACTGATTTGTTTGCGGGTGGCCGTGTCCTCGCTGTAAAAAACCCCCGCGCGGCGGAACAGGATGAATCGTTGTTTCATGGCTGATTTCTCTGAATCGAGAAACCAGTCCGGTTTCATCCGCATTGGCGAATGCGAGTTTCGGCGAGTTTCAGCGGAGTTTTGGCGAATTGTGGCGAGTTGTCGTTTCGCGCCCCAATTCACTGACACTTTCACTGACAGTGGCCATTCCAACTTACGCAACTCCTTGATACTCCCACACTTGGGAGTGGAGGCGGGGGTCGGAATTGGGCTGATAACCACCGCAAACCACAGATAAAATGCCAGATTCTGCTGGGAAGTCAAGCCTACCCGGCATAACCCAAACCTACTCATTTCCTACTCACCAAGTGTGCGTTTCAGTGTGCGTTGGTTTTTGCGGGAAAAAGTCCCCACAGACATATGCCATTTCTGATCTCCCCTGAAGGAACTCCCAGCCAATCCGCTCCTGCGCCAGGCGCTGGCCGGCGGCGAAAAGCTGACGCGCCGGCTCAGCACAGGTTTCCAGCCAGTCGCAGAGTGTGGCGGATGGCGGCTCGGCTTCCGAAGGCTGACCGCGCCCGCGGCCGAGTGTCAACAACTGATGATAGCTCCAGAGATGCGGAAAGATTGCCGGCAGGCCGGCGGCTTGAGCGCGCGCGGAAGCTTCCTGCGGAATCAGCAAACCTTGGGGATCGAGATCGCCAAAATACAGCACGGGGCGCATGCCGCCGAGCGCGGCCAGTATTTCACGCAGGGAATGGATGCCATCCATGAAACGATTGCCGCACCCGTAAACAATGGCGCTGAACAGTTTTTGCTCGGCATTCCATCGGCAATAGGAGTGCCATGTCGCGGCGTTTTCAATTATCAGCACAGGCCCTTCCGGTTTTGGACCTGGCGTCCAAGGCAGCGGTTCGGAGACGATGAAAAAACCGAGCTTTTCGGGCGTGAGGCGTCCATCGCCGAACAATGCGGAACTGCGCACCAACTGGTCGAGTCGTTTCTCGTCGCCGAAAATTTCAAGTGACCTTTCCTTAATGGGCACACTCGGTCGCTCGCGACCGCCACGGGCAAAGAAGTCCTGTAGTTTAAGCAAGTCGGCCAAAGGGACAAAAACGCGAACGGTCACCAGAAAGCGCAACTCAGGCGCCCATGGAATTGCGCGGAGATCGGGTTTCTCGGTGGAGACTGCTTCTCGTGGCAGTTTCACCCAGCGCGGCAAGGCTGGCAGGGCGGAGACTTCCCACTGTTCGCGACCCTTCGGTAAATCAATCCGTTCGTCGAGTTGCAGCCGGTCGAGCAGTTCGCGCAGCCTGGTGCGGGCGGCTGGAGAGGCCGCCAATTCCGGGTGAACTTCCTGGAATGCACGGCGGAGTGCATCCAGTCCGAGACGGACCTTCCCATCGGAATGATCGAGCAAGCTGCGATAAAACTGTTCCGTCGGATTCATGCCTCGGTGGCTGGGGGCGTCGCACCACTGGCTTCGCCGTTAGCGTCAAAGATACGGATGTCTTGGATGACTGACTCGTCGGTGTCGGTTTGCAGGCCGACGGCAAGTTCGCCCGTGGCGGGGATGAAACGATTTTTTGCCAAGCGGACGCGGTTCGGAAAAACGCTCAGTGCCGCAGGGTCATTGATGCCGGTGGCGTAGATGAGCTGGACGCCTAACTGGCTGGCAATCCAGCGGTGCATTTGCAGGAACTCTGGTTTCGAGCACGGCCCGACAGGGTTGTCGAGCAGCAGCGCACTGACTTCGGCACGGCGTCCAGCATGGCCGCGGCTTTGCGTGCGGATTTTTACAAGCGTGCAATAAAGGAGGATGGCGACTGTGGTGCGCTCGCCTTCGCTCCAGCCGGCCATTTCGCGCACCGGGTAACGCTGGCGTCGGCGCTGGGTTTCGGGCTTGAGGATGGTGGCGTCAACGCCGGTTTCGCCCACTAACGCTGTCAACGAGCGGAACACCAGTTCAATTGCAGGCGGAATCTTTCCCTCGGTGAACATCAAATCCACCAGTGACTTGAGCCGCGCCAGATTGTCCGCGCGGTTTTGCGAAAGACGCAGGCGGATGCGCAGGAACGGTTCGCCCGCCCACTCACCCATATTCGCGGGAAGCACACTCCATTTTTCAGCGCGGTGTAGCAACCGGGCGGCCTGCTCGCAAACATTGAGCAAGGATTCAACCAGCGTCTCGCGGTGCTGGTTCATCTGTTCCAGATCCGCCTGTAGCACCAACGTTTCCTCATGCACCGCGTTCCGTTTATCGGCGGCGCCGAGAATGAGTTCCTCCAGCGGCATGTGAGCGAAGAGAGAACGCGCTGGAAGGTCCATCGCACGGGCGAAGCGGTCTTCCTGGGTGAGTTCGGAAATCCGGCTGTGAAGTGTTTGCAGCTTGCCGTGCTCCAATTGTGATTCGGCGCGGGTCTTCTTCAGTCGTTGCAAGCACTCCTCGGTGTGAGATCTCACCTGGGCATCGTCATCGGGCAAATCAGCAGGCGATATTCCGGTGGGAGAACCCTGATCGCGCAATCGGTCGGCAAGATTGCCGTAATCCGTTGCGCGTTGAGCACAGCGCATCTTCGCCTCAGTGGAAGATTGGCTGGCATTGCGATTTGTCTCGGCTTTTTGCTGAAGCTGGACGCTCTCTGTTTCAAGTTTAGCCACCTCGCTGGCGGCAGCGGCTGAAGTCGAGGGAATCAATTCCACTTGGCCGGGGCGTTCTTGCTCGCCCGCAGCCCCGAGTTCCTTAAATCGTTTCCGCGCCTCCTTGAAAGTGAGATCGGCTGCACCCTCCGCTCGTTGTGAAGCCGCCACTGCCAATTCTGCCGTCTGCAATTGCCCTGGCAGATCGCCAACAGCCATCTTCGCTACTGCGGCGAATTGGTCTAATCCGGCAAATTCGTTGGCGAGTTTTTGCTCTTTCGTTCGCTTTTCAGTTTGTTTGGCCGCCAATTCGCCCTGTGCTTTCGAATTGAGGAAACGCCCTTCGTATTGCTGGCTTGCGGCCTTGTAGCGGGTTCGGAGTTGTTCCAGCGAGTCGGTGACCGACGTCGGCAGAGTGCCGACATAAATGATGCTGCGGGCTTCGTTCTGGAAGCCAGCCAACTCCACGCCAAGTTCCGTGAGTCGATTCACCAGCGGTTGCTCCTCGGTTTCCTGTTTACCGAGACGCTCCTCTAGTTCGGGCAACTCGACGCCGATTGCCTGCAAGCGCGAGCCGAGCTCGATTTGGCGCGCCCGCTTCGAATCATAATCAATGTCGAAACGTTCGATGAAGGTATTGAGTTGACCGACCGCTTTCTCAGCCCGCTGGAAATCCTGGCGGGCAAGGATCTCTGCGGTCGTCGCCGACGCGATTGCCTCTGCCACTTCCTCCCGGCGTGTGGTATTCCTTCGCTGGCGTTCTTGTAGAGATTCCAAGCCCTGTTGCTCTCCGCGCAATTTCTCCCGCAGCATTCCCAGTTTCGTCCCTCCATACTCAGCAAGCCATCGGCCAAGTTCATCGCGCAGAGTCTTGGTGGCGTCTAGTTGAGCGTGAAGCGTTTCCAGTTCCTTGTTGCGCGAGGTGATCACCGAGGCCAGTTTCTCCACCTCAGCCTGGGCGCCTGCGAAATTGAATCCGGCGGCGTGCCGGGGCAGAACGACCATCCTCTCACCATTAGTAGATGAGGGCAGCTTGGCAATGGCGTCGGGCGTGGGGGCAACGACCACCGCCAATTGCTCAGTCCGCAGCGCAGCGAGGGCCTCGCGCAAACGCAGGCCATCCGCTGTTGCATCAAACAGCACCCCGCCAAATCGGGCCGGGTCGCTGGCGAGCAGGTCCGCGGCAGCCTGATGATCGGTGAAATTGTAGGCCAGCCACAGGGCGGCGGTAGTGGCGCTGCGGATGCCCGCGTTTTGCAATTTTTCCACCAGCACTTCAATATCCCGGTGCGGGGGGAAAAGCCGCTGCTTGTCCACCGACGCCTGCGCCCGTTCATCTTCCGCCCCCTCAACGTTCAGCCGCAAGATTTGACGAAGAAGAGATGAGGCCCGTTCGGACAACCGTTCGGCGGTCTGGGGCAAATTCAGGTCTGCCCGCGATGCTTCAACAGCGGCCCGGGTCTGCTCATCAGTCGCGAGGCGTTCCTCTTCGGCTTGGGCAGCAGAAACCTGTTTGCCAAGCTGACTTACGAAACTGGTCGCGGCAGCGATTTCGCCTGACAACTGGGTCGCCACGCCAACCAAGCCGGTCTGTTCAGTGCGGAGATTCCCAATTGAGCGGGCAGCATTCTCCTCGGCTTCCTTCGCCTTTGAACTCGTGTCTTTCCACCGTGCAAGCCCATCCGCTGCCGCTTCTTTTATTTCCAGTAAGCCTTCGGTTCGCAGCCGATCGCGATGTGTCTCACGCAAAGCGAAATGCTGGTCGAGCGCATTCTTCTCTTGCTGCTTCGTGGATTGCTCCGTGACTAATTTTGTCCGTTCATCGCCCAGTTTCTTGAAACGATCGCGAAGCGCCTTGTGCTCATGCTGCACCGTGTTCTGGTTGGTCGTGACCGGACCGACGGCTTGCTCGACCTGGAATTTGTAGGCCGCACCCAAAACTTGGAGTGCTTCCAAAACTGGCTTTGCTTGTGTGTGCTCATGTTCCAAAGCGCGCTCCAATTCGGTAACATCAGCAGTCACGGTGTGCAACTCGCCCAGAACCACAGCCATTTCACCAAGCCGCTTATCCTGTTGGGCAGCGGTTCGGACCTGCTCACAACGCTTCAGTTCAGCTTCAGCCTCCCCGACTTCCAACTGGGCTTTGAGCCGACGGAAGAAGTTTTGTCGGCGGCCGTTGGTTGTTCGCGCGGATTCCAGCCGCTTTTTCTCGATTTCCAACAGTTTCAACTCTTCCTCACGCCGCGCCATTTCGGTGTTGAACCGATCTTTAGCAACAATCAAAGCAGCCCAGAGTGATCCAGCATCACGCTCGACCGTCTCGCCTCGCTCTTTGACGGATTGCCAGATGCCGAGTTGCTGCACGAACAAGTCAAGGTCCACGAGAAGCTTCTGGTTGAACTCCAACTGAAGCTCCAACGCTTCACGCCGCCGGAGCTTCGGCAGGAACGCGTCAAGATTCTTACGGACTTCGGTTGCGGTGGCGGGATCGAAGCCGAGCTTCAGAAATTCGTGGATGAAATCAGCGTCGCGCTTAAGCTCGTTGAAGAGATTGTTGATGCCGCCCTCGCGCTCGTTCATGCGCAGTTGGAACGTGAACAACTCAGGGTCGAGGTGGTTGTTTTCCAAATGCTCACGCCACTCCGCCTGGTTGGTTGTGTGGACTACGGCGAGACGTGGTTGCGTCTTCTGCTGTGCATCAAGCCAGTCACGGAACGCCTCGAAGGAAGGAACCGGCTCACCCAGCCCAAGGACAGGCAGTGAATCGAAATTAACATCACGCCCAGGCCGCATGGTGAAGAACAGACGGCGCAAGTCCCCGGTGCTGCGGTCTAGTCCGCGCCATGAGAGCGCCTGTCCGACCAGCAGTATTTCGCGCGGGCCATCTGCCAGCAGAGACGCTTCGGCACGGTCGTCGGTGGTGTCCCATTCGGTGATGACAAAGCCCAAGTCGCGGTCGCGAAGGTAGTCGCCCAGTTCTCGCGCCCTGCTTTCAGCCTGCTTGCCGAGAAAGAGCCGCTGGCTGGGGCGATACGTGGAGAAATAAAGGCTGAGGAGCGAAGATTTGCCTGTGCCGTTCTCCGCCCAGATCACGGAGTCTGCCGCGCGGCCCTGGGCATCGCGCAAATCCAACGTCAGCGACGGAAATCGAGCGTCCTGGTGACCAAGGCCGGCAAAATGAATGCGGGTGATGCGGGGCATAATGCAGGATCAAGTCAGGAAGCCGGGGTTCCTTCAGGGCTACCGGATGGGGCAGACGGCAGTGCCTGTTCATATTCGCCACCCGGCTTGGCAGCGAATGCCCGCAACTGTTCCAACAATGCGTGCGCGCCGTGATACTTGAGGCGGATGCGATACGCGGACGTGCCCTGATAGTTCCCCCTTTTTTCATCCACCAGGCGGAGCAATCCCTGTCCCGCGAGATATTCCAGCGCGTAGCCACACATGCCGGTGAGTGATTGGCGCGATTCGCGCTTGTTCTTCGTTTCCTTCGTCAGCGCCTGTGCGAGCACGACACGCCATGCCCGTTTCTCTTCCGATTCAGCCGGATCAGGATTTTGCGCGTGGCGCGCGTTTTCGGCCTCGGCTAAATTTTTAAGCCATTTCGCCAACTCCGGCGCGGTTAGGAAGGCGGCTTGCACATCGTCATCCTGTGCCAAAGTCTCCGCCCGAGGAAATGACCAAGCGGCAATCGCGACCTGAATAATGCCATGACAGATGCGCTCCTCCGGTGTCATGCCGCTGCGATAATCGTCCGCATTCAATCGAAAAGGGCTGGTTTCACTCGCGGTGACGATCAAGCCATGTTTTCCAACATAGACGATTCGCAGGCCAAGCCCATCGCAAACGCCATCAGTGATCGTGCGGAGCGTAACTTCCTCTTCATAGCGGCGGAGCAATTCGGAATAATCCTTGGACGTTGCAGGCGAGCGCGACGCTAACGCAAACCCGATAAGGCGACCGGCATCGTGGGCATCGTTGGCGGCAGGGTTCATTTGCTCAAGCGGCTTAACACAAGTTCATCACCCGAAAAACCTTCGGCGGCAAAGGGCTTTCCGTCAGGCACGACAGCAAATTGGCGTCGCTCGCCCGCCGCGCCAAATTGTTCCATGGTCAGCAACACGAAGAGCCGGCAGGCAGGAGGCGACAGGCCATGTTTATTGGCGACGGCAAGCAATTCGGAAAGCTTTTGTGCCCCCCGCAATTCGTGCCGCAGAAAATCACGCACCGCAACACGGTCTGCGGGCTGAAATACGGGCGGCGCTTCGGCAAGCGCCTCAGTCTGGGGCGCTGCGACGTCGGCTTGCAGCGCATCAGATTCGGTCGGGAGAGCAAGCAGTTTGGACCAGATCTGCTCCAAACTTGGCGGAACTGGTGTCGCGTGTCCGACCAACAAATTCATCGCGGGCACCCACGCTTCCCGTACGAAACTGACTTCCGCGTGCAGCCAAGGTAACAGGACTTCAGGCTCAAGATTCACACATGCACCCATCGCCCCGCGGCGCAAACGCTGGCGGGCGTGTTCTTCCCGAAACTGGTCGTTGGCCGTGATAAGCAAACGGTGGAGCTCGAGATTGGTGATTTCAGACTTTTCGAGTTCATCCAACAAACGGGTGAGTTTGCCAAGATCGTCGCCGCCAGCCTGGTCGCGGCGCTGTTCAAGACCGGTGCGAAGCTCAGCCTCCTTGCGTTGACGTTCACGGATGTGGCCGAGTGCGTGGGTCATCTGCGGAAGCACTTCGGTGGTCCATTTCGCCTGATCCGCATCGCGCCGGGCGACTTCCAGTCGCAGGCGAATGGTCTCGGCGTAGGCTTTTGCACGAATTTGCGCCTGCCGCGCGGTTTGAATAGCGTCATCCAGCCGTCCGCGCTGGGATTGATATTTGAGCACGGCCAGGTCGGCTTCGGCCGCGTCTTCCAGATTGTATCCGAGCATCTCGGTATAAAGATTGATAGCCTCACTGCTGGCGCGGTAGACGCGTTCACCCTCTTCCGTCTGGGTTTCCTCCAAAAGACGGTAGGAAAACTCCCGCCAACGGACGTCGCCATTTTCCAACGCGGCGTAGCGCTCGACAAATTGCTGCCGGCGTCCGCGCTCGTTGAACAACGCATCGAGAATAATTCCGACCGCGCGCTTCTTATCTTCCTCCACGATGCCAGGGTCAGCGGCCTGAAGAATGGGAGACAAGACAATCTCAATGTCCCGCCGCGTCGCGCCAGTGCCAAAGCCCATTTTGTCGATCACCACATCCAGCACCACGAGACAAAGCATCCGCAAGTCGTGCCGGGAGAGATCAAGTCCACGTTGGTTCTTGTTTGTCTCCAGTTCAAGGAGAGGGGCAGGGGCAATTAGACTGCGCGTGCGACGCGCCACCGCTTCGCCCAATTCTCGCGATTCCAGCATCCCGGTCTTGTTGGTGGCCGGCGCAGTTTCGCAGGTCTCACCTGGCGAGGCCGCGACAGCGAACAGGTCATCAAGCGGGTTATTGGCTTTTGGTGCCATGATTTCTCAAGACCCCTGTGAGAGAGTCGGGTGAGTATGGTCCAATCAATATTGGTTGTCACGACTGGAAGCGACTCATCTGATGGGGGTATGGAATATTGAATCATCGTGGCTACGACAAACCATCTGATGGGAAGCGACAGGGCGGCTCCAGGGGGATCCGGTGAAACACATCGACAGGTTCAATCGATCCCTGGGAAAATACGGGCAGAACCACCCTAATTGGTACGCGCAGGCGGGCCGTAAACCGATTTTTGGCCGTTTGGCCAAACTTTGCCCCTGAAAAGTGCCGCGGCCAAAATTCGGTTCACGGGGTTCTGCGGGTCGTGGCCAGCGAATTGATTCTGCCTGGTGATCGAATTAGCGCGCGAGCGCTTGCGCGCCCAGTTGGACAAAACCCATCACGCCTTGCAACTTCAGCCCGGCGTCGAACCGCCGGTCAGAATGCGCTGTGCTTGGTACCAGTAATAAAATGCCTGTGCGTTGCCACCTTTGAGCCGGGTCAACGGCGACCAGGGCGCTTGGATTTGCAAGTCACGCAATTGAGCAATGCGGTCGGGCTGAAAACGCAATTGCTCAATGGTCACTCCCTCCGGGCGACACTGAATCCACGCGGCGATACAGGCGAC
>Ga0187872_10004472_pt1 | contig 10528 bp, 13 predicted proteins | sample June2016WEW_16_4_FD_132973 | JGI IMG/M metagenome (GOLD analysis project Ga0187872, IMG submission 132973) | Peatland microbial communities from SPRUCE experiment site at the Marcell Experimental Forest, Minnesota, USA - June2016WEW_16_40 | ecosystem: Environmental > Terrestrial > Soil >...
CTGGACAGAAAACAAGGCTAGACGATCCCCCAAGAGACGGAAATCAAAAGTTGCGCCCTAGCGTCTCGCAGCTGACTACCAAATGACGGCCAGATTGTGGCTAGAATTAAGGTCATCCCGTAAGTCGCCAATAGAGTACGTGGGTCAATGCAATGAGTGTTCCTACCCCCTTCACCTGTTTGAGCAGAGCGACCTGGGATGTCTGGCGGTAGGGCAGTTGCAAACCTTTGTATGCGACCCTTTCCGAGAACTGTGCCATTTCGGACAGTTTCATTCCTATCAGTCATCTAAACTCACGTTGGCTGAGGTTCTTTCGCCTTAAACACCTAATGGTGTATTCGCCCTATTTGAGCAGCGTTCTTCTCAGTTTGGTTCGCTCCAAATGCGCATCGATATTCCGCCCGTTGGGTATGTCCGTTTCCGGACCGCCAGATGGAAAGGAGCTTCCTAGCGCGACAGGAAGTTACCTACCATGAATTCTGTGGACACGGCGATTGACCAAGGCACCAAAGAGCCAAATCCCAAGTGGCGTGAACGACTGAAGGCGCTACGCCTCAACACTCCTCCGATCATTCGAATGGTGTGGGAATCGGCTTCGAAGATTGTAGTGGCAAACCTCTCGGCGAGATTAGTCGCCTCCCTGATCCCGCTCGCCATGTTGGCGGTAACCCGGTTAATCATCAATGCGATCTATGCCCTTCTATCGCACCACAAGGCGCTCCCTGCGGATTTTTGGTGGTTGGTTGTGCTGGAATTTGCCCTTGCGGGCTTGGCAACAATCTTGGTTCGCATCCTCGATTTCTGCGACAGCGTGCTCGCCGATAAATTCACTCGCCACATCAGCACGCGAATTGTGAAGCAAGCTTCGCGTCTCGACCTGACGTCCTACGAGGACCCGCTCTTTTACGACATGATGGAGCGTGCCAGAGTACAAGGCACGGACCGTTTGATAATGATTCAATCGGCCGGCCGCCTATTCCAAGAGGCCATCACAGCGGCTAGCTTAGCGGCTAGCATTTTTCTCTTTTCTCCATGGCTTCTTTTCGCTCTCATCATCTGCGTGGTTCCGGCTTTCCTCGGCGAGACCCACTTCGCATTCCTTGGTTATTCGCTATGTTTCCGCCAGACCACCGCTCGCCGCCAGATGGACTACCTGAGGACCCTGGGCGGGAGTAAGGAAAGTGCCAAAGAGCTAAAACTATTCGGACTGGCGCCGTACCTCGTGGGCCGTTACACAGCGCTTTCGGACGAGCTCCATCGTCAGACGGTAAGGCTGGCAAAACGTAAACTACTCTTCGGATCACTCCTGACGCTTTTGGGCACGGTTGGGTACTACGGGACTTATGCATTCGTCATCTATCGGACCGTCACAGGCGCGCTGACCCTCGGAACCATGACTCTGTTGGTTGGAGCTATTGCTGGCGCCAGCACGAACATCCAGGCGTTCTTTTCAACTTTTTCCGTCATTGCCGACCAGGCGATGTTCATGACCGATTTGCTGAAATTCTTTTCCATACAGCCCAGGATTTTCTCAAAACCTGGCGCACTAACTGCTCCGCGACCCATTCGGCAAGGCTTTGAATTCAAGAATGTTTCGTTCTCATACCCATCGAATCCAAGGCTCGTACTCGACAACGTCAGTTTTCACCTGGAACCTTCTTCGCGAATCGCCCTAGTTGGAGAAAATGGGCAGGGGAAGACAACCATCGTGAAGCTGCTCACGCGTTTGTACGACCCTACGGGAGGGCAGATCCTTCTGGACGGTGTGGATCTCCGTGAATACGACCTGGAAGATCTGTGGAAAGAGATTGGCGTCATCTTCCAGGACTTTACACGCTACGAGATGACCGTCTCTGAAAACATCGCCATTGGTCAAATCGACGAGCGAGATAACCCATTTCGCATCCGCGCCGCCGCCCACAAGAGCCTCGCAGAAACATTTATCCGAAATCTACCCAAGCGTTATGAACAACCCCTTGGCTGCCGATTCGAAGAGGCCGTCGATCTGTCCGGCGGAGAGTGGCAGAAAGTCGCGCTGGCCCGGGCCTATTTGCGTGATGCCCAGTTGTTAATCCTGGATGAACCGACAGCCGCGCTGGATGCGAAATCCGAGCATGAAGTGTTCGAGCGATTTGGCGAACTCACCAAAGGCAAAATGGCCCTTTTGATTTCCCACCGTTTCTCTACCGTTCGAATGGCAGATCGAATTATCGTCCTTGAGAGTGGAGCAATCGTCGAACAGGGGTCGCACGAGGCGCTTATCCGGATCGGCGGCCGGTACGCAGAGATGTTCGAACTGCAGGCGGCCACCTATCGCTAGGTAAGTCCCAGTAAGTCGGATTACGGGAGATTCACAATGCCCGCGGCCGCGAATGCTGCCACACGTCTCCGAAAAAGTTGAAACGACATGCTGGCCTCCTGGAAGCCCGCAGTACATGCAACGGCCCACAACCATCTTCAAGGTGGCAAAGGCATTACCGCTCGAACCTCTGACACGATCGTGGATATCAACACACGGTCCGGCCAGAAGTCACTTTTCCGGTAACGGCGTTACACGGCCATGTCGAAGCGCCCGAAACGGAGCGCGCTGCCAGCTCTCGGATCTAGTGGGTGCGACGCCGCGAAGGGCGCGGCGTGTTAGTGTTGCGCGAGAGGGAGCTATGAGCTACGTCGAGAAGAACCTGGTTTCGGGAGAAACGCTCGTTTATCGGACGGGGGTTCACTGGTGCGTGCTGTTCTGGCCGGTGGCTATCGCGGCGCTGATCGGAGCGGGAGGGGTCGCGTGTCTCCTGCGGAAGGACACGAACTTCATGTTCGCCGGCGTGGCTTTCCTCATGGCAGCGGGAATCATCATCCTATTCGCGGCCATAAAGCGAAACGCCACGGAGTTCGCTGTGACGAATCGGCGCGTGATGATCAAGACAGGAATACTCAGCCGCCGGTCTCTGGAGATCATGCTGCCGAAAGTTGAGAGCATTGGAATCGACGAGCCCATGATGGGAAGGATGCTGGGGTACGGGACGGTCACAATCCACGGAACGGGCGGGACGCCCGAGCCATTTGTGAAAATTGCGCATCCAGCAGAATTCAGGCGGGAAGTGCAGGAGCAGATGGACACGGCAAGGCATCCCAGCGACAGCTAGCTCCCGATAAGTTCTATCGTCTATTGCAACACCATGCTTTGGCATTGGGTTACCTCGGTTTCCCTTGTGCCGCACTTAACGCAACGGACCTCGTAGAATCGTTGCGAAACCCCACCCGAGGAATGGCCACGCGCCGTCGCCAGTCCACCTGCCTTCATTCGACTAAACCCATGCCGCCCCCGCCGGGGCAAGGCACGGCAACTTCTCCTCCGGTCGTAGTTCTGAGCAGCGCGGTGCCTGCAACCGGTATCCGAAGGCGATAATCCCAGCGTTGACAACTTAGTTCATTGTGTCTAGAGTTCGGGCATTCCGATGTGGCAACAGGGACCAAGCGCGGCGTTCAATGGTGTTGACGTTGAAGAACTGCGGACCCGTCTGCGCGAGATGTCCGATAATCAACTCATCGAGTTTGGGCGCGCTGCTAGGTTCATGTGCTCGCCGGAGGCGAGTTTTGGTGAATCACCCCGAGCAGCCTTCCTTGACCAACTGAACGCTGCCCGCGAAGAGTGGCGACGACGTAAGACCCAAGCTCGCGGCTGTTGACCGCCCATGGCGAGTCGACTTCTCTCACGGCACCAAATCGTCGTGTGAAGGAGATGCGGCGGTGTGTCGCCGTGGCACTTGAACGTAACCGAGTCATCCAAGCGACCCTGTCGCGACTTAGGGGGTTGTCGTGTTGATCCAGGAAATGACTAGTCAGGAGAGTCTAGATCTGCTGGCCCGCACGCATCTTGGCAGATTAGCATGTGCCCAAGGAAATCAGCCTTACGTAGTGCCATTCTATTTCTCTTTCTCCTACGACAATAATTCCCTTTATAGCCTTGGCACGGTTGGACAAAGGATCCGCTGGATGCGCGCCAACCCGCTGGTCTGCGTCGAAGCGGACGAGGTGGTGAGTCCGGAGGAATGGGTGAGTGCAATCGTCTTCGGCCGATACGAAGAGCTGCCCGATACATCCGAATACCAGCCGGAGCGCGCAGTCGCTTACGATTTACTGCAAAAGAAAGCCATGTGGTGGGAGCCCGGTTACGTGAAAACGATTTTGCATGGTACAGAGCGCCCAGTTGTGCCGGTCTTTTACCGCATTCGCGTCGTTCAGATTACCGGCCACCGCGCAACCCCCTGAGTCGGGCGGTGCCGCCCTACTAACTCAAAGCTCTCATACCGAATGGTGACATCGGTCAGATTGTGGACAGTGGTCGATTAGTTTCGACATCAATTGGGGATGACGCCGCAATCGCAACTTGGTCCGAACGTTCTGAAATCGGTTACGCGGCAGCAAGCGGCTCGCCAGACGGAAAGAACAAGCCGTCGAAACCCCAACGATTTCGCTGGGGCCTGCTCTGGTGGCAAATTCGTTGTGCCGAGCGCAGGAGAAGCGTACGATGCGCGAGTCAGAGGTCCAAATAGAAATCCCGAGACAAAATGCCACACTGCACGAAACGCGGGACCGCTGTCGCAGACAACGCCGTATTTTGGCCCAACTGGGGCGCGCCGTAGCCCGCGGCCGGCTCCCCCAAGCTCAGGAGGTGCTACCCCCATGGCCACACAACAAACTGGGATGGCTGAAAATGTTGCCGGATTGCTTTGCTACGTGCTCGGATGGGTCACGGGCCTGATCTTTTTCCTCATCGACAAGCGCCCCTACGTGCGATTTCACGCCGCGCAATCGATCGTTGTCTTCGGCGGACTCCACATCATTCAGATCATCCTCGGCCGCATTTTCGGTTTTGGATTCCTATTCGGTGGGTGGGGCGCGTTTTCGTTTGGCTCCCTGCTCTTCCAATTGATCAGTCTTCTGTCGCTGATCCTGTGGATCCTGCTGATGGTGAAGGCCTATCAGGGCGACCGTTTCCGCGTTCCGATCGCGGCAGACATTGCCGACCGCCTGTTCGGCAAAGCCGCTTAACCCACGCGTTTTGCGCGGCGGCGAGCGCAGAGCCGTGCCGAAATCACATGGTTTCGCCGGAGAGAATCATCTGTCCGGTTAGCGCGTTTATCGGGACTTGAGCAGTAGACTGCCGAGCAAATCATATGACATGCAATTGGGCCAATTCCCAAAAGTGTTCCGAACAGTACAGACAGCCACGGTGACGTTGACTAGGATGGCGGCGAAAAATGTTGGATCATTTTTCTTTCACCGGAAATGAGGAGAAATGGGGCGCGCTAAGATTCCCGGAATGGGAGGAGCCTTGCGGGGATGCGCTGTTGGAGCCTGACGCGAAGAGATTATTTCAGCAAGTTGTTGGCGATTGAATCTTGATGGCCGAGTTTTGAGTTTCGATTTGGAAAGCCGATCAATGCCATAGGAAAGTCGGGTTAATTGCCAAACCTTGGGTTACACTCGACGACGTTCTGAAGGCAAACCATGGAGGGGAAAGTATGTTTCACTTAATCTGGTATATTCTCATTGGGCTAATCTCGGGGGTTATCGCGAAATCGGTGATGCACGTGCACATAACGATGGTCTGGACGATCGTGCTCGGCATCATCGGATCGATCATCGGCGGCGCCGTTACCCACATGTTCTTGCGCCCGAAAAACGAACGATATCATCCCGCCGGCCTCATTTTTTCCACACTGGGCGCGATCCTGGTTCTCTACATCTGCTATAAGCTGAAGATTCATTTTCCCCAGGTCTAACTTCGTATTCCGATAGGACGGTCACGTCTCGGGCTGCTTGGAACGCTGCCGCCTTGCAAATCCGAAGCCGAATGGGCAGACCAACAGAGTGGCCTGGAGAAGCGGCGCCCGGAAAAGGGCCACGACCACGTGGGTGGAGACGGCTGCTTGGTCGCGTCCGCTGCTCGGTTAGTCGGATTGCCGGAGATGTGAAGTGGTCCTTCACTTGTCCGGTCTCCGCGTTTATCGGGAGTTTTGGAGGAGTTTTTCCACAATATCGGACCTTTCCACAGGTCAGTGCCCTTGACATCCACGATGAGTTGAGAGTAGCTCTCTCTAAGGGAGTGCCCTTCTACTGCTTCTGAGCATAGAGGGAGGGTGAAGCAACTGAGGGCACCGAAGTGCGGCGGCTATTGAAACGACGGGATTTTGGTGAACGAGCGCTCCTCGTCTCGATTCTAATCTTGCTGATCGTGGCGTTCGCTGAATACTTCAGGCTATTTCTTCGTTGATACAGTGATTTTATGCGGCGTTGGCGCACTTCAGGTAGGCCGCTGCATATTTGGTTGATGGGAAACAAAAGAGACAAGAAACGAAGATTCAGAAGGAAGACCAAAATGGCACAACCACAAATGGCTCGGATCACCTGTAATCTATGCAACGCTTGGTACAACTCGGAACGTGAATTACGCGACCACATGCAGACGGCTCATCGTAAGTTCGGCTCAGAACAAAGTTTAACTCCATCCTCTGTCCAGGCGGATAGGACGAAGCAGGGCTGCACGACTTCCTTGCGGACGGAGCAGGAGAACGAAATTGACAAGTTGTGTGGACGAACTCCGGCGGAGCAGCAGGAAGAACACACCGAGCCTGACGAAGAGAAGGAAGCAGGGGCGAAGCCTGATAACTTGGATGTGTAGTCGGATTACCGGACATGTCCCGTTGAAGCTGTGAAGAAACCCTCTGAATTTCAGTCTTGCAAAACAAAAAGTCTGCCGTAAGCTCGCGGCACTGGTAGGGCGGCTGAACTTGAGTCCTTTTATCGAGCCATCGAGAGCAGCACGGAGGAAGGCGGGCGGCCCGTGAGTACGATCCCGCGTTCCAGTGGCTGACGGGGCGAACAATTGGTATGCGGCAGTAGAGTAATTCAAGCCCGGTGTCCTAAATGGAACAGCAATCGCATCATGCTCAGTGCCACAGTACTAACTATTATGAAGGATATGAAGGATGTGAGGTCAAAGAGACAAAAAGACAAGGAAACACTGGCCAGCGTTCTGAAAGAAATGGGCCAGCCTCGCTTTGCCGAATCTACCCGGAAAGAAGAAGAGGATGCAAACCACGACGGCCCGGAACGCGCCAACAGCGAGCACCTGGAGCCGCGGGTCAAGTACCATGAGGCCTTATCGTCCAGGCGCTGGTTTAATCGTGGAGGACAACACTCAACAGCGAACTGTTGATGTGAAGCCCGCCGTTGTACTTGATGAAACCGAACTTCTTGAATTTGTTCATGAAGAAGTTGACCCGCGAACGCGTTGTGCCAATCATTTCCGCCAGGATCTCTTGTGATACTTTCGGAACAACTTTCTCAGGTTGGTTTTCCTTCCCATACTGGGCGAGCAGCAGAAGCGTGCGAGCCAATCGTTTCTCCGTAGAATTAAAGAGCTGGTCGACTAAATCTTCCTCGACCCGGATATTCCTCAAAAGCGCATAAGAAATGAAACGGTCAGACAAGTCGTGCTCCGCGTGGAGTACGCGAACCATCTCGTCCTTTTCAATCACGAGCAGAGTACTTGGCGCAATCGCGGTTGCCTTCCCGATTCGAAAGGGCTGACCTGTCAGGCACCCCTCACCCAAAAAATCGCCTGGCCCCAGAACTGCCACGACAGCTTCCTTGCCGGCCGCATTAACTATGGAAAGCTTCACACGGCCCTGTTGAATGTACATAACGGATTTCGCAGGGTCGCCTTGTGCGAAGACCGTTGCCTTTATCTGAAACTCGACAATCTTTCTCGCCACACCGGCCGAATCGAGAAAAGTTTGAACATCGAAAGCAAGCTTCTGCTTGAGTTTTGTTTTGGATTCGACCTTGCCTGAACGCGCAAATGCTTGCATAAGCACACCACCTAACTATGACTAGCACGCCACGCCATTCGAGTCAAGCAGTCCTTGATTGGTTAGCAGCGACCTAGAATCGGCGGCTCCGCGGGATAGCCACTAACCGCAAGGACAAAGACCACAGGGACCGCGACAAAATCCTGACAAGTATTCATCAAGCATGAGAACGCTGTTCCATTCAGAACAGACGCGGGGGTGACGGAAGCGAATAGTGGATCTGCTATAGAAAGGTGACTTTCAATGGACCAAACGGAATTCACCGGGTTGCACGCCGACTGCATCATTGCAATGCGAGCTTACTTTGTCGAGGCGGAGAGAACAACCGCGCTGTTGGCTAAACGCACCGCAGAGCCACTCTCGTTCACGGAGCGCCTGAGTCTGCTTTCCCAGGAAATTATAGAGAATAATGCCTACACGAGATACGTGAGTGCCAAGAGCCTTCTACACGGCGCGGCGCGACTCGGCTACGGGCTTTCAAACTGACCAATCCTTCATTGTGGGGGGAATCTGCTCAACTGGAGGGTCAAGAAAAGCATCTTGTTCTTATTTCGCATCATCGGCGAGAACGAACGGCTGCAATAGACCAGTAAAGAAGGTGCTGAAGCAAGTTAGGGTCACACAGATGAACGGAAGCAACAGAGACAGACACGCTTCGTGCGTCGGCCTGCATGATGCTTGTCTTTCATATTTCAGTGTGGCTTTGAAACCGAAGCCATTACGCTAAGGCGGGTGTACCGATTTGGGGAACACCTATCGTTCCCCCCACAGAACATAGTCATTGCCTCGAATATGGAGATCTGTTCCGTTGCAGCACACATTCGCAACGGGAGTTACGGTGTGTTTCAACGGTGACCTCTTGCTCACGCGTCCAGTAAGGCGGCCGAGCCAGAAGGCAGTGGTGTGCTATAAGGTTGAAATCGGGAATTCCTAAGAGCGGAAAGAGGCGGCAGCGATGGGCGGAATGCGGCGCGGCAGAGGCAGAACGTGGTTCGCCAGAGCTTACGCGCTAGTGCTGGCACTTTTCTTGTCTTTTGGCTGGCCGGCCCAGAGCGCAGCCTACGCCGTCCTTGCGCATGAAGCCATCATCGACAGCGTGTGGGACACCAACATACGCCCGTTACTTTTGAAGCGTTTCCCCGACGCTACAGGTGAAGAACTCAAAGAAGCCCACGGGTATGCCTATGGCGGCGCTATTATCCAGGACATGGGTTACTACCCGCACGGAAGTAAATTCTTCAGCGACTTGACGCACTACGTGCGGAGCGGCGACTTTGTCCTGGCTTTGCTGCGCGATTCCAAGGACCTTGACGGCTACGCCTTTGCGCTCGGGGCGCTGTCTCACTACACTGCGGACAACGAGGGCCACCTTATCGGCGTGAATCGTGCGGTCCCTCTTCTGTATCCGAAGTTGAAGGAGAAGTACGGCGACGTGGTTACGTATGAAGAAAACACGCTGGCACACGTAAAGACGGAATTTGGATTCGACGTTCTGGAAGTAGCGCAGGGACGTTACGCTCCGGATAGTTACCATGACTTTATCGGCTTCGCGGTTTCAGTTCCTCTTTTGGAGCAAGCCTTTCTGGAAACATACGGCTTGGATCTCAAGAGCGTTCTCTCCGACGAAGACAAGGTGCTCGGTTCTTACCGTTATGACGTCAGCCAGCTCCTCCCCAAAGCGACGCGCATCGCCTGGAGCCTGAAGAAAAACGACATCATGAAAGACCAGCCTGGCATGACGAAAAGGAAGTTTCTCTACAATCTCTCTCGCGCGAGTTATCAAAAAAACTGGGGAAAAGAATATCAGCCGCCCACTTTTGGCGAAAGATTTCTCGCCTTTCTTGTGAGGATTCTCCCGAAGATCGGTCCGCTGAAAGTGCTGGCGCTCAAGACGCCCACTCCGGAGACGGAACGCATGTTCGAGGCCAGCTTCAACGCAACTCTGGATCGCTACCGGAAGCTGCTAGGCCAGGTAGGCGCCGGTGAGCCGGACTTGCCGAACGACAATTTTGACACGGGTGAAGCAACGGGTCCCGGAAAGTATCGGCTCAACGATGAGGCGCACGCGGAGTTGCTCGACGCGCTCGCCAAGCAGAACTTTAGTAGTGCTTCGCCGGACGTTCGGGCCGAACTCCTGGAATTCTACGGGCATCCGGATGCTCCCTATGCGACCAAGCGAAATCCCAAAGCGTGGGCGAAGGTTCAGGCCGAGCTTGAACAACTGAGGAAGGCAGCTTCGCCGTTGGTTGCGGGGGGTGCGGACGATCCTTCTCTAGATGACAGCCGAGAAACTACTGCATTGAATCCAGTAAGCAATGGTCATCAGGCGAACTAAGAATTGCCTGTCCTGGATCGGCCGTCATCGAGAGCGAAATTACTCTAAATCCGAAAGAGCTTTGGTGCAACCGTCCGCCAAGTCCTAGGGACATGTCGGTTTCCGCGTTTGTCAGGAGTTTCGCACCTTTGATTTTACGCCGCGTGTCGCGCCCTCCGCTTGCTCCCTTCAATCCACTGGTAAATGGCAAACGCGCTCCCACCGATCGAAATCACGATGAGCGCGATCATCACGTGGTCGAGCAACGGGGATTCAGCCTGCTTGATGATCCACCGCCCGTAGTGAATCGCAAGCGCGCCCTCGATCGCAAAGCGCA
>Ga0187872_10004473_pt1 | contig 10527 bp, 11 predicted proteins | sample June2016WEW_16_4_FD_132973 | JGI IMG/M metagenome (GOLD analysis project Ga0187872, IMG submission 132973) | Peatland microbial communities from SPRUCE experiment site at the Marcell Experimental Forest, Minnesota, USA - June2016WEW_16_40 | ecosystem: Environmental > Terrestrial > Soil >...
ATGTCAATTCCCATGGGATATGTGTTTGGCTGCTAATTTCGACCTGACGGCGGCTTCCTGCTGCCGCTTACGCGGAGCCGATACAGGCGGGTACCCTGCGGCAGTCAACGCCCCTGCGGCTTGACGGCCGCAGGGTGCCTGTAGGCTCCAAGCGTTGCGGCAGCGGAAGATGATCCTTTTGGCTGCTGGGCGCAGGGGGTCAAAAAGCCGGCGGTTGACGCCGGCGATCATGTGAAAGACGCTCCTCGTTCTCGCCCGTGGCGGCTTTCTCCTTAACCTGTTTAGAGTGGGGGCGCAGCCCCCTCGGTTGTACCCGTTGGTTGCGTTCGCTCCCCGGTTTCAGAGACCCCGTCGAGAACCCGTGCAATGAACCGTGAGGTCAACCCGAGTCCGCCGTGAGGCGGACGAGGAGCCGGACTCTTTCTCGTTTCGAGCGTGAGCGAGAGGGTCGAGGCCCGTGAGGGGCGAGCCCCAGAGAAAAAGGACGGCTGTCGGGGGTATCGGACGAGACGAAAAGTCGCAGAAACCCTTGATACATAAGGCTCAAACGAAACAGCAGGGTATCCCCACGTGGGGATACCCTTGGGGATACCCAAAAACGATAAAGGACAGGTCATTCCCAGGCGGGATTATCCTTGAAAAAGTCGATCAGAGCAGCGAGCAACGACTCCCTGGTTCGAATCTCGTCTTCTCCACTGCACTGTGTAGGATGAAGGCGAGTTTCACCGACAAACGCCGCGCCGGAAATTTCCGGCGCGGCGTTGTGTTGGGCAAAAGAACCTTGATCTACTTAAATGCCAATGAAGACAACAAACACATTGCATACAACTTTCAGAACGTTTCGCCAATGCGGTAATGAAACTCGAAGGATGACACGCGGTTTTGACGCGGAGCCTTTCAATTCGGCGACCTCTGTGTCGTCGGAATGTTCGATGTCGTCGTCTCCTCGGCGTGACCGCCGAATATCGACATCGTCGTTTTGGTTTCCGAGGTGTTGTCGGAGAACTGGTAGTCCTGAACGACATTGTTGGCATTCAGATAAACCTCCAAGAACTCGCGGCGGACGGTCTGCGTATCCGTGGTCGGCACGATGGTGCCGATGATCGGAACGCCCTGAAATATACGTTGACCGAAATCCGAGTTTCCCTGCATGCCCTGGTAGAACATGACGTGCCGCCCATCCGCCAAAAGCTGGATGTCATCGGGTTGGCCGAGTATCTCCACCACCTGTTCGCGAGTGGTCACCCCCTTGTGGATATTCGAGACGTTGTCTTGGGTAAGTCCTTGATTGCCGGCCGTAGTTGCTGCGCAGCCCGATCCGACAAGGATCAGGCCGAGGAGAACGATTCCGCACACAATCGCCCGAGTCATGGCGAAGCTCCTTTTTTTCTCGCTGAAATCTGTTTCAACACTGGCTTTGAGTCGCCGGTCATCGCGGCGGTTGTCCTTGAATCGCCGCTACCATCCGATTCACCCGTTTGTCGATGGACGACATCTTGCAGACCGCCAAGGCATGGATCGTGCAGACAAGCCAGCCGATGAGACCGATGCCCAGGAACAGAATGAGCGGCAGACTGATGAGCCAGATGATGAGATTGAACGCGAAGTGTCCCCACCGCTGGCACATGGCGATCGACACCGGCGGCAGGAAGAAGGCAAGAACGTAGCGCATGGCAGTATCCCCGATGCGGTTTCCGCTCGACCGCAACGCACGGGCGAAGCGGAGCCCAAGAGTAACTAATAGTTCCGCAACTATAGTTTGCGGACGGGTCGTCTGTCAATAGCTAGCCTTTCCATTCGTGCTAGGCCAAGAAATCCGCAAAGCTCGGCTCAAGGCGGGTATGACCCAGGAGGAACTTGCGGCCAAGGCGCGACTGACGCGGGAATACGTCAGCCTTCTCGAACTCAACAAGCGGATGCCCACCCTGCCGGTATTTGTCCGCCTCTGCAGATCAATGGGCGTTTCCGCCCCTGATCTTCTCGCGAAATTTGAAGACGTTCTCGCCGGCAACAAAAATCGCCGTGATAACTGACCGCGCGGACCCGCGCGAAGGTTGTGGATAATATTCCCTTCGCGCCGCGACTGTTTCGCGCTAAAGTGTCGGCATGGAAGAGGCGGACAAAAAATATTTCATTTACGTCCGCAAATCGACCGAAGGCGAAGAGCGGCAGGCTCGCTCGATCGGCGATCAGTTGGCCGAGGTGCGGGCGCTTGTGAATAAATACGGCCTCGATGTCGTCGGGAGTTTTGAAGAGAGCCGAAGCGCCAAGACCAAGGGCAGGCCGCTCTTTAACAAAATGCTTGAGCGTATTGAACGGGGCGAGGCCAACGGCATCATCGCTTGGCACCCCGACCGGCTTGCCCGTAACGCCTTCGACGGCGGGCGGATCATCGACCTCATAGACGAAGGCAAAATCGCCGATCTCCGGTTTTGCAGCTTTTGGTTTGAGCCGACGCCCCAGGGCAAATTGATGCTCAATCTCGCCTTCGGTCAGTCGAAGTATTATTCCGACAATCTCTCGGTCAACGTCCGACGGGGCCAGCGGCAAAAAACCGCCGCGGGCATCTGGGGCGGCAAGGCGCCGGTCGGATACCTCAACGAACCCAAGCTCCGCACCATCGTCGTCGATCCCGAGAAAGGCCGACTCATCAAGACGGCATTCGACCTCTACGCCACCGGAGAATATTCCTTTGACCGGCTTCGCGAGACCATGACCGCTCAAGGACTTAGCGGATCGTATTGCGCGAAAATGTCCGTCTCACGGTTCCAGGACATACTCCGCAACCCCTTCTATTACGGCGTGTTCGTCCTCAAGGGAGAGATGCACCAGGGTATTCACGAGCCGCTGGTCAGTAAAGACCTCTTTGACAAGGTTCAGGCGGTCATGCGGCGGCGGAGCAAACCGACGCCGGTGCGCCTCAAGAGTTACGTCTACCGCGGCCTTTTCCGCTGCGCCGAATGCGGTTGCTTCATCACCATGGAAACCCAGAAGGGCCACAATTACTTGCGATGCACGAAGCGGGTGAAAAAAGACTGCTCCCAACCATACCTGCGGGAGGAGGATATGACGGCCCAAATCGCCGCCGCCCTTTCCTTCGCCTCACTGCCGGATGACCGGGCGGATTGGCTCATTGGAGAGCTCGATGCAAGGCGACGGCAAAACGGCGCGGTGCTCCAAGAAGCCAAGCAACATGCGGAAAAGGAGATCGAAAAGATCAATACCAAACTGGATCGCCTCACGGCGGCTTATCTGGACGCCGGAGCCTTTACCGCCGTGGAATTCCGCAAACGCAAGGAGGAGACCATCAACCGCAAGCGGAAACTGCTGGACAACATCGCCGCTCTTGACCGCCAAGACGTTTTGCGGTTCGAACCGATCACTCGGTTCGTAAATGGCTCAAAACAACTGAAATACGTCGCAAAGAGCGCCGACCCGAAGGAATTGCGAGCCAAACTCGAAAACGTCGGTTCGAACCTCACCGTTCGAGACAGGAAGCTGCACTGGTTTCCCCGCGGAGCGTGGAAACTGGTTGTAGATCAAGGTTCTTTTGCCCAACACAACGCCGCGCCGGAAATTTCCGGCGCGGCGTTTGTCGGTGAAACTCGCCTTCATCCTACACAGTGCACCCGGCAGGACTCGAACCTGCAACCCTCGGTTCCGAAGACCGATGCTCTGTCCAATTGAGCTACGGGTGCTCAAAAAAACAAACTCGCCGGCGAGATCATTCGCCGGCGAGATTATCCGCGAAAGGACGAACGAATCCAGCGCAAGCGCTTTGGGCGCAGGCGGCCTCGGGCCGGGGCGTCAAGCCGGCGGGGAGGAAGCGGCCGGCGTGTCGCCACTGGGGGGCGGCTCGGGGGTTGGCGTCGAAGTGACGGTTGTCACGGTCGTTTCGGTCGCGACGGCGCTGAAGGCGGGCTCCAATTCCTCTTCGGATTGCTCGAGGTAAACATCGTCCAACTCGGTCGAATCCACTTCGTTGCGCATGAGGTAGTACACGATCGTGTTGGTCGAGAAATACAGGCTGATGGCGAAGGCGCCGAGGAAGGATACGAAGAGCATCACCCAACAGTTGATGAAGAACGCGCCGATTTTCTGGCCGGCGGCGAGGGGCAGATAATCGGGGGAGTAGGAAAGCCGACCGGTGGCCAAGGGACTGGGCCACATGGCGGAGAGCAGATCGCCGGTATTGTCGGCGGCGGTGAAGATGCCCATGCCGACGAAATGGTGGGTCAGCACCAGAGCCAGCCAGATGAACAGGTGAACAAAGATATACGTCGCCGCTCCGTACACCAGGGCGACGACGGTGTAGAACAGCATCCGCCAGGGCCGGGCGTAGACGTAGCTGAAACTACGGCTGATGGCGTCGAAGCTGTCGGAGCCTTCGACGGCGATGGTGGGATACATGAGATTGAACCCACCGGCGGTTCCGAGCAGAACCAGGGTCATGACGAAGCCGGCGAGGAGCGCGATCACGAACAGGGCGCCGACCGCAAGGGGGCCGAGGAACGGGATATTGCCGATCAGCGCCGCGATGGAGACGATCAAGCCGATGGCGATGACGATCACCAGGGGAATGACCGGCGCCGAGGCGAAGGACAGGAGCTTGCCGACGGCGAAATTCATCGCCTGTCGGACGGAGATTTTTTCATCGCGAGCGACGTGAACGGCGGCGATGCGGCTGATGGCGCCGCCGAACAGGGCCCAGGACAGCAGGAACAGAATGGAGAAGATGATAAAGAACACGGTGTGGTTCCAGATCAACCAGATGGGACCGACCGCGAAGAAATTATAAACGTGGTCCTTCACGCCATCGGTGTCGAGCCAGTTATTGTGCTTCACTCCATCAACAACACCGGTGACCTGGGTGATTTCGTATTGGAAGAAGGTGCTGAATAGGCCCTGGCCCTCGATGAGCCTGACCTGTTGCCATTCGGTCTCGGCGGACTTGTACGCGTCGAGGATGGCCGCATTTCTTGTGCGCAGGAGATCGGGCTTGGCTTCGTCGGAGGCGGTTTTGAGAGCGTCATCGTATTGCTTTATGGCGGAGGCCTTGGCGCCTTCCAGATGGTTGTGGATATGGTCCCACACTTGAGACAGGGAATGGGCTTTGCGGGCCTCTTCCAAAACCCGGGCGTGATAAGCGTCGGAGGATTCACTGTCGTATTTCGTGACGATCCCGTAACCGATCAGGGTTTGCGCGTAACTCTCGTCGATGGATTTCTGGACCTGGTCGCGCCAGGCGCCGAGGGTGGATTGATCGGCGCCATTGGCGATGGCCTGATATTCGGCAATTTCGCCGGGGACGGCGCGGGCGCGGGTAGGCCAGGCCCAGTCAATGATTTGCCCGCCGAAATAGACGCTCAGAAGCAGCGCCAAGCCCAAGGCGAGCTTGGAAAGGTGAATGGCAATCCGAAACGACCGGAAAATATGGGTGAATGGGAGTGCCTGACGCCAATCGATGCCGCGAATAATTTGCCCTTCGTCCGCCATCGGCCGAAGCTCCTTTCCATTGCGATCGTTATGCCTGGGCCGACCTCGAATCGCAGGCTAGCCCATGAGTCCGGCATTATAGTGCGCAGGGAGGCAGGTTCAAACTCCCGTGCAATGGGAGATTTTGGATTTTCGCGATGGAGGGGCGGATTCTAGGGCCTGTCGCCGGACGACGGCGGCGGGAGTTCGGAAGATTCGTCGGCCGGCTTGATGGGAATCCGGTATCGCTCGTCAAGCCAGCGGCCCAGGTCAATCAGCTTGCATCGCTCGCCGCAGAAGGGAAAGAAGCGGTTGGGAGAGGCGGGATCATCCAGTCCGGCAACGGTTTTTTTGCAGATGGGGCAGAGCATGGCCTTGGCCTTCGATTCCATCACTTTGCCGTCTTGGCATCCTTGGATGCCGAAGCGGAGGAATTCTTGGCATCGGCGGCGGGCTTGGCCGGAGCCGCGGGTGTCGAGTCCCCGGAGGGTTTGGAGTCGCCGGATGATTTCGACGCCGAATCGCCTGCCCCCCCGCCGGCAGTCTTGGTCTGGTTTGAGCCGGACGTGACCCCGGCGTCGGCCTTGGCGGCAGACTTGTAGGATTCGCTGCGATAATCCGTGGTGTAAAAACCGCCGCCCTTGAAGATCACTCCCGAGCCCATGCCGATCAATCGCTTCACCTGGCTCTTCCCGCATTGGGGGCACTTCTTCACGGCGCGAGCCTTGATCGAGTGAAACTTCTCAAACTCAAAACCGCATGCATCGCATTTGTACTCATAGGTCGGCATAGCCAAATCCACGCACTTCGAAAATCCGCCTACTGGGGTTTGCTGACGGCCACCTGCGCCGGACGCAGCGTACGGCCGTGCAACGAATATCCCCTCTGCAGCAACTGCGTCACCGAATTGGGGGGCGACTTCTCGTCGTCCTGGTGCATCAGGGCCTGCATCGTGGCGGGATCGAACGGCGTGCCCGGCTCCGGAGCAATCGTCTCGACAAACTGGTTCTTCAAAACCGTCATCCATTGATCGTGGACGATCTGCATGCCCTTGAGAATTGTCGCCGCATCGCCGGCGGACGGATCCACCGCCAACGCCCGTTCAAAACTGTCGATGACGGGCAGAAGGCTCTTGATCAATGCGCCGTTGGCAAAGGCAACGGCCTGGTCCTTGTCGGCATCGAGGCGTCTTCGGGCGTTCTGGAATTCGGCGGTGGTCCGGGCCAGCCGGTCAAACAGGTTGTCCCGCTCCTGCTGCAGCGCGTTGCGCTCCTGAATCAAAGCATCGCGTTCCTGAATCAATACGTCGCGCTCCTGGGGAAGCGCGTCCGCGCTTTCGCGCTCGGACGAATCGGCGTCGGGTTCTGTCGGTGTGGGTCTCATAAATCACCTTGGTAAATGCAGTCAATCTTAACTCTTGGTCTCCTGGCCCTTGATCAGGCCCTTCAACTTGTCGAAGAAACCCTTTCGTTGCTGGCGAAGACGGTCGTCCTCGCTGGCGGCGAACTCTCGCAGCAGAGTTTTCTGACGTTCGTTCAATTTCTTCGGCACCTCGATGACGATCTGCACGAGTTGGTCGCCCGTGCGGTAGGACCGCACGTCCGGAAGTCCCCGGCCCTTGAGCTTGAAGACCTCGCCGTGCTGGGTTCCGGCCGGAACGTCCATGGATTCCACGCCCTTGAGCGTGGGAACCTCGATTCGCGCGCCCAGGGCCGCTTCGGAAAATGAAATCGGAACCTGGCAAACCAAATCGTTGTTGTGCCGGGAAAACACGGGATGTTCCCTGACGGCGATGTAAACGTGCAGGTCGCCCGGTGGGGCGCCGTTTTCACCGGCCTCGCCCTCGCCGATGACGCGGACGGCCTGACCATCGTGCACGCCCGCGGGAATCTTGACCGCGACGGTTCGCTTGCGAAGCTGCCGGCCCGTTCCGCCGCAACTGGGGCAATGGTCGCGAATCACGGTTCCGCGTCCGCGGCAATTCGGGCAGGCCACCACCATGCGGAACATTCCACCGAACCCCTGCTGGGCGACGCGTCCCTGCCCGCCGCATTGAAGGCAGACGACTGGAGCAGTGCCCGGCTTGGCGCCGCTGCCGGCGCAATGCTCGCAACGGTCCTGCCGCTCGAAATCGATGGTTTTTTCCGCTCCGGCGGCGACTTCCTGAAGACTCAGCTCGATCCGGGTTTCCAGATCGAAGCCGCGCGTGGTCTGCCGCCCCCGCCCGCGCCCCCCGCCCAACGCACCGCCGAAAATGTCGTCGAACATCGAGAAGATGTCCGTGACGTCCATGTGCGAGAAGTCGTGCTGGCCGGTCACGCCCTGGTGGCCGAACTGATCGTAGCGCCGGCGCTTGCCCTGGTCGGATAAGACTTCGTATGCTTCGGAACATTCCTTGAATCGCGTCTCGGCTTCGGTCTTGTCGCCGTTGGCGCGATCGGGATGGAACTTCATCGCCAGCCGGCGATAAGCGCGCTTGATCTCCTCGCCGTCAGCATTTCGCTGAACGCCCAGGATATCGTAATAATCGCGCTTGGCGGTGGGCATGACATCTCTGTTGAGGTGTTTCTTTGTGGAATTTTCGTTAAGCGGCCTGCCGGCGCCGAAAACGGGTCTTCTTTCTTGGCTTGTTGTGGCCATGTCGTGCAAGCCATTTGGCTAAATCGGGAGGCAGTGGCAACTCCAAAATCGGCTCTTTCAATCCCTTGGACCTATATCGAAGCCAACGCCGCAGTGACTTCTTGGATTCGCCGGATTTTTCGCCCTGAAGCAACCCTTTTACGGAAATATCCTCATTCAGATCCGGCCAGTGAACGCCTTCGATGCTCAGTTCAAAATTGGCGTGCTCTGCCGGCGTCCCATGAAAAAGTCGGGGATACCATTTGACGGGCGCAGAGATCGTTCTCCCATCGGCCAAGTCAACGCTAAGCGTGCCATCTTTGACGCTCGCGCCGATCGGTTCAGTTGGATACTTATCTTTTACGGAAATTCTCATACCACGCTCTCAATAACACGTCACGGTTGTCCTCGATGATCCCGCGGACATCATTCACTTCGTGCGCGGCAAAGCCGCGATATCGGGCCAACCGCACTTGCGGGTTGAGCCGGAACTTAGCGGTGAAACGATCGCGCCGCACGTGAGGCGGCTCGTCGTCTTCCCTGGACCAAAAGCCGATCCGGTACGGCCCTATCCGCAGTATCGTCGGCATTCCGAGCTTCCATTTCCTGTTTGGGCCTTCCCAGTCCCATAAACAGAGCGAAGACACGAGGCCGTGTTTATCCTCGTGCCCTCGCGGCGATCCACGGCAATTCTAGCCTTGTGGAGGCGGCAATTAAACCACCGCTCCCGCCACCTGGGTCGGCTCTTCGCCCTTCTTTTCCTTCAGTTCGGTAACCATGACTTCGGTGGTCAGCGCCAGGCCGCTGACGCTGGCCGCGTTCAGCAGCGCCGTGCGGGCGACCTTCGTTGGATCGATGATCCCGCTCTTGAGCATGTCAACGAATTCGCCGTTGGCGGCATCGTAGCCCCAGGCCGGGTTCTTGTTGCTCAGAATCTGGTCGACGACGATATCGCCATCCTCACCGGCGTTTTCGGCGATCTGGCGGGTCGGCCAGCGCAGGGCCTCGGCGACGATGTCGAAGCCGAGCTTCTCATCGCCCCTGGCCTTGGACTTGGCGCTTTCGACGGCCTCGATGGCGCGGAGGAACGCCACGCCGCCGCCGGGAACGATGCCTTCCTCGGCCGCGGCCTTGGTGGCGTGCAGGGCGTCGTCGATCAGGTCCTTGCGTTCCTTCATCTCGGTTTCGGTGGCGGCCCCGGCCTTGATGACCGCGACGCCGCCGGTCAGTTTTGCCAGCCGTTCCTGCAGCTTTTCGCGGTCGTAGTCGCTGGTGGTGAGATCAATCTGTTTGCGAATTTGGTCGGAGCGAGAATCGATGTCCTTCCTCTTGCCGGCGCCCTCGACCACCAACGTGTTGTCCTTGTCCACGACGACCCGCTTGGCCGAGCCCAGATCGGCCAGCTCGACGTTCTCCAGCTTCAGACCCAAATCCTCGCTGATGAACTTTCCACCGGTGACGGCGGCGAGGTCGCCCATCATGGCCTTTCGGCGATCGCCGAAGCCCGGGGCCTTCACCGCGCAGACGTTCAATACGCCGCGGAGCTTATTGACTACCAAGGCGGCCAACGCCTCGGCTTCGACGTCCTCGGCCACGATCAGCAGCGGCTTGCCTGACGTCGCCACCTTGTTCAGAAGCGGCAGCAGTTCCGCGAGATTCGAAATCTTCTTCTCGTGCAGCAGGATCAAACAGTTCTCCAGCACCGCTTCCAGAGTGGTTGTGTTGGTGAGGAAATACGGCGACAAGTAGCCCTTGTCGAACTGCATTCCTTCGGTGTATTCCAGCGAGGATTCGATGCTCTTGCCCTCATCGACCGTGATCACGCCTTCCTTGCCGACTTTGTCCATGGCATCGGCCATCAGATCGCCGATCTTCTCGTCGCCGTTGGCGCTGACGGTGGCGACGCGTTTGTAATCCTCGCGGCCCTTTACCTTCTTGGACTGCTGGGTGATGGCGTCGGCCGCCACCTCGGCGGCCTTGAGGATTCCGCGCTGGATCGTGACCGGATTCACGCCGGTCGTCACGGATCGCAGCCCATGGGTGTAAATCGCCTCGGCAAGCACGGTGGCGGTGGTCGTTCCATCGCCTGCGACGTCGCTGGTCTTGCTGGCAACCATGTTCACCAGCTTGGCGCCCATGTTCTCGAACGGCTGGGAAAGCTCGATCTCCTTGGAGACGGTGACGCCGTCCTTGGTGATGCGCGGGCTTCCGTATGACTTCTGGAGGATGACGTTGCGCCCGCGTGGGCCGAGAGTCGCTTTCACCGCGCGGGAAAGCTGCGACAGGCCGCTGGCGATCTCCGCCCGGGCGTCGCCTGCGAATTTCATTTGTTTGGCTGACATGATTGGTCCTTGTTAATGATTGTCATTGGTCATTGGTCATTCGTCATTGGTCATTAGGTCTTCACAAATGACCAATGACGAATGACCAATG